>PVMK01120914.1_pt1 | contig 38193 bp, 38 predicted proteins | sample 1853481 | NCBI WGS metagenome assembly PVMK01 (sample SAMN08533507, study PRJNA380276) | Marine sediment metagenome, whole genome shotgun sequencing project.
TGCTCGATTTTCCGCCCGCGTTTATCGATCAACTGAACGCCAACCAGGTCTTTGCAATGGAAATCCTGCCTGATTTACCTACACTGAGCCGCCTGACTGAGTACATGCAATACCAGGCCGGCACCTTGTATTCGGAAAGCGCTGATTGCAGCGCCGCGTAACGCTCGGGGCCAATATAGCTTTCCAACGTAGTGCCGTCCTGGTATTGCATGTACTCAGTCAGGCGGCTCAGTGTAGGTAAATCAGGCAGGATTTCCATTGCAAAGACCTGGTTGGCGTTCAGTTGATCGATAAACGCGGGCGGAAAATCGAGCACCCTGGGGTCTTCGCTGTGAATGGTACCCAACAGATAGCCTGCAGGCTCACCGTCCTTGCCGATCGACCAGAACAGAGCGGACTCGCCTTGTGCCAGAAGCTGGTCAGACCCGGTCAATGCAACAGTGCCCAGGGCCACAAAAATTACCGCAAGAAACTTCCTCCGATAAGAGCGGCTAGCCGGAACAATGTTGTGATATTCGCGATTGCTTATCTTCATGGCAATTTATTGAGCAATCCCTTATGCTCCCATGCTTATTAAACAGGGTCCATTATGCCGCGCATTGCTGATCGATTCAGGGGATTTCTTCCGGTAGTGGTTGATGTCGAGACCGGAGGGTTCGACTCAAAGAAGGATGCATTACTCGAAATGGCGGCCTGCATCACCCGCATGGACGATTTTGGTCGCCTCTTCATTGCCGAGACTGTTTCGGTCAATGTTGAACCCTTCGAAGGTGCCAATATCAACCCCAAGTCACTGGAGATAACCGGCATCCAGTTGGACAGCCCCCTGCGTAACGCTTTACCGGAAAAAGAGGCACTGGCACAGATTGCACAGCCGGTACGCAAAGAGATTCGGGCCACCGGCTGCCAGCGCGCAATCCTGGTCGGCCACAATTCCTTTTTCGACCTGTCATTTCTGAACGCCGCCATCGCCCGAACTGGTTTCAAACGCAGCCCATTTCACCCGTTCAGCTCTTTCGACACTGCCACGCTGGCAGGCCTCGCGTTCGGACAAACGGTACTATCGCGTTCCGTCCAGGCTGCCGGACTGGACTGGAACGAATCGGAAGCTCATTCGGCCGTTTACGACACTGAAAGAACCGCCGCCCTGTTTTGCTCCATTGTCAACCGGTGGAAAATTCTGACTGGATTCTGACCCGGAGGGAACATGAGTGCCCACTTGATGAACACCTATGCACCCCTTCCCGTGTCCTTTGTCCGCGGGCAAGGTGCCTGGCTTTGGGATAAGGATGAAAAGCAGTACCTGGATGCGATCAGCGGCCTGGGAGTCTGTGCACTGGGGCACGCTCATCCGGCACTGGCCAGGGTGATTTCCGAGCAGGCGGCCACGCTGATTCACACGGGTAACCTGGTCCGCATTCCCTGGCAGGAAAAGCTCGCGAAGCAACTGGCCGGGATCACGGGAATGGAACGGGTGTTTTTTGGAAACTCAGGCGCCGAAGCCATTGAATGTGCCCTGAAGATCGCCCGGATTACGGGTCATGAACGTGGCTTCGATAATCCCTGTGTCATTGTGATGGAAGGCAGCTTTCACGGTCGTACCATGGCCGCACTTTCGGCATCGGGGAGCCGCAAGGTACAAGCCGGGTTCGAGCCACTGGTCAGTGGCTTCGTGCGCGCGCCTTTCGGAGACGCCGGGGCGATAGAAAAAATTTCCCGGCAAAGCAATGAAATTACAGCAGTCCTGGTCGAACCCATCCAGGGTGAAGCCGGTATCAGGATGCCACCACAAGGCTACCTGGAAAAACTCCGGGCAATTTGCGAAAACAACGACTGGTTGCTGATTTTCGATGAAATCCAGTCTGGCTTATGCCGTACCGGGAAGTGGTACGCGCATCATCACGAGAACGTTCGGCCCCACATTCTGACCACTGCCAAGGCGCTGGCCAATGGCTTGCCAATCGGCGCCTGCGTCGCCAGCGGGGCCGCTGCCGAAGCACTCACGACAGGGCGCCACGGATCCACTTTTGGTGGTAACCCGCTGGTGTCACGTGCCGCTTGCGCGGTACTGGATATCATGCGTGATGAAAATATTGCCAGCGAGGCTGCAGCCATGGGGGACTACATGCTGGGTGCATTCCGCGCACGGCTTGCCAATCACGACCGGGTGAAGAACATCCGCGGCATGGGATTGATGATCGGCATCGAACTCACCCATGAAGCCAGCCAACTGCAGCAGCGTGCTTTGGAAAAAGGGCTTCTTCTGAACGTAACGCAGGGCAATGTCATTCGACTGCTGCCGCCGCTGATCATCAATGCTGAGCAGGGCGAGCTTATAGTCGACGTGGTCTGCGCACTAGTCGAAGATATCGCGTAGCAGCGCAGGAAACTCTCCACCGGCGATTTCTGCAAGGCGGCCCGCATTTGTTTTGAGTTCTTCCATTGATTCCGCGGTCAGCGTCGCGTGACCGATTTTTCGGCCTGGTCGCGGTAATTTTCCATAATCGTGCCAGTGCACTCCCGGTACCGCCATCGCTTTCTTCTGGTCAGGCATTTCGCCGATCCAATTGAACATCATTGACCAGGCCATCATGTCAGTATCACCCAGGGGCAGCCCTGAAATGGCACGCAGATGGTTTTCGAATTGTGAACAGGCCGCACCGTCGATCGTCCAGTGCCCCGAATTATGAACACGCGGTGCGAACTCATTGACCAGGAGTTCCCCCTGGAGCAGGAAAAACTCTATCGTCAAAACGCCCGTATAGTCAAAATGCTCCAGCAAGGTTTGCATATGTTTGGCTGCCCGGGACTGCAGCGATTCATCAAAAACGCCTGGCAAACTGAGCTTGAGAATTCCATTTGAATGGACATTACGGATCAGTGGCCAGATTCGCGTTTCACCATCCAGGCCGCGCACGGCAACCAGTGAACACTCGGCTTGGAACGGCACGAATGACTCAAGGATCAATTCGGAGTCGCCCAGCTTCTGCCAGGCGCGTTCCAGGTCCTCCTGGTCTCGCAGGATTGCTTGCCCTTTTCCGTCGTAGCCCAGGCGCCGTGTCTTTAGCACTGCCGGATACCCGAGGACATCGAGACCCTCCAACAAATCAGTCCGGGTGGAAACCTTGCAAAAGGCAGGGACAGGGATACCGAGACCGGTAAGCAAGCTATTTTCCGCCAACCGGTCCTGGCCCGCGCCAAGAGCGTTGGGTGCCGGGTACAAAGGACACACTTCCTGCAATGCGCGGGCTGTTGATTCGGGTACATTCTCAAAATCAAAAGTTGCGACATCCACCAATGCGGCCAGATCCCGGGCGGCGCCAGCATCAGAAAATTCGGCCTGCAGCAGTTCTCCGGCCGCTGCAGCACAGGCATCAGCTGCAGGATCCAGGAACACAAAACGAAAGCCCAGTGGAATACCAGCCAGCCCGAGCATGCGGCCCAGTTGCCCGCCGCCGAGTATACCGATCCTCTGCGACGGCCGACCCGGTTGATGACTCATGGATTCAGACCCGGCTCGGATCCGGATGGGCCAGGACCGCCCCTGTCCGGCCTTCCCGGAACGTTTCCAGCGCCGCCCGTACTTCCGGTGAGGAATTGCCGATGATAGCGGCAGCCAGCAATGCCGCGTTGGTAGCGCCCGCAGCTCCGATGGCAAGAGTGCCCACTGGAATACCTGCCGGCATCTGTGCAATCGACAGCAGTGAGTCCATGCCGTTCAAGGCCCTGGACAGTACCGGAACGCCCAGCACAGGTACAACCGTCTTCGCCGCCACCATGCCCGGCAGATGAGCCGCGCCGCCAGCACCGGCGATAATAACCTGCAAGCCCCTCTGCGCCGCCTGCTCTGCGTATTCGAACATGCGGTCTGGGGTGCGATGGGCTGAAACCACCTGCGTCTCGTACACGACACCCAGGCTGTCCAACGTATTCGCGGCATTTTTCATCGTGTCCCAATCCGATTGGGAGCCCATGATTATGCCGACAAGTACCTGATTATTCACCGTTTCAATTCCTTTCAATATGTGAAATACAAGCCAAACATTGTAGCATGCACAGAAGCCTTAAATAGTGCCTCAGGTGACCTTTTAGCTGTGAGAAAACCCTAACGTCCAGTAAGATACTGATCACTACGCTTTCAACGGAGCCTGACATGTCCATCGATGGGAAACTACTGGAAATTCTCTGCTGCCCGGTCAGTAAAACCCCGCTTACCCGTCTACCAGCCCTGCGACTCAAAACCCTTAACAGAGCTATTTCGGCTGGAACCATTCAATACATAGGAGGTGAGGCTGTCGAACAGCCTTTGCAGGAAGCCCTGATCACCGAGGATTCAAAAGTCATCTATCCAGTAGTCGATGAGATCCCGATCCTTCTCGAAGAAAAAGGCATAGGCACTACGCAGTTACAGGATTTTTGAAGTGCGGCCACCTTCGCAACAGGTGGTCACGGATGATGTCAGGCGGGCCTTGCTGGAAGACTTTGGAACTGGAGACTGCACAGCCTCCCTGATTCCAGGGGAAAATACACTCCAGACCCGGGTGATCTGCAGGGAAACTGCCGTACTTTGCGGCTGCCCCTGGTTTGAAGAGGTATTTCGGCAGCTACCAGGCGGCATCGCAATCTGCTGGCAAAAAAATGACGGGGATGAAATGGAACCAGACCAGGAAGTTTGCCGGCTTGAGGGCTCCGCGCGATCCATTCTCGGCGGGGAAAGAACCGCCCTCAACTTCCTGCAGACCCTTTCCGGCACGGCCACCCGGGCACGCTGCTATACAAATGCGGTGAGCGGCACAGGCGCGATTATCCTGGATACGCGGAAAACTATTCCAGGCCTTCGTTTGGCCCAGAAATACGCGGTGCGTTGCGGCGGTGCCAGTAACCATCGCATCGGTCTGTACGATGCCATCCTGATCAAGGAAAATCACATCTCCGCCGCAGGCTCCATCACCGTAGCGGTCGCCGCTGCGCTGCGTCTCTATCCCGGCCTCTTGCTGCAGGTTGAAGTTGAAAACCTCGAACAACTCAAAGAGGCCGAGGCAGCGGGGGCACAGCGGGTTTTACTGGATAATTTCAGCCTGGCTGATCTGAACGCAGCCGTGGACAAGTTTAAAGGCAGGATTGGTCTTGAAGCTTCCGGCGGCATCGACCTGGAATCTGTCCAGGCCATCGCAGCAACCAGCGTGGACTTCATTTCAACCGGTGATATCACCAAGAGTGTCCAGGCGGTCGATTTTTCAATGCGTTTTATCTAAGGTAGCAGTTTCCCGGGGTTAAAAATCCCGGCGGGATCGAACACGCTCCTTATCTGCTGCATGTATGCTATTTCCGATTCAGTGCGGGACTTGTCAAGCCACGGCTGCTTCAACAAACCTATCCCATGCTCTGCTGAAATACTGCCACCGATTTCCTGCGTCAAAGCATAGGTTTTTTCGCTGATTTCATGTGAGCGGGACTCAAATTCCAACAAATCCATATCCGCCGGTTTCAGGATATTCATATGTAAATTACCGTCACCGATATGCCCGTACCAAACGACTTCGAAATCAGGACAGATTTGATCCATCAGATGATCCATGCGGTCCAGAAACTCAGGCACACGTGAAACCCGGACCGACAAATCATTCTTGTATGGCGTAAATTTACTGATCGACTCGGAAATCCCCTCGCGATACCGCCACAATTCTCTGATTTGACGCTCACTCTGGCTGACCACGCCATCGACCAGCCATCCCTGCCCGGTACAGAACTCGAAACAGGTCAGGGCATTTTCTTCCGCGCGCTCGTCTGCGCAATCGAACTCGGCTATGGCATACAGTCCGCAAGGCGTTTCAAACGGCGCGGGCAGTCCATTTGCGCGGCAAACATGATGCAGAGCCCTGTCCGTAAAAAACTCGAATGCAGATAAATCCAGCGATGCACGCAGGGAATCAAAAACTTTCATCAACGCATCCCTGTTCTCAACGCCCAGCAGCATCACCTTGCTCGGCAACGGCGGGTTGGCCAGTTTCAGGGTAGCCTCCACGATCAGGCCCAGCGTGCCTTCGCTTGCGATAAACAGATGCCGAAGGTCATAGCCGCTGGCATTCTTTATCAAACCTCGGTTCAGATCAAGCAACTCGCCACGGCCAGTCACGACCTTGAGACCGGCCACGCGATCACGCGTTAAGCCATATTTCAAAACCCGGATTCCGCCAGCATTGGTGGCAATATTTCCCCCGATCTGACTTGACCCTTCCGCTGCGAAAGAGACAGGATAATAAAGACCATTTTGACGCGCCAGTTCTTGTACTTCCGCTGTTACGACACCAGCCTCGACGGTGACGGTCCGGTCTACGGGATCAAAATCCAATATCTTGCGCATGCGATCGAAAGATACAACCACTTCCCCCTTTGCGGCCACAGCCCCGCCGCTCAACCCGGTCCGTCCGCCTGAAGGAACCAGTGGGATCCTGCCTTGCGCGGCCACTCCAACCAGTTTGCAAACCTGCTGCACCGATTCAGGAAAAGCCACAACTGAAGGCGCGGGTTGGTGAAACCGGGTCCAGTCCTGGCCATGGCTTTCGAGCACAGCGGGATCCGTGCTCAAGCTCAGGTCCGGGCAGGAATCTCTCAGGACTGCAGCAAAATCCATTTTTAAGATCTCATTCATGTATGATTTTCAGGACTGCCAGCAAACTTGTTACGAAACTACTCTCTCGACACGCATGAAATCAAGCTTCATTTACGCCAATAATTATTGATCAGAAAACACAGAAAATTAAAGACAACTATAATGAGATACAAAACCAGGGAAAAAAAAGCCATGCAGAATCGTCTTTACTCAAAATCTGAACGCATCCGGACCGCCTTTCTTTTCGGGGTAATTATGTCATCCCTCCTGATTGGCAGCCTGCCGCTACTAGCCCAGGAAAAGGATGGAGGACCTAAACCCGCCAAACTGTTTGACAGCGGCGATACCATGAGCGTGACAATCACCGCACCCTGGCGCGATATTGTGAAAAATGAGAAAAACCAGAGCCCTTACCCGGCAAAAATCGAATTTACAGATGACCTGGGAAACACCATGTCACTCGACATAACAGCAGAGCGGCGTGGAATTACCAGGCAGCGTGTTTGCGATTTCCCTCCAATACGCTTGCGTTTCAAAAAAGAAGTGGCCAAAGGTACGACTTTCCGTGGCCAGAAGTCCGTGAAAATGGTGACACACTGTGAGAAGTCGGATCGTTATGAGCAGTTTTACATTCTGGAAATGCTGTCCTACCAGATGTACAACCTGATCACTGATTACAGTTTTAGGATCCGCCCCCTGAAAGTAGACTATGTCGATAGCAAAACAGGTAAAACGAACGCATCAAAGTTTGCATTCCTGATCGAAGACGACAGCGACGTCGCAAAACGCCACGGACTCAAAAAACTGAATATTGGCAAGGTCAGGCTGTCACAACTCGATCCCAAGGTCACCAGTGAAATGTCAATTTTCCAGTACATGATTGGCAACATCGACTGGGCGGCACTGAGCGGCCCCAGTCCGGACGAATGCTGCCACAACGTAAAACCCATTGGCCCTGAGCCATTGCAGCGGACGGACACCGTCTTTCCCATTCCCTATGACTTCGATTCAGCCGGCCTGATAAATGCTCCTTACGCAGCGCCACCGGCAGGAGTACCGATCAAATCCGTAACCCAGCGCCTGTACCGCGGCTACTGCAAGACAAACAGCGGGCTTGAAAACGCGCGTACAACCATCCTCGCACAGGAGGCGAATATTCTTTCCCTGATTAGCAATGAAAGCCTGTTGACTGATAAAACGAAAAAGAAGGCAAGCAAATACCTCGCGAAGTTTTTCAAAACCGTCAAGAAACCGAAGGACTTTGAAAGGTTGATTGTTAAGAAGTGCCGCAAATAGGAATGGGTTTCGGATCAGGCTCAGGCTCAGGCTGAGACTCAATGTCTGCCGCCTGGCCGGCCTCCGCTTCCAACAACTCGGGAACGGCCGGGTGCATTAGTCGCTCCATTCGTTCCTGCAAGTGTGGGTTGTTCGGGGCCATCGCGATCACTTTTTCCAGGTAGGGGATCGAATCCGCGCCAGTTGAAGGCAGGGCTATTTTCCCGTTGGGGTAACCGGCAAACAGGCCTTCGGGCGTAATTTCCAGGTAGGCCACGTAACCGCCGTAGGCGCGTGAGATTCCCGTATCGATCATCACCACTTTTCCATCGTACCGGGGCCATATGACACCGCTGGTTGGTGTGTGCCCCACCACGATGTGGCTGGCTTTATGTCGAGCCAGGATGGCATCTACAGTTTCATCCAGCGCGTCAGGCTCGACGCCCGACAAACCCCTGTACCAAAGAGGACCGAAATCGTCTTCGAGAATACCGCTGTTGCGTGGGTCAAAACTGCGTAGCTTGCCGACAACCTGCTCAGTCATCGAATCCAGTGAGTTCTGGCAGTAAAAACCGCTGATACCGCCGTGCAGGAACAGGTTGTCGTTGAGCCGCACGACAACTTTTTTAGCCAACACCCAGATTGCATACTCACCTTCCGGATTCCATGCCGGATCCCAGGCCTGCCTGTGCTCAACCCAGCCCAGTGGGTGTTTGAGGTTCCATTCGTCCCGGAAATTTTCGGGCAAAGCAGCGACAGCGTCCGGGTCGTTGGCCATCATCCGCTGCATATTCATCTCGAAAACCCGGTCTCGGAGTGCCGCGGAATTGCGGGTTTTGAAAGCCTCGAACTCGCCGTCATGTACATACCTGAGGTCACCATAGACGTTCATCGCCTCGTGATTGCCGATCAGGTTATGAACACGCCCGCCCTTCTTCTGCGCTTGCTTTCCCAGCTTGGTGATGTGTTTTATGATTTTACCGGTGTCGGGACCACGATCGGGAATATCTCCGGTCTGCACGAGGTGGGTATTACCACCGCTCCATTTGCCCTTCTTATCGACCAGCCCCGCAGCCTTCAACGTCGCCATGTAGTTGTCGTAATCACCGTGGAGATCACCAATGGCGATAATGCGTTCAACTCCCTCCCATTGGAACTCGTCGATCTGCCTGGCGTCGGCAAACGCAAAGTTGGCATAAATCAGCAAGGCCAAAATGAGAATTTTCACATGAAGTCTCCAAACCACAGAATTTCTATTAAAAACGGACCTGTTCCCGGCCGCTAAGTTCGTTTTCACGGTCATCCCCCTGTTGTGAGTGCAAACAGTTTATCAGACACAAACGATTCGAGGAAAAATCTGTCAGCACCTCTTTTGAGGCTGGATTTTCGTACATCAGGGGCTTGAGCGGTACAATCAACCCGATGAGCGGTGGGGGCAGCCCCATTCTGCGATCATACCTACACTATACTTGCACGAGGTATACGTTTTACTTTACGCCATGGACTGGCGACCGGCTGGCCACGGGTTCTCCGTGTGTTCCGGAATTCAACAGGGAAAAACCAGATAAAACCGGATAAAACCGGTTTGAATGCATAAGGGGATTATCATTAACAAGCTATTTGGAAAGACCGTACCACCGCGGGGGATTACCCTGATTGAAATCTTGATGGTGCTTGGCCTGCTGGCCATTCTCCTGTCCTTCGCCATGCCTTCGGCAAGCGGTACGTTCAGTAAAGCCGAAATGAAATCAACCCTGGAGAACGTGCAGTTTTCCCTTCAGGCGGCCAGAAAAACGGCGCGGATGACTGAAACTTCAGTCTCCATGAACATCTCTCCTTCGGGGCAGGATGTAACTCAAAAGATCACTTTTTCTGCGCCAGGCAAGAGTGGAGCCAACAGCAAACTGCACATTCAGGACTACAGCCTGCCATCGGATATCATGCTCATTTCCGACCAGGGCTCATTTATATTTGATGAGCGGGGGCTGGTGGAAAATCCCGGCCGTATTTTACTGGTCTCAAAGATGGATGAATCGGCTACATTAACCTTTGAAGTCGAATAGCCATCGTAAAATTATTCTTCCGGGGCCAGTTTAAGGCAAAGGCCATTGTGCGCCTCTTGGATACGGAGTTGGCAGCTCAGCCGTGAATTCGGCTGGAAATGATCCAGAATTTCAAGCAACTCCTCTTCGTCCGATTCCTTCACAGGGAAACTTTCCAGCCAGGCCTCGTCCACTAATACATGGCAGGTGGCGCAGGAACACATACCGCCGCAGAGGGCAGCCACGCCCCAATCCTGCTCCCTTAACAACTCCATTAGCACATCATTCGGCCTGGCTTCGAGTTCATATTCCTGTCCATCAAGGGCGGTGACTTTTATTGTGATCATTGCGCTACCTTTCCAAGTCGAAAAATCAAGTCAGCCATGGTCTTGGAAGACAAAGGGAAGGTCAAGGGTTTTTAATTCAGTAAAATGACAAATTCAAGCTATATGCAAAATCATGCTGCCGCGAAAACTGCCCTGTTCCAGCAATTCATGAGATTGTGCAATATCTTCAAGTGGCAGCACTTGGGTGACCCGGTGTTGCAATCTATCCTGTTTGAGCGCAGTTGATATGTCGGCAATTGCGTCATCCTTGGCTGATTCCGGCATCTCGTAGACAATGACGAGACGAATCACCAGGTCCTGGAACATCATCCGGTAAAAGGGCAACTTCGGCTCAGGCACCATGGCAGAACCGTATGTCACGATTGTCCCACCGGTCCGGATCACATCGAGGTCGGAGGAGAGATTGGCCCCGAATTCGACGTCGATTACCCGGTCAACTTTCTCCCCGCGATTGGCATCGACCAACTGCGCTGCCCAATCCTGTTCACGGTGGTTGACGACTGCATGTGCTCCGGCTTCAAGGCACGCTTTCGAATCCACCGGGTTACTGGCGGTAGCAATCACCCTGGCACCAGCCTGCGATGCCCACTGGACAGCGTAATGCCCTACTCTTCCCGCGCCACCAGTCACCACCAGGACAAGCCCATCAACCGGCCCGTCGGCGAAAACGCACCGGTGTGCGGTCATCACCGGAATTCCTATGCAGGCGCCCACTTCGAATCCGCTATTCGCGGGCAATGTAACCGCACGCCGGCTTGCCAATGCTACGTATTCCGCGGCGGTGCCGAACCGCCGCTCGTGCTGCGCCTGGTAGACCCAGACACGTTCGCCAACCCGTTCAACGGGTACACCTTCACCTGCGGATTCGATGACGCCGGCTCCATCGCTGTGAGGGATGATCGGGCCGTGATCTAACAGGCTGGGGTTTGAGCCCATCCGCTTTTTCACGTCTGACGGATTCACACCGCTGGCTGCCAGCCTGACCAGGACTTCACCTGGACCGGGTAAGGGTTTATCCCGTTCTTCAATGACCAGCACTTCACGTGCCGGACCAAAGGAATTGAATGAGGCAGCTTTCATGTCGACCCATTATGCCTAATCGCATATCCTAATTAAACAACAGCGACCTGCATATATCAGATTCTTGAAATACGACTTCATCATCATAGGTGCCGGAATCGTCGGCTTATCGACTGCCTGGCAATTACGACAAGAGCAGAAAGAGGCCAGCATTCTGCTATTGGAAAAGGAGACCGCACCAGCCCGGCACCAAACCGGACACAACAGCGGCGTCATCCATGCCGGTGTCTATTACGAGCCCGGTAGCCTCAAGGCGCAATTCTGCAAGGAAGGCGCGCAGGCTACCTATGATTTTTGCCGCAATCACGGCGTGCCTTGCGTGCAGACCGGCAAACTGCTGGTTGCCACCAACGAAATTGAGTTGGAAAGACTGCAGGTGCTGTTCGACCGGTGCCTTGAAAACGGACTCCGCCCCCAGTTGCTTGGACCTGGTGAATTACAGGATCTCGAACCGATTATCGTCGGCACCGGCGCCTTCCTGGTCGAGGAATCCGGCATCACGGATTTTCCCGCTATCTGTAAAGTCATGCTGGAACAGTTCCGGCAGGGAGGAGGCATCGCCCAATTGGGCACTGAAGTGACCGGGATCACTGAACAAAATACTGAAATCATGATTCACGCCGGGCGGGACAGGTTCCGTGCCGACCATCTGCTTGTCTGTGCTGGCCTGATGGCCGACCGTCTGGCTGCCATGCAAAACCTGGATATCGGATTCCGGATCATCCCGTATCGTGGAGAATATTACCGCTTGAGCCCGCGGTTTGATGGCATGATTCAACACCTGATCTATCCCGTTCCAGACCCGGGGTTACCTTTCCTTGGTGTGCACCTGACCCGCATGATCGACGGCTCGATCACCGCCGGCCCCAATGCAGTCCAGGGCTGGAAACGAGAGGGCTATGGGCGGCTTAATTTCAGCCTGCGCGATACCGCTGAAATGCTGGCATTTTCCGGATTCTGGAAAGCCAGCGCGACACACCTTCGCCACGGCATCAGCGAGGCCCGGAACTCACTCTGGAAACCTGCGTATGTCACCGCGGTGAAAAAGTACTGCCCACAGGTAGAGATGGCAGATCTGGGGCCACATCCAGCCGGTGTTCGAGCGCAGGCCGTACAGCATGACGGCACCATGATCCATGATTTCCTGATCGAAGAAACGCCACGCAGTCTTCATGTTTGCAACGCACCCTCTCCTGCTGCGACTTCCGCGATTCCAATAGGGCGCTACCTATGCGAACGGTTGGCTAAAAAGAAAGGATGTTAGTTGAAAACAGCATAAGGTAGAAAATCTACCAACGCTCCCTGGTGAATTTCTTCACCAACCTTCTGCCGTACCAACCCGTCCCCCCAGGTTGTGGAAAACAAGACCCCGCTGCTTTGGTTGGAAAAAAGCTCGACGCCGTTTTGGGTGGCACAGACGCGCAGGTAATCCTCCCGCAGGCTGGCCTTTTTTTCGAACAGTGCCGTATGCCGGACCGGGTGAGAGGCTGTATTGGCCATTCCCTGGCAGGCGAACAGGAACGGCCGCGCAATGATCAGCAATGTCACAAAAACGGATACCGGGTTACCCGGCAAGCCGATGAAAGGCGTTTCTCCAACCTGCCCAAAGGCAAAAGGTTTACCGGGCTTGATCGCAATGCGCCACAGGTCGATGGCACCCAGGGCTTCGACTACGGCCTTGACATGGTCCTCCTCTCCCACGGATACACCGCCTGAAGTAATGATCACATCTGAGTTCTCGGCCGCTCGAAGCAACATTTCGCTGACCACCTCCGGATCATCCCGGGCGACCCCCAGGTCCGCCACTTCGAAACCCCAGGAAGCAAGCTGTGACTTCATCAAATAGCGGTTGGAGTTGTATATCTGCCCAGGCTGGATGTCATCTCCCGGTTCGCGCAGTTCGTCGCCCGTCGACATCACGGCCACCTTGAGTCGCCGGTAGACCGGGACTTTCGCGATACCCAGCGATGCAGCCAGGCCCAGGTCCTGTGGCCTCAGTCGCAGACCACTGGAAAGCACTTTCTGCCCGGTCGACAAATCCTGGCCCCGACGGCGAATATTGGCGCCCTGAGCCGGCAGTTTCAGAATTCGGACAGAACCGTCCGCTTCTTCACAGTGCTCCTGCATCACCACGGTATCAGCACCGTGCGGAACTTCGGCGCCGGTGAAAATCCTTGCCGCGCTGGCGTGCTTCAAATCGGCTGCTACCGACCCCGCCGTAATGCGCTGACTCAAAGGAATTGCGGTCTGGGTATCCCGGTAGTCACCGCAACGGATCGCATAGCCATCCATCGCGCTATTGTCGGCCGGCGGCACGTCAATCGGAGCGATGATATCGGCCGCGAGTGTGCGCCCGGAGGTTTCCATCAAGTCAACATTCTCGCACTCAACCAGACGCCTGCTGCTATTCAACAGGATCGTAATGGCTTCGTTCACGCTCAGCATGGTGTCGGCCAGTTTTCTCTTGCCAGGACGTCAGCTTCAAGCAAGGCGTCCTGATCGTTAATGTTGAAAAATGGCGAAGGCTCCGAACTGGGCCAGTCGAGTTCCGCGTACTCAATCACGCCCAAAAACTGCTTGATTCCGGCCATCCCCTTTTCAAGAACCGCGTATTGGAGGCGCGGAAGGACATTGCGGCTCCAGATGGAAAAAGTCGGCTGAATTTCTGACTCGAAGCAAACAACCGCGACCGGCCGGGCGCAAGCCAATGCACAACCCAGTAATTTGACCGCCAGGTCTGAAGGGATGAACGGTGCGTCGCAGGGGACGAGCAACAACCAGTCACTGTCCGGGCCAGTCTCCTGCATGGCCGCAAGAAGGCCGCCCAGCGGACCACCGTCCGGCTCCCGATCCGCAATCTGCGGCAATCCGAATGCTTTAAACGCCTCTGATGGCCGCTGAACACTGAGCAAAAGTTTGTCAACTTGAGGTTTCACTCGATCAATCACGTGACCAAGCAGGAGCTTATCACCCAGCGGCATAAGGGCTTTGACGGCTCCACCCATTCGTTTCGAGCGACCGCCGGCCAGAATAACGCCGGCCAGGCCATCGCAGGCAGCTACTCTTGAGGGCATCACAAGCGCTTCAAGGCTTCCCGTGCTGTCGGCTTAAGATCCGCACCTTCTGACTGGTCAAACTCGATGAGCTTTTTTTGCATCGAGGGCGCCCAGAATCGCTGCAGGTGATCGGTGGTTCGACCAACCGCGTCGTCCTGGAAATCGAAATTGGCCGCGATCTGGTTGATCATTTTTACGAGTTGTTCAACTTCCTTCATCAGATTATTCTCAATCCGTAACTCTTTCGGGGAAGGTATAGACATTATGCCGTCCCGGGCGCGCAAACCCAACCAGGGTTACACCCGAACGCTCAGCAAAATCTACCGCCAGCGTAGTCGGCGCGGAAACCGCCATGATCAGCTCGATGCCCGAGACAGCGGTTTTGTAAACCATTTCGTAACTTGCCCGACTGGAAACCAGCACAAAACCGGATGATGGACTAAAACCGGCGCGATAAAGGCTTCCGATCAACTTGTCCAGCGCATTGTGGCGCCCGACATCCTCACGCAGCAACATGATTTTTCCTTCCAGGCTGCACCACGCGGCACCGTGCGTGGCTCCGGTTTCAGCCTGGAGCGGCTGATGCGCCTCCAACTCTGAAACGGCCTTTTGCAATGCGGCGTGACTGGTTGAAATCACCTTGGCCACTGGAGCTGGATAGCGCAGCGCCTGTTCAATGTTTTCAGCACCGCACAACCCGCAACCCGTGCGTCCAGCCATGTTGCGACGCTGCGTGGCCAATCGATCGAACCATTCTTCAGTGATAGTCATCGCCAGTTCGATACCACCCTGGCGTGGAACTATTCGAATCGCCTTGAGGTCATCCAGTCCTCCAATCAACCCTTCCGTGAAGGAAAAGCCCAGGGCAAAATCTTCCAAATCAAGCGGTGTTGCCATCATCACGACATGAGACACGCGATTGTATGTCAGAGCAACCGGTACCTCCGCCGCGACAATGTCGTTGACCGTTTCGAATGTTGCGGCCTGAGCCTCTCCATCCAGCTTGCCGAGACGCCAATTAGCTACCCGTACACAGCGGGATTCAGACACGGGCCTTGTCCAGCAACTCCTCCTGCCGGGTGGCGAATGCACGATACTCTTTTTGCCACTCAGAGGGCTCACTGACATGGCTGACCTGCACCGCGGTGACCTTATATTCAGGACAATTGGTTGCCCAGTCAGAGTTGTCCGTGGTGATGACATTGGCGCCGCTGGACGGAAAATGAAACGTGGTGTAGACCACGCCCGGCTGGACCCGGTCTGTGAGCACTGCCCGCAGCACGGTTTCGCCCGCACGGCTGGCAATACCACACCAATCGCCCTCACCAATTCCCCTTTCTTCAGCATCGAAAGGATGAATCTCCAGCACGTCCTCGTCGTAAAACTCGGAATTGGCCGTTCGCCTCGTCTGCGCACCAACGTTGTATTGCGAGAGGATACGCCCGGTGGTCATGAGCAGGGGATACTTACGCGTCGATCGCTCGTCGGTTGGAACGAAGCCGGTGATCGCAAAATAACCCTTACCACGCACAAACTCGTCTATGTGCATCGTGGGTGTACCTTCGGGTGCTTCATCATTGCAGGGCCACTGGATGCTGCCGAGACGATCCAGCTTTTCATAACTCACACCAGTGAACGTTGGAGTCAAGCGGGCAATCTCATCCATGATTTCAGACGGGTGGCTGTATTCCATCGGGTAGCCCATGGCATTACTCAGGGCCATGGTCACTTCCCAGTCTTCCAGTCCCGCCAGCGGCTCGATCGCCTTGCGAACCATCGAAATGCGCCGCTCGGCGTTGGTATAGGTTCCATTCTTTTCAAGGAAGGAAGAGCCAGGCAGCAGCACGTGCGCAAATCTGGCAGTCTCATTCAGGAAAATATCCTGTACCACCAGGCATTCCAGCGACTGCAGTGCTTTTTCCACATGGTGGGTGTTCGGATCGCTCTGAGCCAGATCTTCGCCCTGCACGTACAGGCCCTTGAAATTTCCACTGATTGAGGCATCGAACATATTTGGAATTCGCAGCCCGGGTTCATCTTGCAAGCGGATATTCCATTCTTTCTCGAACAGATTCCTGACCACTGGATCTGAAATGTGCCGGTAACCGGGCAGTTCGTGCGGGAACGAGCCCATGTCGCAGGAACCCTGGACATTGTTTTGGCCCCTTAAGGGGTTCACGCCGACACCCTCACGGCCAAGATTGCCGGTGACCATCGCCAGGTTGGCGATCCCCATTACCGTGGTTGAACCCTGGCTGTGCTCGGAAACACCCAGCCCGTAATAGATGGCCGCGTTGGGAACCGAGGCGAATAATCGCGCTGCAGATCTGAGCTCAGAAGCGGGAATGCCGGTGATTCTTTCGGTAAGTTCCGGCGAGTTTTGCTCACCCATGATAAATTCACGCCACTTCTGATAAGGCTCCTCTTCACAGCGCGCTGCAATGAATGCGCTGTCCTCCAGGCCTTCGGTTACCACCACATGCGCCATCGCATTGATGAATGCCACGTTGCTGCCGGGTCGCAGCGCCAAGTGGTGCTCCGCCCGGACATGGGGTGAGTTGACCAGATCAATCTTTCTCGGATCAGCCACGATCAATTTGGCGCCTTCGCGCAAGCGGCGTTTCAACCGCGAAGCAAACACGGGGTGCGCATCGCTCGGATTGGCACCCATTACAAGCACCAGGTCAGCCTGGTCAACAGAATTGAATGCCTGTGTACCAGCTGATTCGCCAAGCGTAGTTTTCAGCCCGTATCCAGTGGGCGAATGACAGACGCGAGCGCAAGTGTCGACATTATTGTTGCCAAAAGCGGCACGGACCATTTTCTGGACGAGGTAGGTTTCCTCGTTGGTGCAGCGCGAAGAAGTGATGCCACCAATGCTGTCGCGACCGTATTTATCCTGGATTGCACGAAGTCGATCAGCCGTGTAGCGAAAAGCCTCATCCCAGCTGACTTCTCGCCAGGGGTCATTGATGTTGTCGCGGATCATCGGGCTGGTGATCCGGTCTTTGTGGGTGACGTATCCGAACGCGAACCGTCCCTTGATGCAGGCATGGCCTTCGTTAGCCAGCCCCGCTTTATCCGGTGTCATCCGTAAAACTGTGTCGCCCTTGAGTTCCGCGTTGAAAGAACAACCCACACCGCAATAGGCACAGGTAGTTGTGACGCTGCGCTCTGGCAAACCATGTTCGATCACGGATTTTTCCATCAGCGCTTCGGTCGGGCAGTTGTCCACACAGGCACCACAAGACACGCAGTCGGAATCCATGAAACTGTCTGCCTGGCCAGCAGTCACTTTTGAAGCGAACCCGCGCCCGTCGATCGTTAACGCAAAAGTGCCCTGGATGTCATCACAGGCCCGGATGCAGCGATAACAGACTATGCACTGGGATGGGTCGAAGGTGAAGTAAGGGTTTGATTCGTCTTTACCAACCGCCTGGTGGTTCGCGCCGTCCAGACCATATCGGCTGTTCTCCACGCCCAGGGACTCGGCCACATCCTGCAATTCACAATCACCGTTGGCCGAACAGCTTACGCATTCAAGAGGGTGGTCTGAAACGTATAATTCAACCACGTTGCGGCGCAGGCTATCCAAGCGCTCAGACTGCGTACTGACGACCATTCCTTCCTCGACTTCCGTCGTGCAGGAAGCCGGGTAACCCTTACGGCCTTCAATTTCGACCAGGCAGACCCGGCATGAACCGAAGGCTTCAAGGCTGTCTGTAGCGCACAGTTTGGGGACCTTAATGCCAGCTTCTGCTGCCGCCCGCATGACCGATGCACCTTTGAGCACGGTGACTTCCCGCCCATCCACGATCAGTGAAACGGGGGTGCCGATTTTCAAAGGTACCGGAGTTCCCATGTCAGTCTGTGATTCATACATTATGCGGTTGTTCTCCGAAATCTTCAGGAAAGTGCATGAGCGCGCTGCGCACCGGCATTGGTGTCAACCCACCCATCGCACAAAGTGACCCATTTTCCATGGTATCGCAAAGGTCATCGAGCACCTTTAGATTATATTCTCTGTCCTGCCTGGCAACCACCCGGTCAATAACCTCCACACCGCGGACTGAGCCCACCCGGCAAGGAGTACACTTGCCACAGGACTCGACAGCACAGAATTCCATTGCAAATCGTGCCTGCTGAGCCAGGTCTACAGTGTCATCAAAAACCACCACTCCGCCGTGCCCAAGCATGGCGCCAATCTCAGTGAGTGCGCCGTAATTGAGTGTGACATCCCACTGAGATTCTGGCAGGTACGCACCCAGAGGCCCACCCACCTGGATGGCGCGTGCGGGTCTGTCGCTGGCAGTACCACCTCCGTAGCCCTCCACCAGTTCGCGCAATGTGGTGCCGAATGGAATTTCCACCAAGCCTCCACGACGTATGTTGCCGGCGAGTTGCACCGTCAGGGTGCCACGCGAACGGCCAGTGCCGAATTGCTGATAGTACTCCGCTCCTTCAGCCAGGATGGTGCTGACAGCCCCCAGTGACAGAACGTTGTTCACCACCGTGGGCAGGCCCATCAGCCCCTCGATTGCAGGCAATGGCGGTTTGAACCGAATCATGCCCCGTTTGCCTTCGAGGCTTTCCAATAGGGACGTCTCTTCGCCACAGATATAAGCACCGGCGCCAATTCGCAATTCCAGGCTGAAAGTCTTGTTGGAGCCACAGACACTTTCACCCAGCAATCCTTCACGCTCCGCCCGGTTAATCGCTTCGCTCAACACAGCCTTGCAGTGCGGATACTCGGAACGCAGGTAAATAAATCCCTCGGTGGCACCAACCGCCAGGCCGGCGATGGTCATACCCTCGATCAACTGGAAAGGGTCTGCTTCCATCAGCAACCGGTCGGCAAAGGTGCCGGAGTCACCTTCGTCGGCATTACACACGATGTATTTCTGTTGCGCCGGCGCATCAAGCACGGTTTGCCACTTGATCCCAGTTGGGAAAGCAGCGCCTCCCCTACCCCGCAGGCCGGATTTTTTTACTTCATCAATAATGTCCTGGGCCTGCATCTGCAGCGCGCGCTCAAGGCCCTTGTAGCCACTCATCGAACGGTAATCATCAAGCGAAAGCGGGTCGGTCCAGCCGGCCCTGACGAAAGTCAGGCGCTGTTGGCTGGCCAGCCAGTCGATTTCATCCACAGAACCCAGTGCCAGCGGATGGTCCGCCGGGCCTGGAAATCCTGATTCGAACAACCCGGGCACGTCAGCAGGCGTAATCGGGCCGAAGGCAATCCGCCCGGACTCAGTCTCTACTTCAACCAGCGGTTCCAGCCAGAATGCACCGCGCGAACCGTTGCGGATCAAATTGATTTCGATTCCCCTGCCGCTTGCTCCAGCGCTAATCGACTCAGCTACCGAATCGGCTCCCAACGCGCAGGCCGTTGCGTCCCTGGGCACGAAAATTTTCACTGCCATCACTCTTCAGCCTCCAACCCGGCGATCAGTTCATCGAACTTTTCAGTGGACACCCGCGCATAGATTTCATCGTTGATCCGAATAGAAGGGGAACAGGCGCAATTGCCCAGACAATAGACGGGCTCCAGAGTAAACAGGCCGTCCGCGGTGGTTTCACCGAAATTGACCCCCAGGCGCTCGCGAGCGTGCTGCTCGAGTCCGCGGGCGCCCATTGCCTGGCAAGCCTCGGCACGGCACAGGTGAACGATGTGTTCTCCAGGCGGCTCGCTGCGGAAATCGTGATAGAAGCTCATCACGCCATGAATTTCCGCCCTCGACAGGTTCATTGCCTTAGCGATCAATGAAACAGCTTCTCTGGGAATATAGCCCAACTTATCCTGGACCGAGTGAAGAACCGGCAGCAAAGCCCCGATCCTGCCGTGATGGATCCCGACGGTGCTTTCGACGATTTCCTGAAGTGATACTGCTGAAGGACTCATATTAACTCTACGTTGAAAACTCAAAATTGCCGAACTGCTCCCGCAACACCATTTTCTGGATTTTGCCGGTTGCTGAATGTGGGATTTCATCGACAAATACGACATCATCCGGCATCCACCACTTGGCGATTTTACCATCAAGATAAGCCAGTATGCCCGGTCCATCTACGTCGGAAGCGGCTTCCCTCAGGATTATCAGAAGTGGACGTTCGCTCCACTTCGGATGAGGCAAGCCAATCACCGCGGCTTCGGCAACACCCGGACAGCCAACGGCAACGTTTTCCACTTCAATGGAAGAAATCCACTCACCACCGGATTTGATCACATCCTTGTCGCGATCCGTGATTTGCATGAATCCCAGAGGATCGATATTAGCAATATCACCGGTGTCGAACCAGCCGTCATCCGTCAGCGTCTGTTCATCATGTTTGAAATAGTTTTTCGAGACACACGGCCCTTTCACCAGCAGGTGTCCGGAGGACTTTCCGTCACGGGGCAAATCATTGCCGTCATCGTCAACGATCTTCATTTCAACGAGATAGGGTGTCCTTCCCTGTTTTTCCTTCAGCTTTAGCCTGGCTTCCTGGTCGAGATGGGCAGTGGCGTTTTTCAATTTACCAGCCGTTCCCAGCGGTGACATTTCCGTCATGCCCCAGCCATGAATGATCTCCACATCGTAATCCAGTTCAAACTTCCGAATCATCATCGGCGGACAGGCTGCACCACCCACCACGACTTTTTCAAGGTATGGCAGTTTCTTGCCGGTTTCTTCGAGGTATTGAAGCAGACCCATCCAAACTGTAGGCACAGCAGCCGTTGCGTTGACTTTTTCAGAATCCAGTAACTCGTAGATGCTCTCGCCATCCATCCCGGCACCCGGCATCACCATCTTGGCCCCGGCGGCCGGCGCGGCAAAGCTCAGCGCCCAGGCATTGGCGTGGAACATGGGCACAATGGCCAGAATAACGTCCTCGGATTTCAACCCGAATACATCCGGCGTGTTAACCATGAGTCCGTGCAGGACGTTGGAGCGGTGTGAATACAGCACGCCTTTGGGGTTTCCGGTTGTGCCCGAGGTATAGCAGAGTCCGGCAGCCGTATTTTCATCGAACGACTTCCACTCAAAATCATCATCTACCGCGCCGATCCATTCTTCGTATGCAACGGCATTGGGTAAAGAGGTATCGGGCATATGCTCCGCATCGGTCATCACTACGTATTTCCTGACGGTTCCGAACTTTTCTTTGAGGGCTTCCAGGAGGGGCACGAAAGTCAGGTCTACGAACATCATCTCGTCTTCGGCATGGTTGACTATGTAATCCAACTGCTCAGCGAAGAGCCGGGGATTCAATGTGTGGTAGATCGCACCATTGCCCATGATGCCGAACCAGGTTTCCAGGTGCCGTTCCGTATTCCATGCCATGGTCGCAATGCGATCGCCCAAGCTGACGCCATCACGTTGCAACGCTTTTGCTACCTTGAGTGCCCTGCTGCGAACGCCGGCTAGCGTGGTTCGCCGGATCGGCCCTTCCACGCTGCGGGTAACCAATTCGCGCTCTCCGTGATTGAGGGCTGCGTGATCAAGGATGGTGTGTACCAACAGGGGGTAGTCCTGCATCAATCCAAGCATGTAATGATCCTCTCCAGAGATTATTTATCATATTATGTACCGATTATCCCGGCATTAACCACACAGGTATTTATAAATGTACAACTGCACCAGGAATTACATCAATGGCGAGTGGATTGAATCCACTTCCGGAGACGTTCACGACATCATCAATCCAGCCACTGAAGAGTCTATCGGCAAGGTCTCCTTCGGTACCGTGGAAGACGTGAATCACGCTGTAACCGCCGCACGCGCAGCCTTTGGGGGATTTTCGCAATGGACCACAGAGCAACGCCTGGAATTACTGGCAAGTATTGTAGATGCGTACAAGACGCGCTGGAACGATATTGCCGTTGCGATCACAGCTGAAATGGGTGCTCCAGCCGCATTTTCACAGCGCGCCCAGACCGGGTCCGGGCTGGGTCATCTGCGGGCAGCTATCGCCGCGCTACAGGATCTGGAATTGGAGCAAGCCATTGGCAGTTCCACCATCATCAGAGAACCCGTAGGGGTTTGCGGGTTGATTACGCCCTGGAACTGGCCGATCAACCAGATCGCGTGCAAAGTTGCCCCGGCGCTGGCAGCAGGCTGCACGGTGGTGCTCAAACCCAGCGAAATTGCGCCGGTAAATGCCACCCTGTTTGCAGAAGTCCTGGATGCTGCCGGTGTACCGGCAGGCGTGTTCAATCTCGTCCACGGCGACGGCCCGGGCGTTGGAGCCGCATTGTCCTCACACGAAGATATCGACATGATGTCATTCACCGGATCGACCCGTGCCGGTGTGTTGGTGGCCAAGGCTGCAGCAGAAACGGTCAAGAGAGTCGCTCAGGAACTCGGTGGCAAATCCGCCAATATCATTCTGGAAAGTGCGCCTCTGCAAGAAGCAGTGAGCAGCGGTGTGCATAGCATGTTTCATAACACCGGCCAGTCCTGTAACGCACCCAGCCGAATGCTGATCCATGAGGACCTCTACGAAGAGGCGGTCGCGATCGCGGCAGCAGTGGCGAAGGAGACAAGACCCGGTGACCCGACCGATCCGGATAGCCACATTGGCCCCGTGATCAGCGCGGCGCAGTACAAAAAAATCCAGGGCCTGATCGAGACAGGCAGTGAGGAAGGGGCAAGAATTGTAGCCGGCGGACCCGGCAAACCCGGGGGGCTGGAAACCGGTTATTTCGTGAAGCCAACCGTGTTCCGGGATGTGAACAATGAAATGACGATTGCCCGAGAGGAAATTTTCGGACCGGTCCTGTGCATGATTCCGTATTCAAACATCGAAGAAGCAGTGAAAATTGCGAATGACTCGGACTATGGCCTTTCCGGATATGTGTGGGGTGGCAGCAAGGAGGACGCAATGCGGGTAGCGCGTAAATTGCGGACAGGAATGGTCCACCTGAACGGCGCTCCTACCGATGTACTGGCACCATTCGGAGGGTACAAACAGTCCGGCAATGGACGAGAATGGGGCGTACACGGCATCGAGGACTTCCTTGAAGTAAAAGCAGTGATGGGTGCCTGATAGCGGACGCCAAATATCGTGAGCACCCTCATAACCATAGACCTCGATGCGCTGGAAGCGAACTACCGGTTCTGCCGGGCGCAACTGCATGGGACTTCCTGCGCGGCGGTGGTCAAAGCCGATGCTTACGGCCTGGGTATCCGGAAAATTGCCCCTGCCCTGAGGCAGGCGGGCTGCCGCCAGTTTTTCACGGCTACCCACCGGGAGGGAGCGACACTTCGCGCTCTGCTGCCCGACGTTGATATCTATGTTTTTGAAGGTGTCAGCGAACGAAGCAAGGCAGTTTTTTGCGAACTTGACTTGGTGCCCGTTCTGATTACACCCTCCCAAAGCGCCCTCTGGGCCTTGCAGGCACGTGAGCTGGGCCACCCTCTACACGCCATCATTCACATCGACACCGGCATGACCCGGCTGGGATTCGGTGAGCGCGAACTACAGGAATTGCTGAAAAAACCCGAAGATCTGGATTGGCTGGACACGCGCTATATCATGACCCATTTCGCCTGCGCAGATGAGCCCGGAAAGCACAAAACCCGGGAGCAACTGACACGGTTCAATGAGCTGCGTCGCCTGTTACCGCCGGCGCCAACCAGCATCGGGAATTCAGCCGGGGGCCTACTGGGCGGAGAATTCGCGGGTGACATGGCGCGTCTTGGTATCGCCCTTTTCGGTGGCAACCCGTACCAGGATGACATGCCACCTCTGAATCCGGTGCTCCATGTGCAAAGCCGGATTCTCCAGCTCAGGGAGATCACCGCGGGCACAACGGTTGGCTACGGCGCCACCTACACGGCCAAATCTAATACACGGATCGCGACGGTCGGCACCGGCTATGCAGACGGCTATCCCTGGTCGTTGGGAAACCGGGGTATTGCATCGGTAGGTGGCCACCGGGTTCCAGTTGTCGGAAGGGTGTCGATGGACCTGATTACACTGGATGTCACCGGCGTTCCAGATGACCTGGTGCAGCCAGGTAGTATGGTAACCCTGATCGGCCCCGACATCAGCCTGGAAGAAGTGGCGGAACGTGCCGGCACCATCAGTTACGAAATACTGACTCGACTCGGACAAAGAGCACGACGCAAATTCCTGGGGGGGTCGAAGGGCACGAACAAGACTCAGGAATCTTGTACACCATAACTTTTGAACTTTAATAAAACCCGATCCATTTCTTCATCATCCAGGATCACTGGTTTTCCCACAGACAGACAATGGATGTACGTTCGGGCAAGCTGCTCGACCTTGATAGCCAGGGCCAGGGCCATGTCCAGGCTTTCCGCCAGGCACAACAATCCATGGTTGGCCATCAGGCAAGCCCGGCGGTTTTTCAATGCCTCCAGCACGTTGTTGGACAGGGCGCGGGAGCCAAACGTCGCGTACGGCGCACAGCGGATGTTGCGCCCGCCCGCCACGGCCACCATGTAATGAAAAGCGGGGATAGGTTCATGCATACAGGCCAGCGCTGAACAGTCGGTGGGGTGTGCGTGAAGAATCGCAGTGGCGTCAGTTCGGGCGCGGTAGGTATCGTGGTGAATGCGCCATTCACTGGAAGGTAGCCGCGAGCCGCTGTGTTCACCATTGCAATCCACGAATACAACGTCATCCGGTTCCAGTTTTGAGTATGGCATGCCCGAGGGCGTGATCAGCATGCCGCCTTCATGCCTGACACTCAGGTTTCCCGAAGTACCCTGGTTGATTCCGCGACGATTCATTTCGATCGCTGTTTCAATCAGGTGCCGCCGCCCTGCTTCAGTCATCTCCGGCTTCTCCGCGATCAGGATACAGTGAGCTCAGCCCCTGTTCGCTGGCGGCACAGATTCCACGCTCGGTGATCAAACCAGTGACCAGTCTTGCGGGCGTCACATCAAAAGCAAAATTACGCGCCGAAACACCATCCGGTGTAATTTGCACCGAGCCGGTTTCTCCATTGGCAAGCAAGCCGTGGACCCGGGTCACCTCCTTTTCATCCCTTTCTTCTATTGGAATTCCCACCACACCATCGGCCATTTCCCAATCGATGGTCGGACCCGGAAGAGCAACATAAAACGGAACCGCGTTGTCCTGCGCCCCCAGCGCTTTGAGGTAAGTGCCAATCTTGTTGCAGACATCGCCATTACGCGCTGTCCGGTCTGTTCCCGTGATGCACAAGTCGACCATACGATGCTGCATCAGGTGGCCCCCCGCACTATCAACGATCAGATCATGCGGTACACCGTGCGCGGCGAGTTCCCAGGCGGTCAATGCGGCTCCCTGGTTTCTTGGGCGGGTTTCGTCCACCCAGACATGGACGGGAATGCCCGCATCGTGCGCCCGGTATATCGGAGCAAGCGCCGTGCCCCAATCAACCGTGGCGAGCCATCCGGCATTGCAGTGCGTGAGGATGTGAAACGCCTTACCCTTGTCCGCGCGTTGCTTCCACATTTCTTCAATCAATTTGAAGCCATGACCGCCGATGCGGAAATTGATATCCACGTCTTCATCACATAGCCGTTGTGCCAGGTCATATGCCGCCCGGGCGCGATCACTCTCCGGCAGAGGCAGCAATGCGTTGACCATCCGCAAAAGAGCCCAGCGGAGATTAACGGCGGTCGGTCGAGTTGCCAACAACATTCGCTGAGCCTCCTCAATCGAATGGTCGTTTGCCTGTTTCCTCACGGCCAGGGCCATACCGTAAGCTGCTGTGGCACCGATCAATGGCGCACCGCGCACTCTCATTGTACTGATCGCTTCGGCAGCATCTTCCGAACTATTCAATGATTTGACGAGGAATTGGTGTGGAAGAACGGTCTGGTCGATGATATCAACCGACCAGCCGTCCTGGTTCAGCCAGATCGACCGATGAGTTTTACCGTTTACTTTCATATTCCCAAATTACCACAGCTTCTTTGCGGGGTGACAAATTTTGACCCTGGCTGTCAAAACCGGTCAACCCGGGCGCAAAAATCGAGATTCAGACATTCTTTATCAGTTTCTTAGAACAATTCTATCTGATTGTAATTTAAACATATATTTTGTTTATCTCTGGAATATTCATTTCTGGCACGAAATATGCATTATCAATTATGCAAACATGCTTCACAGGTACGAAAAACAAGGACCGAGTTACAAGGAGTTGGAATAATGATGCACTCAAATCTGCGACAGACCCAATTCAGTATTGAGAAACTGAGGAACGTTGTTAACGTGGGAAGTTGTTCCGCTTACCAGATATACACAATCCCAGGAAAACATCTCGGCCAAATCGGAACCATTGTTAATCCAGCTAGGCAAATTCCTGCGAATGACAGCGTATTCCGGGTGAAACCTGAGGATAACGCCATCGTTAACACACCTGCTTTCCGCTTCAGCAAAGTGCTTATGGCTCTGAAGTTCTGATTTAAATTCAAAGCAAGCAATTCAAGCGAGCGACCCTGAAGGTTAGTTTGCTATAATCCTGCCAATTGTTCACACCCTTGCGGGCACCCGTGTCAAACCCCACATCACCCGGATTGAGATATTCAAGCAGGAGCTTATTTTGCTGGCGACCCCACAAATCCATACCCAAGATTACCCCAGGAATTGGAGTAGGAGGGTAGTAAGCGCTTGTCTTGCCACTTTCCTGTTGGTATTGAGCCTCGCTGTTGAAGCCGATGATCCAGGTACCGAAACTGAAGAAAGCAGTGGTTGGAAAATCAGTGGCTGGAACATCCAGACATCACTGTACACAAAACACTGGGATTCAGATCCGGATCACACAAACAAGCAAAAACTGATTGGCCCGGAGCTGGTTTTCGAAAACGATTACCTGGTCGGGTTGGCCATATTCAGAAACTCCTTCGACCAACCCTCCCAGTTTCTCTATATCGGCAAAACCTGGCGTCTGTTTCGTTCTGAATACTTTTACTTCAAACTGGTGGGGGGGTTGCTGCATGGCTATAAAGAACCCTTCGAGGACAAAATCCCCCTGAATGGCCTGGGCGTCGCCCCTGCAATCCTTCCGTCGTTTGGAATCCGGTACAAGCGGGTTATGCTGGAAGTACAGATTGCGGGTACTGCGGCTATAACGATCACCGGCGGGTTGAGATTCTAATATTAATCGCGCAATACTAAGCAATACTATGGAGAGAGACAGATATGGCAACCTACGAATGTGAAAAATGCGGAATGCGTGTCAACGCCACCTGTGGCCACTGTGATGCCCCGCTTGAAAATGATTCACTCGAACTGCCTGACGGCAATGAAGTACAAATTTCCAAGTGCCCCAATGGACACGGCAAGATCAAGTCTCCGCTGTGTTGCGGCCAGGACATGAGTTGCTCTATCTGAAGTGGTGCACAGGAGTCCAAACCGGAAGAAAAACCGGACAAGGCAACCCAGGTGCCATGGAACTACCTGGTTGGAGGCCAATGGGACGTCAAGCGCAGTTTTTCAATTCTCGCTGAATTCGGGTTCGGCAGGCGCAACAGCCAGATGCTAAACCTGACTTACCGGTTCTAGTTAATAGCAGTACCTGGCCGAAGCACTACCATTTAAGTTTGCGTGCGACGAAAGCAACATTATTCATCAAATAACCCCAGTGCCTGGAGCTGTAGCACAGGAGAAAGCATTCATCAAAGCCAGCCTTTTTCATTTCCTCCAGTAAATCCATGCCAAAGTCATAATAACTGAGCACGCCATCGGCGGATAATGGATCGCCGTGGTAGCACGGTTCCACCAGGTGTTCGATGTCGCCCACACTATCCACAACCGCCCTCACAATGGTTTCTTGCTGGTGGCTGAAAGGCACACTGACCACCAACTGCCCGCCGTAAGCAAGCACCCGGTGAAACTCCCTGAGGGCCTGACGGTAATCCGGCACATGCTCCAGGACATCAAAGCACAGGACGGCATCGAAACTGCGATCGGCAAAAGTCAGCCGTGTTACATCTTCATTGCGGACTGACACTGAATTCATGCTTACCTGACCACCAAGTTCAGCTTCCTGCAGAAACTCACTGGAACTCAGTAAGGGGTAACGACCCGCCATCTGCTGGTAAACTGGCGATAAGGTTTCCGTCAGGTAAATACGGTCAAGATCGGTCGGCTGACAAACCGCATCGAACAAATGCAAGCAACTACGCCAGCGATTTATCAAACCGCAATTCGGGCAATTGAGGGTTTCACGCCAGTTTACAGGGCTTCCATCCGCTGGCCGTTCAATCAGAAAATCCACCTCCGCATTGCAAATGAAACATTCACCACTCAACCGCCGTATGGAGTCCGGGAGGCTATCCAAGTCTGTTTCATGGGCCGAAAAATATTCATGTAAAACTCTGATATTTTCTGCGTGATAAAAGGGCGCAGGCAAAGCTGATGGCAATACCCGTCTCCTTTTTCGGCGCCAGTTCCGGTACCATCGCCGCAAAGGTTCAAAGTCAACGCGCTTTCTGGCTCTCGTCATGTCTGCTTCAGTCATCGTGTACCGGGATATTCGGATTGGCCTGGCAGGCTTTGATATCCTGTAAATTGGCTCTTATCCTACTCACGGGATGACCTGGGCTGCAACAAAATACATTGAAGAATTTCGCAAAGCATGATTGAGAAAAGCAGCACCAAAGAGAAATTGATATTACGACGCGTGGCCGGCATCATCCTGGTGGCCGCAACTGCCTGGGTAATTTTCGAGTGGCTGTTTTTCGTGACCAAGCCCTCGTTCATGAGCCTGTATTCCCCATGGGAAAAGGCTGCAGTGCTTGCCAGCACCGCCCTCATTATATCGGTCGCCTTATTGCTCGGGTCCTTGCCATTTATGGCGGTGGCCTGGTTAGTTAATCGTGTGACCACACCCCGGATACCGTTATCCCTGGTGGTTTTCCTGCCGGCCATCCTGCTGCTGGCGCTGGCGATGCTGGTAGCCATCGACAACTTCTCTCTCACGCTGTTTGGCTGGGGTGTTCGCAATTCATCCGGAGCTGCTATTTATTTCTACCGCCTGATCACGATGGCACTGCTTATTCTGGCCGCATGGCTACTGCACGGCTTGTTGGGCGAGCGTTATTCGATCAATGCGTACAAAGTCCTGACTGTAACCACCGGAATGATCCTGGCAAGCAGTTTTCCCCTGTTAATGATCACGGCCTTAAATCCAGTTGAAGAACGCAGTTATTCAATAGGAAGCCGTGAGAGCCTGCCCAACATCCTGATAGTGTCCGGCGACGGTATTTCGGCGAATCACATGTCCCTGTATGGGTACGACCGGCCGACCACGCCTTTCCTGGACAGCGTGCGAGATGAATTTCTGATTGCCGAGAACCACTTTACCAACGCCAGTGATACGGGCGGCTCGGTCATCTCCCTCCTGAGCGGAAAGCTACCCACAACCACCAGAGTCATTTACCCGCCGGATGTACTCCGCGGTAAAGACAGTTTTCAGCATTTGCCGGGGCTGCTGAAAAAACTCGGCTATTACAATGCCGATATCAGCATGCGGCATTACGCGGACCCCTACGACCTAAATATGCGCGACGGATTTGCCGAGGCCAACTTTCGACGGCTCAAAGACACTGGTGGCACACTGGTTGCGACGATTCGCAAATACCCCGCGCTGAATCCCGCGTCGCTGTTGATTGACAGAATGTCCGAGCGGATGTCTGAGCGATTCGATCACATATGGAAGAACAAGAAAATGCAGGATCCGATGGCGGCAGTAAACCGCCCGGACCGGCGCTGGATTCGTGACAATAAAAGGATGGAGGAAATTCATCAGTTTATCGGCGCCACCGCGCAGCCCTTCTTTCTGAACGTGCATATGATGGTAACGCATGGCGAGCGCTTCCGGCCGAGCAAGCGTGTTTATTCAAGCGAAGCGGATTACCCGACCTCCTGGAATATAGATGGTTACGACGATGCCATCGTCGACTTTGACCGCCACGTGCAGGAAATCTACCAACTGCTCAGAGAAAACGATTTGCTGGAGAACACTCTGCTGGTCATATCTTCGGATCATGGCTTCAAACATAGCGCTATTGACCGTATACCCATGATGTTACGCCTTCCAGGGGGAGAAATTACCGGCGCGATCGGTGGCAATACCCAACGGCTGGATATTGCTCCGACACTACTCGATGCCGTTGGAATTGAACCCGCGGACTGGATGGAGGGCAGGTCAATGCTTGAACCAGCGGCCATTGAGGCATGGAACCGGACGATTTTTGTAAGCGGTAGCCGTGGAGAAAAATCCAGTGATGGCAATTTCTGGTCAGTAAGCACCCCAAAACCACCCTGGTATTCACTGGGAAAGCTATTCCTCATCTACTGCGACCAGGGCTTCACATTACTCATGGATAGCATGGATATTGCTGCCAGTGAAATATCCGGTTCAACCATGGTCTGCGAGAACAAACTGTCGCCGGACGAAGCCCGGCACATGATGCTTTCGCATCTGAAGGAAAAAGGTTATTCCTGGGAGTGAAAACTGAGGATTTACCTTCCCTCATGCACCCAGAGCAATTATTATGATGAACAATAAAACTATAACCACTTGATTTAATTGGTGCCGACAGGGTGACTCGAACACCCGACCTACGCATTACGAATGCAAAATTAGCACTAATAGCACTGTTACCCGATTGCCGGGCTTCGCCAGCCCCAAGCTTGTTGTTTAGCTAAGAACCTGACTGCCCCCGACCAGGGACGGTGTGGGTTTCTTCGTCCATGTGAAAAGAATCGGCGTGAAACACAGCAATCGCTACTTGATATTCGATGTTGAACTAGAGGAAAGGCCTACAAATCATGTTTGCCTGCTTCAAAGTTGATGTAGCAGGGCGCTTCATATCGGAGGAATTTTGATAATATGGCTTTTATGCTTACTATCCTCCTACGAATTTGGAATTGTATTATCCCCAACCGGGTTTGGCGAGCTATGTCTCCGGCACGCAGAGGCTTGGCAATCTAAACGAGCATTGTTATGTCAAGATCTGTCTCACGTGGAAATGCTCTGTAAAATTGATGACAAAGTGAATGCAATGTTTTGTAAATCTGATTTTTCAGACATAACAGAAAAACTACAGCTACTGCAGGATAGCTGTCTTCGAAATGAAATTGCAGAGAATGGATACAGAATGTGGAGGCGGTGGATTTCACAACCTGAACATATTCTATATCAAGGATTTGAAAAGTATTTGGCTTGAAAACTAAGATGATTCAACGCGCTATCAATGGAAAATTTTCGGTGCCTCAAGTCTTCAGAAATTCCGATTATACTTTGAGTCATGCTTTTTATCTTTTCACAAAAATCACCTAGCAAAACGGAACTCGAATGATTGGAAAAGTGCTGATTACGGGTGCGGGAGGGTTCATCCCAAGTCACGTCGTTGAACAATACATAGATGCAGGAGCCAGCGTTCGGGCCTTGGTTCACTACAACGGTCGAAGCGACATTGGTAATCTTTGCTATCTGGACAGTGCAACTCTCGATGCCGTTGAAATCGTTTTTGGCGATGTTCGCGATGCTTTCCAGATGAGACAAGTGGCGGAAGGCTGCGAGCTGATCATTCACATGGCAGCGCTTATCGGGATTCCGTACTCATATGTTGCGCCATCATCCTATGTAGAAACCAACGTTAACGGCACCCTGAATATCCTGGAAGCTGCCAGATTCCACCAAACTCCTCAGGTGATCGTGACATCTACCAGTGAAGTGTACGGCACTGCTCTTTACCAACCAATCGATGAAAAGCACCCGCTTCAGGCCCAATCTCCTTACTCAGCATCCAAAATTGCAGCAGACATGATGTCGAATGCCTATTTCAGAAGTTTCGATATTCCGGTTACCATCCTTCGCCCCTTTAACACTTACGGTCCAAGACAGTCTGCGCGGGCCGTTATACCAACCATCATTAGCCAGGCCTTAAAATGCCAGAAAGAGATACGGTTGGGAAGCCTGAGCCCGAAACGAGATATGACGTTTGTGACCGATACGGCCAGAGCATTTTTGTTGGCTGGAGAGATAGGTCCGAAAAAACTGTCGGGACAAGTCCTGCACTTCGGCACCGGAAAAACTTTCGAAATTGGTGAAATTGCCCAAAGAGCGCTCAAGGCAGCTGGTTCATCGGCGGAAATTGTGGTTGAAGAAGAGAGAATCAGACCTGAAAAAAGTGAGGTTGGATTACTGATAAGTAACTGGAAAATGGCTAAGGAAGCACTAGGCTGGGAGCCGGAAATAGAACTTGATCGAGGCCTGGAATTGGTTGTGGAGCACATCGAAAATAATCTGAGCCATTTTCAAACAGGGCAATATATCAAATGATAGAAACTTTCCAGTTCATAATTTACTGCACCGGAGACATCTAGGAAGTGATACCAAACAAAGTCGTAATCCTCGCCGGCGGTAAAGGCACACGACTACGCCCATTCACAGCCAGCTTTCCCAAGCCCCTGGTTCCGATCGGTGATTTGCCAGTCCTTGAAGTTCTTCTAAAACAGTTGATCGCGCAAGGTTTCAAAGACGTGACGATAACGGTAGGGCACCTCGCCGAATTAATCAGGGCCTATTGTTCGCACAGGAAGACAGTCACTCAGGAACTGAACATCAAATTTGTCGATGAAGACAGCCCAACGGGTACCGCGGGCTCACTGGCGGCCATCCCGAATCTTGATGAGACATTCCTGGTGCTGAATGGTGATTTACTGACTGATCTGAATTTCAATGATCTGATTGCAGCTCACAAAAGCTCTGGCGCCGTCCTGACAATTGCAGCGCATCAGCAAGCGACAAAAATTGACCTGGGTGTCCTGGAAGCTGATAACGATGGCCGGTTAACTGGCTATGTTGAGAAGCCAGAAATGCGTCAGGAAGTCAGTATGGGCGTTTATGTTTACGAACCTTCAGTTCTGAAATTCATAGAACCAGACCAGCACCTCGACTTTCCAAACCTGGTCTGGCGCCTGCTGGATGCAGGAGAAAAAGTCCAGGTCTTTCGCACTGATGCGTTTTGGCTGGATATTGGCCGACCAGATGATTATGCAAAGGCACAGGAAACATTTGAAAGTGATCCTGGCCGCTTCGGCATTTCACTAGATTAAGATGGACTGGAAGTACCCACTTTCCGAACCCTTCCTGGATAAAGAGGAACAACACGCGGCGCTGGACACGATTCAATCGGGCTGGCTTTCGATGGGGCCGAAGACGGAAGAATTCGAAAGTGCATTTGCTGCGAAGATGGAATGTCGTCATGCGATTGCAGTATCCAATGGTACGGCCGCATTGCATCTCGCATTTCTGGCACTGGAAATAGGCGAGGGGGACGAGGTCATTCAGCCGGCGATCAATTTTGTTGCGGCCGCGAATATGACTTGCGCAGTGGGTGCTCAACCCGTTTTTTCTGACCTGATTTCGCTGGTAGAACCCACGATCGACCCGGCACAGGTCAAGGCCGCCATCAATCAAAAGACCAGGGCGTTGGTCGTGATGCACTATGGCGGATACCCCTGCCATATGCGTGAATTGGCGGAGATTTGCGTCGAAAACAAAATCCATCTTATCGAAGACGCCTGCCATGGAGTGGGCTACCGCGATCCGGAAGCCGGAAATAAATTCCTGGGTACCATTGGTGACATTGGCTGTTTTTCATTCTTTGCTAACAAGAATTTGACGACGGGTGAAGGGGGGATGATTACCACAAATTCTGATCAGTTGGCTGCACGAGTGCGAAACCTTCGTTCACATGGAATGACAACCGTAACCTGGGATCGGCACAAGGGACATGCTTCCAGCTATGACGTGATCGCGAATGGATTCAACTACCGAATCGATGACCTGCGGTCTTCTATCGGACTGGTGCAACTGAGAAAGCTCGATGCCGGAAACCAGAAAAGGCGACAGTTAGCTGCACTTTATGCCTCAATGTTTTCAGAGCAGGGAAGATCGGATGTTGAATATATTTTCGGTGCAAGCCCTGCAAATGGAGCAGGACATCTGGCTGCCGTGATTTTACCGGCAAGATCAAGAGATCGCGCCAGGGAATACCTTGCTGCCGCGGGAATCCAGTCGAGTATGCACTATCCTTCAATTGACCGGCTATCGGCATTTTCCGAAAGTTGCAATAACCAACCACTCCAAGTGACTCATGAATTCGCGAGTCGACAGATCACGTTGCCACTTTATCCAGGGCTCACGGAGGAAGGTGTTGAAGAGATCTGTGAAACTCTTGAGCAGGCGCTAAGCGAATGAACAAGAGGAGGGTTGCGATTATCGCAACGCATCCAATTCAGTACCAGATTCCGTGGTTTCAGGCCCTTTCGAAGTCTGATGATTTTCGATTCAAGGTCTTTTTTGCATTCGTTCCCGACGCGATGGAACAAGGGGTAGGATTTGGCGTGAAGTTCAACTGGGACATCCCCATGTTTGATGGATATGATTGGGAGGTTTTGCCTAATCTCAGAAAAAGGCCATCATTAAATGGTTTTATGGGCAGTGTCCTATCCAGCACCGGCAAAATTTTCAGAAATTACCCTTCAGTGTCTACGAAACGTCTGTCATTTACCCGCAATGGCCAGGTCCGCTATGAGTTGAAAACACCCTGGCGCAATGGCACGCGCTGATCGTCTGGCTTAGGGCACTTCTTGCGCTTCGCGCAAACCGTACCCATCGCCATCCGGCACTACGCATGTCATATTTGAGCCATCGGACTTCATCTCCAGACTGGTCGCCCTGGTTCCCAAACCCAGAGTTAACCTAACCCGTTTTCATGGTGTATATGAAATGTAGGACTTCGTGGGACGATTTTACTAACCTCAACGTGCAATGCACGGGAGAGAGTTATGGATCGTCAAGCACAAAGAGATATTCGCCGGAAATTGAATTGTCTAAGGTTTGCACAGGAACACGGGAGTAATGTTCTAGCCTGCCGCAAATTTGGCGTCTCCAAGTCATCGTTTTACCGTTGGAAAGCACGTTATAGGGATCAAGGAGAAGAGGGCCTCATAAACAGCAAACCTTGCCCGCAAAACCCAGCTCTACGCACACCAGTGAAGATCGAGGAAAAGGTTCTACATCTACGTCGACGATACCACTTTGGACCAGATAGAATTGCGTGGTATTTGGAGCGTTATCACCAGATAAAGATATCTGGCAAGGGGGTCTACTATGTGCTCAAAAGACACGGACTGAATCGCTTGCCACAGAATTGCCGCAAGCGTTCTATACCCAGCTATAAACGATATGAAAAACAAGTTCCAGGTCATCACATTCAAGTTGATGTTAAGTTTCTGACCTTTATAGATAAAAGGGGTCGTAAGCTGAAGCGTTTCCAATACACTGCAATCGATGATGCAACCCGTATTCGAGCTTTGAAAATATATCCCACGCATACACAAGAAAATGCCATTCGGTTCGTTAACTACGTAATAGAAAAATTCCCGTTTCGCCTACACACCATCCGAACAGATAATGGACATGAGTTCCAGGCCAAATTTCACTGGCACTTGAAGGACCTGGGTATCAATCATTTTTATATCAGACCTGCCACTCCACGATTGAATGGCAAAGTGGAGCGATCACATCTGACAGACAAGCTCGAGTTCTACCAACTAATCGACTATAAGGGCGACGTTGATCTCGCCAAGAAATTGCGCGACTGGGAGGCTTTCTACAACTTCCTCAGGCCGCATGCTGCACTGAATGGTAAAACGCCTTATGAGCGTCTACGCGAGAAACTGGTAGCATAGCTGTTCACCGTCCTGTGAAGTTGTTACCAGCACACACTCCCAAACCATTTTTTCAAGTCAGTTAATTCTTGACAACACTTAACAGTCTCCATATTGAGGATTATTGATTGGACAACACCCATATGAGTAGAATTATTCTAACAACAATTTTACTCGGCGGGTTGCTTCTCAGGTTATTCGGTATTCATTATGGCCTGCCGTTTATCTACGACCTCGACGAGTCGGATTTCGTTGTAAAAGCGGTTCGAATAATTGCCACGAAAGATCTGAATCCACACTGGTTCGGACATCCGGGGACAACCGTCATTTATCTGTTACCCGGACTTTACAATATTATCTATATGGGTGGCGCGATTGCCGGTGTGTTCGCAAATATTGGCGATTTCATTGCCTTGTATTATCAGGACCCGACGGTGTTCTACTTGAGCGGGCGCATCATGTTCGCGCTCTTTGGAACCGTCTCCGTTCTGTTGCTTTACAGAATTACACGCCGGGTGTTTAATCAGGCAACGGCACTGATTGCCGCCGCATTTTTTGCCTTGAGTCCGCTTCATATCAGCTATTCAAAGCTGATCCGCACGGACATTCTTATGACCTGTCTGATACTCGTGATATTCTGGTAGTGCCTCGACATTTTTCAGAAAAAAAAGTGGCGCAGCTACATATTAGCTGGATTTTTTACCGGCCTGTGCGTGGCAACGAAATATCCTGCGGTCATCACTGTCCTGGTGATAATAACCGCTTACATGTTCAGCCGTTCCTGGAAAGATTACCCAAAAGTAATTGCCGCCGGCGGTGCGAGTTTGTTAGGTGCATTTATTGGTTCCCCCTTTTTATTCTTGGATTTCAAAAAAGTGTTATCGGATGTCAGCGCAGAGGCCAGAAGTTCACACCTGAGTGCGACGGGGGAAGGGCTTTTTGAAAACCTGGCATGGTATATACAAAACCCTTTGTTGGAAACACTCTCACTCACCGGCCTCGTATTGGCCGGTCTTGGCATCATTTATTGTCTGTTCTCAAAGAAAAAAGAGAGCTGGCTACTGCTCATATTTCCCGTATGTTTCTTATTGTTTATCGCGTCACTTAATCTCAGGTGGTGGCGCTGGATAATTCCGGTCATTCCTTTTTTCTGCATATTTGCAGCCCATGCGGTTTCTCGAATCGTTTCTTGGACAAGTCAGGGTTTGAGTTTGAACCCGAAAGTCGGGAAAATCACAGCCTGTATCCTGCTGCTTGTTGTTTCCGTACCTCTATTGAAATCAAGCATCCTTCAAGGAAAGGAGATGGCTGCAAAAGATACGCGCACATTGGCCAGAGAGTGGGTATTGGAAAATATCCCCAACCAAAGTCGGTTACTTGTGGAGATATATACACCCTATCTTCCAAAAGACTGGTACAGATTTTATCTCGTCCAGAACAGGACACAATTGTTTGAAGTAGATCCTACGAGAGTTGCCCATTCGGATTTTGCTCCGAACTTCAGACAGTTCTTCAGCCAGGTAGGATATTTAAGTAATTTCGATGTTATTCACGGAGAAAAAATTGAATACATGATTTTAAGTAACTGGTATGACCGTTATTTACGTGACAGCAAACGGTTTCCTGAAAAATATGCCCGGATAGTTTACAACTATAAAAAACTCATGGAGGAAGGCACAAAGATCTACGAAACCAAGAGCACTCCGGGGAAAAACAAAGGACCAATTATACGGGTGTATCGGTTTGATTGACTCCCAAATTATGAAAATAAAATCCAAGTCCAGAGGGCCCGGCTTTAGGTTGCCCCTGGAGGGGTCTATTCCCCTCGAATAACACGGAAACAGCGAATTCCCCGACGACAGGATTTTCGACAGGAGTCAGAAGCTTGTCATGATTTATTGGTGTTAATAGATTCGCAGATTTGGTCAGCTAATAAGCCCCATACAAGCTTCAAATCAGCATAAGTCTAATCTCCGCTTCTGGCCGAAAGCAGAGATCATGAGTGCTCGATAACGCAGTCGATTCATAGCTGCTTTCGGGCGGAAAGCGGAGATTAGACTTATGCTGATTTGAAGCTTAAGTCTAAT
>PVMK01160501.1_pt1 | contig 38181 bp, 37 predicted proteins | sample 1853481 | NCBI WGS metagenome assembly PVMK01 (sample SAMN08533507, study PRJNA380276) | Marine sediment metagenome, whole genome shotgun sequencing project.
GTCTGATGTACGACGCCACCGCCTGTCGCATCCTCGATGCTGTGGTTGCGCCACAGGCGCCTTGGACGAATGGCCGTACTCTGCCGCACTCCAGCAAGGAAGGGACCTAGCTCGGCGGCATCATCAGCTCGGTACGCCGTACCGCGATTTGCTAACTGTGTCGCTTACGAACTACATTCGCTGTACGGTCTTTCATCACCCACATTCAAGGTAGGAAGGTTTCGACATGGCGACAGGCGGCGACTCTCACGAGACGACAACGATCAAGGACGGAACCGAACCATCGAAGGTTCGGCCGATCTTCTCGTGGATCAACAACCACATAGGGATCCTGAGCATCGTGCTTGTTGTACTCGCGGTCGTCGGCGGTATTGTCGGATCCCTCATCGCCGACACCGACGAACCGAACTTTCAGCCCGTCAGGCGAAATTTACGACACGGAAGCTCGTGCGGACGACGTATTCGAGTCATCCTCGTCGATACGAGACGCGGCCTTCCTTGTCGATGACGCGAACGGACAAGATGTCCTCACCCAAGCTGCCCTCCTCGAAGTCCTGAACAACTCTTCAGACGTACGGAATGATCCAGACAACGCAGCCCATCTTGCAAGCGTCTTTGATCAGGACCTCGGTGTCGAGATCGACGGCGTGTTCTCTCTTGCAGACGCGGTGGATGCTGCACTGTCTGGCGGCCTTGTAGGTGCATCGGATGCAGATGTCAAGATCGCGTTGGCAGACATCCTTGCCGATGACAGCCCAATAGGGGCGCTGCGGTTCTCTCTTGCAGATTCAGCGACAGCCGAGGTGGAAGAGGTCGGCGGCAGCACCGTCACTGTTTGGCGATCACCCGCGTTCCTTGCATCAGTTCGGTACGACTTCGACAGCTTTGAGGGTGGAGAGATCGTCGACGGTTACGACTCAGTTCGGGAATCCAACGCCCAAACCTGGCTGCGGACCGTCCAGACAACAATGCGCGGAGATCAGCAGGACATGCGAGTGATCGGCGTCGCCATCGATGTGGACCTCACGAATGAGGAACAGCTGACGTCAGGTGCTCCTTACATCTTCCTGGCCGTTGCCATCATCGTGTTGCTTGTTGGCGCCCTGTTGCGGTCGTACTTTGCTGCCGTCGTGGTCGCAACAGCGTTGTCGATCATGCTGCTCTTCTACAACGCACTCCTCGGCTTGGCGAGCACGAACATGGGTTCCCGCCCCTCGTGGTGTTCATCCTCCCAATCACGTTGATCGCGTTCGGTGTTGACTACTTCATCCATGGGATGGGTCGAGTTCGTGAGGCTCAGGTCGATGGCGAACCACGATCGCGGGCCTACCCCGTTGGAATGGTGGCGGTATTCGGCGCGCTCACGCTTGCGGCAGCAACGTCGGTGGCAGCGTTCCTGTCGAATGTCGCGTCAGGTATTGAGGCGATCATCGAGTTCGGTTTCGCTGCGGCGGTCGGACTGACGATGGCATATCTGATCCTTGGTTGGGTGAGCCCGAAGGTGCTCCTCGCTATTGAGGAGCGGGTAGGTCCGAACCCTGCCGATCGTGGTCTGATGATCGGATACAAACTTGGCTTCCTCGTCGTGGCACTGATTGCAGGCGTGGTCGTGTCGATGGCAGCAATGATGCCCCAGATGGGTGCGGTAGCGCTGGTTATCTTCCTCGGCCTGTTCCTCCTGCTCCCGATCTGGCTCACCAAGCGCCGCAACGCTCGCGTCGCAGCGAAGGGTCGTCCCACGACGGAGGCGATCAAGGGGGCAGGCCACGGATTCAAAGCAGCCGGGCACCGCGGTCCACTTCCTCGCCAGGTGGCGCGTCTTCACCCTCCCGCCGTCGCTGTGCTCGCCGTTCTGGGCCTCTACGGTGCATCGCAGGTCGAGACGGCGTTTCGAGTTCAGCGACTTCTTCTCGCCGAGCACCGACTTCATCCAGAGCATTGAAAGGGTCGAGACGCACTACGGCAGCGCGACAGGGGGAACCGCATATATATACGTTGAGGGGGATCTGACCGATCCCGGAACCATCGAAGCGATGGAAGCTGCGATTGTAAGACTTGATCAGAGTGATGCAGAGTTCGCTCGCGACCTCGACGGTGAGCTTGTGGTGTCTCCGAACGCTGCATCTCTCGTGAGGACGACGATGGTCGCGCCAGGGCGCTGCCTCAAATGTGGAATCAGTATCCGGTGTGGTGGTCGTGGACGCAGGCAACGGCCTCCCGGACTCGGCGGAGGGGGATCGGGGCCATCTACACGACCAGCCGTGCTGAGGGTGTCGTTGCTGGTGATGGTGTCACCATTGTTCGTGCCGATCACGTTGAGACGTTCCTCTTCGAAGAAGGGGACATCCAGGCAACACGCCTTGAAGTCCGGATCACCACGTTCACCGACGACGCGATCATTCTTGAGGCACGTAGCGTGTTGGAGGATTCGGCTGCACAGCTCAAGGCTGACATTGGTCCAGCGGCTCAGATAGTCAGCGTGTCTGGCGACATCATCACGCAACAGGACACATTGGAGGCCTTCACGAGTTCGATGGTGATTTCCCTTCCTATCGCCATCGTTCTGACATTCCTCATCGTTGGGTTGTCGCTCCGGTCCGTCCGATACTCGATCGTTACGGTCGTGCCCATCCTCCTCGTGGTCGCTTGGGTGTTCGGATACATGTGGATGCGAGGCATCACGATCAACCTCATCACGGCGACGATCGCCGCGATCGCCGTTGGTGTTGGCATCGATTTCTCGACGCACTTCACTGTCCGGTTCCGGGAGGAGTTCGAGAACGAGCCGAGCCGCTTTCCTGCGCTCAGGCGCGCCGGTGAAGGAACAGGAGGCGCGATTCTCCTGTCGGCAATCACCTCGATCATCGGTTTCGGGATCATGGCCACGGCGCCCACTCCGATCTTTTCAAGCTTCGGAGAGTTGATGGCTGTGATGATCCTCTTTGCTGTGGTCGTGGCGCTGTTGGTGTTGCCGAGTCTGCTGATCGTGGTTACGCCTGGCCGCAAGGGAGACGAGCGTGACGAGATGGAGGCGGCTATCACCGGTGGGAAGTACGACTACGACCCGCACGCCAGATCCACAGCGACGCGTACACCGCCTGCCGACTCCGCTGACGCCGATGGGGCAGAGGCATAGGAGGATCCTGCCCGAGAAGCCCTTGCAACGGAAGCGCCGACCCACTACCGACGAGGGATCTCCTCGATATGATCTTCGAGGAGATGGAAGTGAAACCCAACGTGCGCGTCGCGAATGGCATGTTGCTTAGCGGTTTGGCACTGTTCAACAAGCACATGCGCACCCTCAGGCGCGAGAAGGTTTACCAGTTCACAACACCATGGATCATCGACCACTCCAAATACGAAAAGCCGTTCGGTGTCAACGTCACGCCACACCCCGATGCCGTCAAAGAGACGGTGGCCTGGCACCGCGAACATCCTCCCACATGACACCGGCCCGCAAATAGCAGGCACATAGGGGACGAGTAGGCTTGCTCCATCCACATGAGGAGGGTGACGATGAGTTCCAATAACGCGAGTGCCGCCGGTGGAGGGGTGATCTACGGCCTGGGCATCTTCGGAGCCTTCGTCTACTTCTGGCAGCAAGCGGACACGTTCTGGGAATACGCGTTCTCCTTTTTCCAAGGCCTGTTCTGGCCAGCCTTCATGGTCTATGAGATCTTCACTGCCCTTGCCAGATGACTGCCCATGCGGCACCTATGCACGCCTGTGGATCGCACGCACAACCGGGTAGGAGTCGGTGATCTCGCGGCTACCTGTACAGGAATCGTCTCCAGTGGAAATTGGCGAGCGTCGGAACTCCCCTCTGCGTCGACCTGTGATGTGGCGGAGAAAGCCCTGCCGTGAGACAATATGGATGGTCAAACGGCAAGCCCGTCTGGCCGTTGTCAATTGCCATAGCGAGAGAGGCATTTCGTGGATCCTGAACAGACACCGTACGCCGCACGCCTGGAAGTCGATTATCCGGAGGAGTCCAATCGGCTCACGACATTTTTTCGGATGATCTTGGCGATCCCGATCGTCATCATCCTGTCGATCATCTCCGCAACTGCGGATTCGACGTACGTCGTCATCTCTGAAGCCGGTGAAACAGTGTCGAAGATCACCACGACGAGCGGCGGAATCGCCGGAGCGCTCTTTCTGGCAACACTGCTCATGATCCTGTTCCGTCAGCGGTATCCACGCTGGTGGTTCAACTTCGCCCAGGAATTCGCTCGATTCGCCATGCGCGTGGGTGCCTACCTCATGCTTCTCACTGACGAGTATCCCTCGACCGAGGAAGAGCAGACCGTCCACCTCGAAATTGACTATCCCGATGTCAAGCAGGACCTCAACCGATGGTTGCCGTTAGTGAAGTGGTTCCTCGCGATCCCGCACTTCATCGTGCTGTTCTTCCTTGTGATCGCGGCATTCTTTGCGGTGATCATTGCCTGGTTCGCCATTCTCTTCACCGGTCGGTACCCACGGGGACTTTTCGACTACCTCGTCGGCGTGAGCCGATGGGCACTACGAGTGGAGGCATACGCCGTGTTGCTGGTTACCGACCGCTATCCGCCATTCAGCCTCAGCTGACGTATCAACGAGAGGTCTTCGCACCGCAACACCCACCACAAGTATCAATCAGGGCACCTCCTTGAGGGTCTGGACGAGGCGGCCACAGACCGACTTGAGGCAACCTACGCCGCTGCCGATGTGCACACGAGAGGATTTCGAGGTCATCGCTCTGACCGCCAAATGAACAAAACCCCCTGTGGCACAGGGGGTTTCGGGGTGGGCCTACCTGGATTTGAACCAGGGACCTCATCCTTATCAGGGATGCGCTCTAACCAGGCTGAGCTATAGGCCCTCTCGGAATTCGCGAGGATACCAACCTCGTTCTCCAATCAGTCGGCGGAGTTCTGCGCGATCCTGTCACGGTACCAGTAGGCAGAGTCCTTGAGGATGCGCTGCTGCGTGTCGTGGTCCACCCACACGATGCCGAATCGTTGCGAGTACCCAGCGCGCCATTCGAGGTTGTCGAGGAACGACCACACGAAGTAGCCATCAACCGGCGCACCGCGCTCTCGCGCTCTCATTGTTGCCTCGATGTGCGAGTCGAGGTACTCGATACGCTTCGTATCTCGCACGACGCCGTTCTCGTCGGGGGCGGTCCCGTAGGAGGCTCCGTTCTCGGTAACGATGATCGACTTGGGAGACCATTCATCATGTACTCGGAGGAGGAACTCTTCCAGTGCGTCGGGATCCACGAGCCATCCCATCTCGGTGTAGTTGTCCGGAGGATCGATCCCGACTGGACCTTCAGCCTCGTCCGTCTCCTCACTTCCGGCTGCAACGCGAACAGATGTGTAGTAGTTGATGCCGCAGAAGTCGATCGGTGTTGCGATGAGGTCTTCATCGCCTGGCTGAATGAGGGCAGGATCGAGCCGGCCCTTCGATATGTAGGTGGCGACCATGTCTCTGGGATAGCCCTTTCCGAAGACAGGGTCGAAGAACCAACGGTTCCTGAATCCGTCGAAGTGATGGGCTGCAGCTGCATCAGCGGAACCAGTGGAAGCTGGCACAGCGGGGCGGCAATCAAGTGACAATCCGACCTGTGCGTCAGGAATCCTCTCCTTGATCGCTCGGGTTGCGGATCCATGTGCCATGAGAAGGTGGTGGCCGGCGGCAAGCGTTGTCGGCCAGTCGCTGATACCGGGAGCGAACAGTCCTTCGAGATGGCCGAGGACCGCTACAACCCATGGTTCGTTGATCGTCATCCAGTTTCTCACGCGGCCGCTGAAGTGTTCAGCCATGACCGAGGCATATTCGGTGAACCACTCCACCGACTCCCTATTCGCCCATCCGCCGCGGTCCTGAAGCATTTCGGGGAGGTCCCAGTGATACAGGGTGAGCCATGGCTCGATATCCCTTTCGAGAAGTCCGTCCACGAGCCTGTCGTAGAACGCGAGTCCTTTGGTGTTTGGCTCTCCGACACCATTGGGGAGCACACGGGTCCAGGCAGTTGAAAAATGATAGGCGTTCACACCAATCTCGGACAGAAGATCCAGATCCTCGTCCAGTCGGTGATAGTGATCGCACGCGATATCACCGGTATTCGACATCGGGAGGGTGTGCGCCATCGTGTCCCAGATCGATGGACTCTTGCCGTCCGTATCCCACGCCCCCTCGATCTGATAGGCAGAGGTACCGACGCCCCATACGAAATGATTCTGTCTGCTCTCCATCCAGAAATCCTAGGAGACGAACTCCGGCTCGGAATCCGAGGTCGTGCTCTGGTAGTCTCGGCGCCACGCAGAATGGAGACATCGTGGACGACCCTGATATCCGCGAAGAACTGTTGGCTTCGGTTGGCGATCTGCCCCCCGATGACATCACGCGCAGTCTCGAGTGGAAGATGCGCAGATTTCTCATCATCATGCGCGTGCTGGGGTGGTTCTGGATGCTCCTCCTCGTGGCCACGACGCTTGCCTCCGACGACGGTGCCGACAAGCTGATCACCGCAGGTGCAATGGCGTTGGCGACTGTGTGGACAGGGGTCACGTGGTGGGTTGCCCAGACAGAGTCCCGGGTTACCTCCACCTGGTTTCTGATCTCGGACGGTGTCGTGTGCCTGACAATCGCGACTGCTTCCTACGCTGCTGATGCCGGTGACCTCTTCCACGGTGGCTATCCGATCTCTTGGCTGGTCGTGCTGGCCTACGGCAGGGGGATGGGTGTTGCATTGGCTGGCTCCCTCATACTCGTGGTACAGCAGTCCTTCCTTCTCCTGCAGTCGGGAAGGAGTGCCGTTTCTGCTGCTGGGAGCATCGTGTTCGTGCTCTACGCGGTGATATTCGGCTGGCTCTTCGGGATGATCCGCACTTCAGACGAGGAGAGAAGGGTCGCGGTGGCCCTGCTGACCGCGGAGAGAGAGGCCAACGCCCGAAAACTCGAAAGATTGGAACTGGCGAACAGGCTGCACGACTCGGCGCTTCAGACGCTCCAGGTGATAGACACTGAGGCGGAGGACTCTGAGCGTGTTCGAAAACTTGCGAGACGCCAAACGCGGGAACTCCGCAACCTTGTTGATGCGTATTCATCAACAACGCCGAGGTCCTTCAAGACCGCCCTCATGGAGGTGGCAAGCGATATTGAGGATCTATTCGATATCGATGTGTCTTCAGTCATTCGAGTGGACGTCGAGATGGACCCTGCGCTCGAAGCGTTGGTGGAAGCTGCTCGGGAGGCCATGACGAATTCGGCCAAATACTCTGAGGCGGGAGCGATCGACCTCTACGCCGCTATCGAAGATGGTGCGGTGGCGATCTATGTCAGGGATGAGGGCAGGGGGTTCGACGTTGAGCACGCCACACATGGACACGGACTCGAGAACTCTGTTCGTGGCAGGGTCGCGGCCATCGGAGGCGACGTCACGATCGACAGCACAGAAGGACACGGAACAGAAGTCAGAGTTTCCGCGCCACAGCGGGTCGTTCCGTCGTGACGAAGCCTCGCATCGTGCTGGTCGACGACCACGAGATCCTGCGCGCAGGGGCTGCCAAGTACCTCGCCGATGAGTTCGAAGTCGTTGGTGAGGCAGGGGATGTGCGTGAAGCCATCGACACGATCGTGGCGACGAAACCCGACGGTGTGCTTCTCGATGTACATCTTCCCTCGGGTTCGGGTGCCGAGGTCGTGAGAGCTGTCAGAGCTGCAGGCATCAGCTGCCGATTTGTGTGTCTCTCCGTGTCCGCGGACAGGCGAGACGTGGTCAAGATGCTTCAGGCGGGTGTGGACGGCTATCTCGTGAAGTCCACTCTGGGAGATCGTCTTCCCGAGCTGGTCTCTGAGGCCCTCGACGGATCAATGCCAGTCTCGCCCCAAATCGCGGGATTCCTTCTCGACATCGATGACGTTGTTGCAGCAGAACATGCCATTGAACAACTCTCCCCGCGAGAACGAGAGGTAGTCGAGTACATCGCTCGCGGCTACTCATACCGCAGGACCGCTGCGGCCATGTTCGTCTCGGTCAAGACCGTCGAGACCCACATGAGCCACATATTCGTGAAGCTCGGTGTTGCGAGCCGGCACGAATTGGCAGCACGAGCGTTCGAGGAGGGTTTCGTGTCCCCGCAGGACACCTAAATCAGGGTTCTCCCCGATACCGCTTTGAGGATGTACACCGCACAATGGTTGAAGAGCCTGACGGGTCCGGTCCACAGCCTTTCTTCTCAGACTCCACCGATCTCGGTCCTTGAGGCACGAGAGCGATCGGTCAGTTGAACGGCGACACCAGCACAGGCTGTGGACCTTCAGGGGGATCCGTCAGGCTTCACTCGCGCCCGGCCGTAAGGGAAGAAGTCGGTGCAATCGTTGTGGGGTACCGGACGGGTAGGCTGCGGTCGCGAATATCAATGGAAGGACGATGATGGTGAAGTGGATTCTCCTCGCGCACATACTCGGTGGCTCGCTCTGGTTCGGATCCAGTGTCTATATCGAAGCTCTGATGGCCGCTGCTGCGCGTACGAAGGACCCAGAGACCATCATGACTGTTGGCCTCAAGGTGACCAAGACGAACCAACGAGTAATGGGTGTCGCAGGGCTCGTCACCCTTGTTTTTGGCACCTGGTTTGTGTTCAAGTCCGTCTACGAGTTCGAGATGCTCTTCGTGTCAGTCGGTTTCGCCGTTGCGATCATCGGCCTTGCCCTCGGGTTCTTCCTATTCAAGCCGAGAGGTGAAGAGGTGGAGGAGATCGTTGCTGAGCGCGGACTAACGGATCCAGAAGCTATGGCGAAGATGAAGAGTCTCGGCAATCTCGGCCACGTGATGACGCTTCTTGTGTCGATCGCGATGATCCTGATGGTCCTCAAACCCGGCGCCTGATCGGTCCGCGCCACATCACTGGCTGTCGATAGTGAGCCGTTCCTGCAGTGTGTTGGATGTCCCTTGTCGTCCTCTACACTTGCGCCATCCCACGGGGACGTAGCTCAGTTGGGAGAGCACCTGGTTTGCAACCAGGGGGTCGTCGGTTCGAGTCCGATCGTCTCCACTCCACAGCAAGGAGAACCCATGCACGAGGCAGTGATCGTCGACGCTGTACGAACGCCTCTTGGCAGACGTAACGGGGTTCTCTCAGATTGGCACCCTGCCGACCTTGCGGCAGAGACTCTCAAGGCTCTTGCTGAACGCAGCAGCCTTGACCCGGTTCTCGTCGACGACGTGATCATGGGTTGCGTCTCCCAGGTCGGTGATCAGACATGGAACATTGGACGAAATGCCGTTCTTGGAGCGGGCTGGCCGGAGTCGGTGCCAGGCGTGACAATCGATCGACAATGCGGCTCGTCCCAGCAGTCTGTTCATTTCGCAGCCCAAGGTGTAATGGCCGGTTCCTACGATGTGGCTGTCGCGGCAGGTGTTGAGTCGATGTCACGAGTGCCGATGGGGTCATCCGCTGAGTCCGGCCGACCATTTGGCGAGAAGATGCGTGAGCGGTATCAGAACGATCTCATTCCACAGGGCCTGTCCGCCGAGATGATCGCTGATCAATGGAACATCCCTCGTGAGGAACTCGACTCGTATGGATACGACTCGCACATGAGAGCTCTCAAGGCGACAGAGGAGGGTCGGTTCGACAACGAGATAGTTCCGATCGAAGTGAAATCCGAGGGCGTCGTCGAGAGGATCTCGCGAGACGAAGGTATTCGCCCTACCACGACAGTCGAAGGCCTTGCCGCCCTCAAGCCGGCCTTCAAGGAGAACGGTGTCGTCACTGCGGGCAATTCGTCCCAGATCACCGACGGCTCTGCTGCAATGCTCATCATGTCGCGGGCCAAGGCTGATGAACTCGGTCTCAGGCCTCGGGCACGATTCGTGTCGTTCTCTCTCGTTGGAACCGATCCGGTCTCGATGCTCACAGGCCCGATTCCCGCGACCGCGAAGGCCTTGGAGAAGGGCTGGCCTCTCGATTTCTGATATCGACCTGTTCGAGGTCAACGAGGCATTTGCTCCGGTCATAGGGGCGTGGTTACGTGAGACCGGCGCAGACTGGAACAAGGTGAATGTCAACGGAGGCGCGATCGCACTTGGTCATCCCCTCGGTGCAAGCGGTGCCCGCCTCATGACCACGCTACTGAACGAGCTCGAGCGCAGTGGCGGACGTTACGGACTCCAAACGATGTGCGAGGGTGGAGGTTTGTCCAACGGGACAATCATCGAGTCTCTCGCGTGACCGCTGCGTTCGTTTTTGCGTTGATGCTCGGTGCAGCGATTCTTATTGGGACGATCTGGTCGATCAGATTCATAGCGACAGGGCCTCCCGCGGAGCCGAACCTCGACGATGTGCAGGAGGTCGATGTGCCGTATGTCTGTTCGGTATGCGGATTGTCTCTTACGGTTACAGAGGCCCAGGAGGGGAATATCGCACCGCCACGCCACTGCCGTGAGGACATGATTCGGGTCTGAAGGCCGCGAACTGTTTTCGCGACTTATCCCCACCTGTGGATGGTGAGGTGTACAACTTGCGTCTCGGTACCCGTGTACCTGATCCCTGTCAGCGGTAGTTCATCGTCATCGCGAAACCGATACCGATACCCCCAAGTCCGGTGAGCAGGTACTTGTTTGCTGTGCCGCCGGGAAGGACTCCCATGTAGTTCAGAAGGATGATGACGATACCGAGTGCCATCAGCCCGAACATCGTTGCGACGTACCAGGTCGGGGACGGCCCCTTCTCGTCGATGGCCTTGGGCTTGTGTGACGGGGGTGTTGGACGCTTATTGGCCTTTTTGCGGCCCTTTGATACAGGCATGGACACTAGGTTATCGGATTCTCGAGGACGATTGTCGGATTGGCCGACGACCCGTCCCCTCCCCGGACTTGGGCTGTGGTGACCCGAGAACGTGTCGTTGCATCCGGAATATCGCGGTAGCCTGCCCGAAGATGAGCGACACCCTGACGGAGAGAGCTGGAACGGATCAAGCGTCTGGCAAGCGCGAAGGCATAGCTGTGCGTTTGATTCGGTTTGCGGGGTGGACGAGCGTCTGGCTCGGCTTGTTTCTCCTTGGGTTTGTGGCTCATCAACTCTTCGTGACGACGTTCTTCGCGCAGCAGAACAACTCCGTCCTCGAGGCTGAGGCTGAGGATTACTTCAGCACCGCCGACATAGAGGAGGTTCCGTATGTCCCCTTGGATGTGTCAGGAGACTCCTCCCAGGGTGATTCCGGGCCTGTGGGCGGCGACCCCGAAGATGGCGTGTCGCCTCCCGCGACCCTGCTCGTTGAGGGTGCCCCACCTGAGCACGAGGCATTCGCGATTATTCGGATCCCTTCGGTCGACCGGTTGAAGGACGGGTGGGCCATTGTCGAAGGTGTATCGAGGACCGATTTGAAGAACGGGGTCGGTCACATGCCGACCACACCGATCCCTGGACAACCAGGGAACTCTGTCATATCCGGACACCGCACGACCTATGGAGCTCCGTTCCATGAATTCGATGAGCTCTCAGTCGGCGACATCATCGAGGTGGAGACAGGCCTGGGAGTGCACACCTATGAGGTTCGCGAGACGATGATTGTGGAGCCGACCGCGATCTGGGTGACGGGTGAACGAGAGGGGGCATGGTTGACTCTGACGACGTGCCACCCAAAGTTCAGCTCGCGGCAGCGCCTTGTCGTGTTCGCTGAACTCGTGGCTGGCCCGAATGCTGGCGTGATCAGCGGATGATTGCCAGACGAGCATTCAACGCGCTCCCGGGACCAAGACCGGTTCAGGTTGCCCTGGCGGCCATCCTTCTGATCATCGCGTTCATTCTCTTGATGTTCGTGTATGACTGGATGGGGAACTCACTCCTGGACTCCGGTGGCACCATCTCGTGAGAATCTTGATTCTCGACAACTACGATTCCTTCACCTACAACCTCGCCCAGTACTTCGGTGAGTTGGGCGCCGATCCGATCGTGTATCGCAACGATGCCCTCTCGATAGAGGACGCTCTCGATCTGGCTCCGGATCGCCTCGTCATATCGCCTGGGCCCGGTCGACCCGAGGATGCCGGGCTGTCGGTCGATTACATGGCAGAGCTCGGACCTCAGATTCCGACTCTGGGTGTGTGCCTTGGACTCCAGGCAGCGGTTGTGGCCTTCGGAGGGTCGATCGGTTTGGCCCCTGAGCCTCGCCACGGAAAGACATCGCCGATCTCACATGACGGCAAAGGGGTGTTTGCCGGTATGCCGAATCCCTTCGATGCCACCCGATATCACTCCTTGGCGGTAACTGCACTGCCAGACGTTCTCGAGGCAACGGCCCACTCCGATGATGGAGTGTTACAGGGGGTGCGGCACAGGGAGTTGCCCATAGCCGCGGTCCAGTTTCATCCCGAGAGCATCATGACCGTCCATGGCAAGCAGTTACTTGCCAATTTTCTGGACATCACGCATCCGACGACACACGACTGACGACTCTCAGATCATCATTCTCGAATGTCGCCGGCTGCCACGAGACCCTCTGCTCGGAGCGCGTCGATAGCGGCCGTGATTTCAGCAGTTGAGCGGTTGAGAGCTTGACCCGGCTTGGTGGAGATCCGCCCCTTCCAGGTGGGCGCGAACGAGGGCTCCTCGGAGCTGGCGGGTGGAGCCGCGGAATTGTGATTGTCTTGTGGGCGCCTCGTAGATCGTCGGGTCGAGACACCATTCGGTGACTGGACAGATCTCGCATTCGGGATCACTGGCGCGACATATTGCCGACCCGAGATCCATGATGGACTGGTTCCAGTCTCCTGCTGGTCCTCCGAGAACATCGACAGCGTATGACTCGAGGTCAGGACCCTTGAGCGGCTCGCCAGCCCATCGACCAAGTACTCGCTTGAGATTCGTATCGACTGCAGGAACCTCGATTCCGAAGGAGATCGAGCCAACTGCTGCAGCCGTGTACGGACCGATGCCTGGTAACGCCCTCAATCCGTCGACTGAGTCGGGCCAACCGGTCGCAGCAACTATGCGGGCGGTCTCGCGGAGCCTGAGTGCGCGGCTGTTGTAGCCGAGTCCCGACCAGGCGCGAAGTAGCGCATCGGTGTCTGCGGCGGCGAGCGAAATGATGTCTGGCCAGGCCTTCATGAACGAGATGAACTTCGGAACAACTCTTCCCACCTGGGTCTGTTGCAGCATTACCTCAGACACCAGCACGGGGTAGGCATCGGTTGTTGTCCTCCAGGGGAGCTGGCGTCGATTGTCACCGAACCACCCAAGCAACGCAACGTTACGGTCCGAGATCACGGAGGAGCGACATAGAGGCCGACTTCGACATTCGTTCCTTGTGCAACGACGGTTCCCTGGGCTGGGTCCTGAGCTGCGATCGTTCCGAGCAGGCCGCCTGGGTCAGGAACGTCCATGGACGGGTTGTTGGTGACGGAGCCCAATCCGACGTTCGTGGCCGCGCTTTGTGCTTCACCAACCGTCATTCCTGTGAAATCTGGCACGATTGGCTTGTAGATGTAGACCGTTGCATTGATGATTGATCCCTCGTCCACAAGTGTCCCGCCGGCTGGATCCTGGGTTGCAATGGTGTTGTCCTGGCTCGCATCGTTGGTGTCGACAGACCCGATCAAGTCGAGTGACAGACCTGCGGCGTTCATCTCGTTCTGGGCAACTGCTGGATCGTCTCCGAGGACATCGGGAACGGTGACCTGACGTACGACACCGAGCCTTACAGTCACCGTCGATCCAACGTCGACTGTCGTACCGAAATTGGGATCCTGTTCGGCTACGTTCCCGACGAGACCAGATGAGATCGATACCTCAACGGTACTGGAGCTCACGGAGAGGAGGAGGCCGAGAGAGTTGAGCGTTTGTTCTGCCTGGTTCGTGGACATGCCGATGAGGTCGGGAATCTCCACAGGCTGGGGACCGTCGGAGACCAGAATGATGATGGTCGCGTCGCGCGGCACGGTCTGGCCCGCTGCCGGGTTCGTCTCGATGACGAAACCCTCGAGCACATCGGGGCTGAACTCCTCCTGCGTCTCTATGTTCTCGAACCCTGCACGCGTCAACTCGAGGATCGCCGTTTCTGCCGACTTCCCTGATACATCAGGAACCTCGATGGATGAAGGCCCAGCGGACACGATGAGATTGACAGCTGTGCCGGGAGGTGCGGTCGAACCACCGTCGGGGCTCTGGGCGATGACGAGGTTCTCGTCAACATCGTCAGTGTCGACATACTCGCGGGTACCAACAGTGAAGCCCTGGTCCTCGATGCGTGAGGCGGCCACGTCCACGTTCTCGCCGATGACGTTGGGCACGCCGAAGGTCTCGGGACCAAGCGAAACAATGACGTCGACGAAACTCTCCGGCTCGACCTCGGTTCCTTCCGGTGGATCTGTCCGAATCACAAGCCCGACAGCGATCTCCTCGCTGGTCTCCTGGAGGGCCCGTACCTTGAGATCCATGTCCTGGAGTACCTCGAAGGCTTGCTCTGCTGGAACACCGACCAGGTCAGGGATCTCGACGGATTCGGTCGCGGGTCCTCCGCCAGACAACAATCTCAGCAGCAACCACAGGCCCAGGAGGAGGATGACGATGAGCGCGCCCACGGCAGCCCAATAGCCTGCCTGGCTTCGTTGCTGTGCGGGAGCCTCAAGTGTGGCCGTTGAAGCCGGTGTCCCTGCCATCGGAGGCGGCGGGATAGACGCAGCGATCATGGCGGTGGGCGCAGCGGCAAGGAATGCCGCGGCCGCTACCGGCTCGTTCCCGCTCAGATAGAGAAGCAGGTCCGCTCGAATCTCATCTGACGACTGGTACCGAGCTGCTGGCTTCTTCTCAATGGCATGCTCAGTGATGGCAGCAAGCTCTCGAGGCACGTCCGGGTTGATTTCGTCGGGAGCCGTTGCTGGCTCGGACACGTGCTGGTAGGCAACAGCCACAGGGCTTTCGCCCGTGAACGGCGGCTTGCCAGCGAGCATCTCATAGAGAACAATGCCGAGGCTGTACACGTCGGAGCGTTCATCGGCTGGTAGGCCTTGGGCCTGTTCGGGCGAGAAGTAGGTGGCTGTTCCGATGACCGCACCGGTTCTCGTCAACTCCTCCGAGTCGTCCAATGCCCTCGCAATGCCAAAGTCGGTCACCTTCACCGAGCCATCCTCGGCGATCATGATGTTGCCCGGCTTGATATCGCGATGGAAGACGCCGTGTTGGTGGGCAACTGACAGGGCTGCGGCCGTTTCGGCAGCGATCTCTGCGGATCTTCTCGGAAGGAGTGCGCCCTCCATCTTGATTATGTCGCGAAGTGTCCGGCCTCGGATGAGCTCCATGACCATGAAGTAGGTGCCTTCGTCCTGTCCCCAGTCATAGATTGCGACGATGTTGGGATGTGACAGGTTCGCTGCAGCTTGCGCTTCCCTTCGGAACCGGGCAACAAAGGCGTCGTCAGACGCAAAGTTGGCATGCAGCAGCTTCACTGCCACGGAGCGGCCGAGCAGCGTGTCTTCGGCTTCATAGACATCAGCCATTCCCCCTCTGGCGAGGTGGCGGATGATCCGGTACCTACCGGAGAGAACACGTTCTTCCACGGCCGAGAGGGTAGTGCCGCGCTTCGATAAGGGGATGTAACAACTGCCAGCCGTCGGCCACCAGCTACTTCCTGTCCTCACCCAAAGAACGCTGCAAGTACCTTCTGGGCGATCGGTGCGGCAACTGATCCGCCGGTCGCCGACTCCCCGAAATCTCCTCCGGATTCAACGACCACCGCAATGGCTATCTGCGGGATATCGGAAGGTGCTTCGACCGGTCCGAACCCGATGAACCACGCGTGGGGAGCCTTCCCCGTTACCTGCGCTGTACCTGTCTTGCCAGCAATCCGCACTCCTGGAACCGCAGCTTTGCGGCCAGTTCCCGAGATTACGACCTGTTCCATGAGGTCAGCGAGCACAGCTGCCGATGCAGGACTCATTGCTCTGCGCCACTGTGAGGGATCCGCTACCTCCTCCACTGTTCCGTCCGAGGTGAACACCTCATCTACGAGATACGGGAGCATGATCGTTCCGTTCCTTGCAACGGAGCCAGCGGTCATTGCCATGAGGAGCGGGGTCGCCCGGTTGTCCCTCTGGCCAATGGCATTCTGAGCCGTTGCGGGCGGGTTGTCCTCGATCGTGCCGGGAGGGGGGAAAGCCGACGACAGAACGCTGAACTCGAACGGTACCTTCTGGTTGTATCCAGAGGACTGGGCGGTGACGCCGAGTTCGTCTCCTCCGATATCCATCCCCAGTTGAGCGAACACGGTGTTGCAGGATTTCACGAACGCAAACTGCAACGTCACCATGGTGCCGTCGCCACACACCTCACCGTCGTAGTTCTCGATGGTCGACGTACTTCCGGGCAGTCTGAGGGCCTGAGGGTCCGCGAATTCGCTTGAAGGGCTCACCAATCCAGTGTCGAGCCCGGAAGCCGTGGTGATGACCTTGAACACCGAACCCGGTGGGTAGGTCTGATCGATGGTCCGGTCCCGGAGCGGCTCGTCCGGATCCGACTCGAGCTCGAGACCGGCGGATCCTGCCCCTGCACCGATCAGGGTGTTCGGATCGAAGCGCGGGTAGCTGACCATTGCGATGATCGCGCCGGTTGTTGGATCCAGCGCTACGACGCTTCCTTTCTGGTTTCCAAGCGCTTCGGCCGCAATCTCCTGCAACGCATGATCCAGTGTGAGTTGAACGCCCCGCGGTTTTGTGTCTCCTCCCAGAAGTCCGTTGAGAACACCTGAGATCGTGGAGTCCCTGTTCGACACGAGGACGTCGGAGCGAGTCGCTTCAATTCCGCGCGATCCGAAGAGAACCGAGGTGAATCCCACCGTGTGGGAGTACAGATCACCTTCGGGATAGTCGCGTTCAAAGACGCTGGCATCATCGGGGGATGGAGTTGACCGAGCAAGGATCGTGCCATCGGATGAAGTTATGGGCCCGCGTTGTCTCCCTGTTCGCCACGCAATGACGCGAGGATTTCTCGGGTCATCGCGTAGGTTCGGTCCCTCTATCGCCTGGATGTAGGTCACCGAACCGATAAGGATCACGAACGCGCCGAGAATCGCATACGCAGTTCGTCTGAGTGGGACATTCATAGGCGCTCCTCATGCGAGACACGCAGCAGTAGTGCGATGATCACCATGTTCGCAACCAGAGACGATCCGCCGTAGGACATGAACGGGAGTGTTAGCCCCGTGATCGGCAGGACTCGAAGCACGCCAGCAAGGATAATGAACGCCTGGAGTCCCAGCACGATCGTGAGTCCGCCAGCAAGATACTTCCTGAACCGATCACGCGATCGAAGGGCAATACCGAAGCCAACGGCGAGAAGAAGCCCGAATCCCGCGAGTACGGCGAGGGATCCCGCGAGACCCATCTCCTCGGCCACGGCGGCGAAGATGAAGTCAGTCGGTGCCGCCGGAATGAGGTCTGGCCTTCCAAGGCCAATTCCTGAGCCTGTCAGTGCACCTGATCCCATTGCAAAGAGGCCTTGGATCGTCTGGTATCCGGCGTCCTGGTAATAGGCAAAGGGATCGAGCCATGCATCGATACGTCTCTGGACGTGAGCGAATGAGGAGTAGGCAACGAACCCTGCCATCAGGGCAAGGAATGCACCGGCGACGACGTAGAACGATCGTCCGGTCGCCACGTAGAGCATGGCAACGAAGACTCCGAAGAGGAGAAGTGATGCGCCGAGGTCACGTTGGTAGATCAATACAAGGAAGGCGACCCCGGCTGCGATAACCACCGGTGCAAGGTGACGAGGCTCGGGGATCTTGAGAGGTCCCAGCTTTCGACCGACAATTGCCATGGCCTCGGCCCTCTCCGCCAGGTACGAGGCCAGGAAGATTGTTATGAGTACCTTGGCGATCTCACCGGGTTGGAAACTGAGAATTCTGCTCGTGCCGGGAACGTCGACTCGGACCCAGAGTCGCGAGCCGTTGACGGTGGCGCCGTGAATCGGCCAGGTGTCGGGAAGCAGAGGTAGGAGGAGGAATCCGATTCCGAGGGCAAGAAGGACATATCGATATCGGCGTAACACGGCAACGCCTGAGTCCCTGAGCAGCCACAGGATCAGAGCACCGACGGCGGCAGCCACCAGCAGCGACCATCGTTGAAGGGCAGCTAAGTGGCTGTCGAGGCGGTAGATCTCGATGAATCCGATCGCTGTGAGGAATGCCGCGATCGGAACCAACAGGCTTGAACCACCAGGAGCCCAACGCACAGTGGCGAGGTGGATGCCTCCGAAGGATCCTGCGAATGCGAGGAATGTGAGAGCGACCTGGGCGTCAAGCCAATCACCGTTTGTGAACTCGACGATGGCAACGCCGATTGATGCGAGAAGGGCTGCAGCAACGATGAGGCCTGTCTCGGCCTTTCGCGTCATTTGCGGGCGTCGATTACCACGACTGTCGTGTTGTCGACGCCTCCAGCGACATTTGCGTGCTCGATGAGCGCCCACACGGTTGCTTCGACGCCTTCACCTGCAGCGAGGATCTGCTGGATGCCGAAGTCTGAGACCATTGTTGTGAGACCATCGGAGCACAGGAGGATGCGGTCGCCGTCCTCAAGGTCCATCTTCATTGTGTCGACGCCAACAGGCCCAAGACCGAGCACTCGTGTGATGAGATGGCGGTGTGGATGGTGTTCAGCCTCATCGGGTGTGATCCGTCCCAGCTCGATCAGTTCGTTCACCAACGTGTGATCGGTTGTGAGCTGTTGGAGCTCGCCGTCGCGCAGCAGATATCCGCGGCTGTCACCGACGTGGGCGAGATCGAGGACCCCATCAACGGACAGTTTCACGAGTGTCAGGGTGGTCCCCATCCCTGCGAGTGAGGAATCCGCGGCAACAGCCTCGCCAACAGCTTCGTTCGCCTTCAGAACCCTGTCCTCGGAAGAGATCGGATCGGATATGTCCGCTCCTGACGCCACGGTAACGGCAATACTTGATGCGATTTCTCCGGCAACGGCACCACCCATTCCGTCAGCAACCATCAGTAGCTCGGGTCCGGAAGATGAACCAGACGATTCTGGGAACAAGGAATCCTCGTTGCCCTCTCGCACTCTTCCGACGTGCGTGCCTGTGCTCCAGACGTAGTTCATCTCACCTCGAGAATCGTCTTGCCAATCTGAACGGTATCGCCTCGCGTGACGGAAGTTGGGCTTGTGACCCTCCGTCCGTTCACATATGTTCCATTCGTGCTGCCAAGGTCGTGGACCACAACATGGCCGTCCTGCATGCCGACTCGCGCATGGAACTCAGATGAGTATGGGTCCGAAATACGTATATCGGCATCGGAGGACCTCCCGATGACGTGACCTTGGGGCCTGATACGAACCCTGTCGGTGTCGCTCTCGCCTGTGAGGATCACGAGTTCCGCCGCGGTTCCTTCGGCTCGCGCTCCAGGGTTTGATCCGACATGACTCCGAATCGCCCTCGCAATCTGCCAGAGGAAAAGGAAAAGGAGGAGGAGAAACAGAATCTTGATGATGGTGAAGAAGAGGGCGGGCATGTCAGAAGATCGGCCGGTAGGTGAAGGCGAGATCGCCAAGCATCACGGTATCGCCGGTGGCAATCGGGACCGATCGTTCGGCGATTCGAACTCCGTTCACGAAGGTTCCGTTGGCTGAATCGAGGTCTTTGATCAATGTGATTCCGTCTTCTCGGTAGATGATGACATGATGGCGCGATACCTCCTGATTGGCCACGCGAATGTCACAGTCGAGAGATCTCCCTATCAGGGTTCGGTTGATGGAGATCTCGAGCACCGCCGAGCCGTCATTCGCAGTGAATTGCCCCCATGTTGGCAAGGGCCCCACCTTTGATGTTCCTTCTGCGTCGAGGATTCCTCGCGGTACATCGGTTGACGTCACGATCTGAACCTGGACGGGCCCAACGAGCCGCCAGCCCCTCTCGACTGCTGTCTCGGTGACCACGGTGACGAGCTCGTTTGTGAGGTGGTCCCTGTCGAGGGCCGCGTCGATATCTGCAGCGTTCATGCGAACCACGAGATTGTTTGGCACCTGGGTGCCGGCCGGGGTTTGTGTGGACAGGAATTCGACCTGTCGCACCAGTCGGCTTGCAATGTCGATCGGGTGCATTCTGCCTCGAAAGACGGATGCACTTGCACCGTCCACCAGCTTCTCCAGCCTGCGCTCAAGCCCTCTCGCAAGATTCATGACCCAACGGTAGACGGTACGCTCGACTTCGCCTCACTTACGGATGGCTCGACAATTCTGTCTACTGTCTACTGTCTACTGATTCAGGTAACCTTTTGCTTCTACGCGCGAGTGGCGGAATTGGCAGACGCGCAGGATTCAGGTTCCTGTGAGGTAACACTCGTGAGGGTTCAAGTCCCTCCTCGCGCACTATGGCGTATCGGGCCTATCGGTCAGACCGTCGTTTTCGAAGACGACGCTGGCTGTTGATTGTCGTTTCTCTGGTTGCGGTCATCTCGGTGATCGCCTTTTTGGTGTCGCGCCAGACGGAACAACGTGGTGCAGTCGAGTTCTTCGCGTCCGCAGACGAGGCTTCCGCTCTGCATTCGTCCGCTTCTGCTGAGCTCGAGTCTGCCCTTGCCTCAATTGGTGTAGCTGAGCGGCAGGATCTGACGCTCAGACTTCAGAATGTCTCTGCCAAGGCAGCAGCAGCCGACGCGCTGCTTGATCCCGACGTCCCATCAGGTATCGGAGCAAGCTACGGGACCATGGCCACCGCTTCGGCGTCCTGGGCGGCCGGCACCGAGGAACTTGGAAGGGCCATAGCGTCTCTGATGGATGGAGAGCTCGTTGAGGATGCTCAGAAGCAGTTACAGATCGCCCTCGACCTTCTGCGGGTCGGGGACGTATCCTATTCGCTGTTCCTGGACTCACTCGCTGATGTTCCTGAGGACGTTGAGATCCCGTCGTTCTCGATGGTTGTCTACATCAACCCAGATGCACAGAATCCTCTGCTGTACGATGCCCAGACACTTGCTCTTCGCATTCTGAGTTCCTACGTGTTGAGCCCGCACCGAGACGTATCGGTTTCTGGAATGACCAACCCTGAGCCGGTTGGTGAAAGCGGCGGGTTACCGGTTGTGCCCTTCTCCGAGATCATCGACATTCAGGCGGTTGTGTCCAATATTGGCAACGAGGATGAACCGTCCGTTGGCGTGTACCTCGAGATCTTCGACATCGAGAGTGGCTCGGTACTCAAGGACACGCAGACGGTGACGGATCTCACCGCCGGTTCCTCCACGACGGTCACGTTTGCTGATCTTGCAATCGTTCAGGGTCGGATATATCAGGCGAAGGTTCTCGTAACGATCGCAGAGGACATCGATCCTGACAACAATGTGTGGGAAATGACTTTCCTCTGGAGAGGCGAATCGTGAATGTTGCACTCGTTATAGCTGTCGTGCTTGCTGTCGTGCTTGCAATCTGGCAAACGATCCAGATTCAGGCGGTTCGCAAGAAGGTGGATGCCGTTCCCACTGATGGGAACGTCGTGGCTCTTCTGCGCTCAATTGATGAACGCTCTGTCTCGAACAGCGAGATGATCGAGAGTGTTTCAGCACGCGTTGCAGAGATAGAGGAACGGTTGCCCTTCGCCATCAGCTACGTGGGTGTTGTTGCCTACGACGCGTTTGGCAACATCACTGGCAACCAGTCGCGCTCTATTGCACTATTGAGCCAGCGTGGCGACGGCCTCGTTATCACCCTTCTCACAGCACGCTCAGAGACCGTGTTCTATGCGAAGGAAATCAACGGTGGCAAGGGGGTTGAGGAGTTGTCGCCGGAGGAAGCTGCTGCCGTCAACCGCGCGCTTGGTGGGTAACCTCGGCCCATGATCGACATTGCCTATCTCAGGGACCATAGGGACGAACTCGCCGTCTCCCTCGCCCGCCGAGGATTCGAATTGGATCTTGATGCCCTTGGGACGCTCGACGAGGACAGGCGAAAGGCGCGTTCAGAGGCTGAGGAACTGCGTAGTGCCCAGAACGCGATTGGAAAGTCGATCCCTGGTCTCGACGGTGAAGAGAAGCAGACCGCGATCGAGGAAGCAGGTCGGCTCGCAGGCCGATATAGGGAACTTCTGTCCACGGCTGACGATCTTGACGACCGGTTCAATGACCAGTGGATAACGCTTCCGAATATGACCGACGCGACCGCGGCGGACGGACTCGAGGAGGAGGATGCGGTCGAGATCAAGCGAGTCGGTGAACCCGCGGTTTTCGATTTCGATGTTGAAGACCACGTTGATCTCGGAGTGGCACTTGGTGTGCTCGACGTCGAGCGCGCAACGAAGATCTCAGGCAGCAGGTTCGCGCTGATTAAGGGGAAGCTCGTACTGCTCGAGATGGCCCTCGTCAGATGGGTCATGGAGAACCTGTACGGGCATGGCCTCACTCCTGTCATCCCGCCAGTTCTTGTGAGAGAGCACGCACTCTTTGGGACCGGATTCTTCCCAGGCGACCGTGACCAGGTCTACTCCGTTGAACAGGACGGCCTCTTCCTCGTCGGGACATCCGAGGTTCCCCTGGCCGCGATGCACGGCGACGAGATCTTCGACCCGGACGAACTCCCGCTCCGGTATGCGGGGTTCTCGACGTGCTTTCGAGTCGAGGCGGGCACCTATGGCAAGGACACCCGTGGCATGTTCCGTGTGCATCAGTTCGACAAGGTCGAGATGTTCTCGTTCGTTCTGCCTGAGAGATCACAGGAGGAGCACGAATACCTTCTCGCGCGCGAGGAGGAACTCGTGCGAGATCTCGAGATTCCGTATCGCGTCGTGAATGTGGCCGCAGGTGACCTTGGATCCTCAGCCGCGAAGAAGTATGACATCGAGGCCTGGTTCCCTGGCCAGGACCGCTATCGCGAGATCACGTCGACGTCGAACACGACCGATTTTCAATCAAGACGTCTGAAGATCAGGTACAAGGATGACGAAGGAAAGAATCGGCTCGTCCATACGCTAAACGGCACTGCTGTGGCCATCGGGCGAACTCTGATTGCTCTCATGGAGAACCATCAGGATGGTGAGGGGTCCTTCAGGATTCCCGAGGTTCTTATTCCCTACACGGGGTTCGACTCGATCGACCCGGAATGAGCAACGGCGCGGTGTTTTCCGATATTGCGGCTAGCTACGACCGGCTGAACGCAGTGTTGTCCCTTGGACAGGATCAGAAATGGCGATCGTCGGTTGTGTCAAGACTCCCGAGTGGACGTCTGCTCGATCTCGGTGCCGGAACAGGGGCGGCCAACGAGATCTTTGGCCCCCGTGAGATCGTCGCGTTGGACCCTGCGCCCGAGATGCTCGCCATCAACGATGCTCCTTCGAGGGTCGTTTCGGTGGGAGAACGGCTGCCGTTCGCTGACGCATCGTTCGATGCTGTCTTCTCAGCCTACGTGTTCCGGAATCTCGACTCTGTTGCCGAGACGATGGATGAGATCGCCCGTGTACTGCGCCCAGGTGGGATGGCAGGGATCGTCGACCTCGGTAGGCCGACCGGTGTCTTCACGTCGAAGCTGCATAGAGCAGGAACATCGGTGGTGCTTCCGCTCGCCGGGATGAGCATTGGGGCCAGAGACGAATATGTATATCTCCACCACACCCTCGACAAGCACCCACCACCAGAGGTACTGCTCGGCTCCGGTCCGCTCGAATTGGTCGAGACCTGGCGCCTCGGCCCCATGGGCTTCGTCTGGGCAGCCCTCCTACGCAAGGTATAGCAGGCAGCCGTACATCCATTGGAGTTGCGAAACAACCTCGAAGGAATCCTGGAGGTGCGTTCGCGAATACCTGTCGCGGTGTCCAAGGAGGCCCAGAGGCGTTCCCAACGTCGAAGGCGTTGGCAGGTTCTGTTGGAGTTGGGCAGCAACTCCCAAGGAACGCCGAAGGCGTTCCCGTGCACCCCGCCTTTGAGTGATCAGATGTCAGCGCGTTCTGGACGATCGACTCCTCCAGAGCGATCCCGCCACACCCGGAGCTGACCCGCTTAGGGCTGCTTCCTTCCGGATCTGACCCGGTTCACGACGCTCCGCCGTGACGGGACTCTGATATCACCATCGACCGAACCAGCGCTGACCCGACATCATTGCACCCTCAGGCGGGGATTCAGTTCCGCATGAAGAGGATTTCGGACAGAGGGCACCCCTAGCGCCCCACCTAGCACGGTCACACAAGGGTAGCGTCGGCTCTCAGCTTTGAACCGCCTGAGCAATGAACGTGTGCATGCGCTCTCTGGCTTGAGCAGCAATGGTCGTTGGGAATGCGTCGAATGCATGGACGCCGCCGGGGTAGATCTCGAGTTCTGTGTGGTTCTGCGCGGCCAGCCAGCGCATGGCCATGAACAGGGTGTCGTCGAGGAGAGGATCCCATGTTCCAACGGAGAATAGAGCCGGAGGCATGTCGTGGAGTTCCCCGTAAAGAGGAGAGAACGTGGGGTCGTCCATGGCGATCTTCTGTCCACCGACGTAGTGCTCCCCAAACCAGGTCATCGTGTCTGGTTCGAGAATCAGGCCCACCTCGGTCCACTGTCGTACCGAGGGTGTTCCGTGGGGCAGGAAGGAGCCATATACGAGATTGGTGGCTGCCCAGTCCGTGTACCCGAGGTCATCTCGTGTCCTCAGGAGTGTCGAGGCGGCGAGGTTGGCTCCTGCAGACTCGCCCCCGATGGTGAAACGATCGGATCCGAACATGGCCTCGCCGTGCTCGATGAGCCACGCGGCTGCTGCAGCACAGTCGTTGGCCCCTGCCGGATAAGGGTGCTCTGGCGCAAGTCTGTAGTCCACCGAAACGACGGTCACTTCTGCCCCTACCGCCATCGCCTCGTTTCCCACATCGCTGAGATCGGCCGCACCAAGGACCCAACCCCCGCCATGAACGTGGAGGTAGACGCCGTTCGAGGTTCCGGTGCTGATGATCCGCAGTTCGAGATCACCGCCTGGACCATCGATGGTGATCGTCTGAGCGTCGTCGGAGTGGATGATCGGACCCAACCAACTCCTGCCCTCTCGACGCTCTCTTCGTATCTCCTCCGGCGTGAAATCGGAGGTATCAGGTTGAGCCATCAACAGCTCCCTGAGTTCCTCGTTGAATGTTCGTGTCTCTTCCGAAACAGCTTCGTCACTGAAAACGTATGGATCGATATGCATCCAACGATCGTAACAAGACCACCAGCCGCCGGTTCCTCAGGGTAGGGTTGAGGTAGCGACCGGTTTCCGAGCTGGGTGCTCATACATGGAGCATCAAGACAGCGGTCCTACCCGGTTGCTCGCCCTGTGTCCAGGGAGGTAGCGGTGATGGAGTCGAATGATCGGCGTCAGGGGGTCGTGTCGCATCCCTCGGTTTGGTTCGCGGCGGCGGTCGTTCCGATTCTTGTTTTCATATTCACACAACTCGATTTCGTACAGAACGCGAACGGCTGGTTCCTTCGTGGGGTGACCTCGTGGGATCTCGGCAAGAAGGACATCGTTGCGGACATTTTCGCTCCAGTGTGGATCGTATCGATCATCGTGGTCGCCGCCCTGAGCAGGAGGCTTCTCGATCGCTATTCCGAAGATCCGGATCACGGAACGACCGTGGGTATTGAGGGGCAGCTCATGTCCGGGTCAAGCGTCCGGTTGACGACATGGCTTGCGACGATTGGCGCGTTCGTGATTCTCATTATGTCTTGGACGAGGGAGTGGGTGCGTTTCGGTGAGCTACCAAGCGCGTTCTGGTATGTCTCCACGATTCTGATCGTGATCGTGTTGCTCGTCATACCTGTGTGGTGGGTTCGTCACGGTCTCTTTGATGATATCCACCATGCTGTGGCGAGTTCGTCCCTGGCCGGGCGCACCGACTCGTATGTGTTCGGGCTGGGCGACAAGGGTCGATCCAGGTGGATTCTCATCGTGACCTTCGCAGGGATCACTGGCATGGTTGCCTGGATCGCGCTCGGCCAGCTTGATGCTCTCCTTGCCGGAATGCATCCGTCCGGTGGCGCTCGGGTCGGCATTAACGGCCTGGCTTCAGTTCTCGAGTTTGACCTCAGCCAGAAGCCAACCGAGATCGCCGAGCGGGTCGGTGGCTGGCATACGTATTCGTCGGAGATAGGGCCGGAGTTCGCGTCAGCACTCGTCGTGTCATTCCTCTATCTGCTGATCGACAGTCTCATCTTCGTCCCGGCATACATCGTAGGAATCGGGATACTCCTTCTGCACGCTCGACGAACACAGCCCGAGTCGCTCGACCAGAATGCTGCACGTAGCTACCAGCTGCTCATTGGGATCGGTATGGCGATGCTTCTGATCATGGCCTCTGCCGACGTGATCGAGAATCTCATGACATGGATCGTCGTGAGGGCTGCATGGTTCACACCTGACACGATTACAAACTGGACTGTTCGTCTTATGTGGTTCGCTGCAGCCTTCAGGACGATCGCTCTCGTATCGCTGGTGGCCGTAGCCTTTCTCACGATCGCGTTCCGGAGCAGGACCTATCGATGGCTGGGTGATGCCCTTGTCGCCGTGAGGGGCCAGCTTCTCGTTATTGTCTTCGTCGCTGTCGTGCTCGCATTGGCCCAGACAGAGGATGTGGTCAGACGCTGGACCGTTTCGGTGGCATTTCTCACCGTCGCGATGGTCACCGCGCTTGCTGTGCTTGTTCACTGGACGGCAACTCGGTCATTCGCCCTGCTGCGAGGTGAGAATCGCGCGGTTAAGGACGGAGCCGAGATTGAGCCGGCGACAGTCGGTCTTCCGTGGGGACGCTCTCGTGTTCGCCTGAGGTCTGCTGTTGTTGCTGGGATCTTTGCACTTGCGGGAATCCAGGTCATTCTTGCGGGGATTGTTGGTGTCGTGGCTGGGCTCGGATTCACCGTGCCGACCCTCATGATTGCTGTGCTCTGGTTGTTCGGTGTGCCGTTGCCGGTTGGTCCATTCGAGCGTGGCGACCGCACGGTCCAAGAGACGATCAAGCGGTGGTTCCCCCGAATCCTCGGCTCGAGTCTCTATCTCATCCTTGGACTCTCGGTTCTCCGCTCGGCTGTGGCCCAACTTGTCTACGCCAGACACGGCGACATCTGGCTGGTGTTCTGTGTCCTGCCGTTTCTTGTTGGCGCGTACCGAATCCATACGAAGTCGTGGCCCTCGATGGGTGGGATTGAACTGGTCGTGATCGGTGGAGTGAGCACTTTCGGCGGCGTCCTCTGGATCCTCAGAGGTAATCCTGAGCTCTCGCCTGTGGCCCTGACGTTCCTCGGCTTGATGATCCTTTACGGGGCAATGCCCTTCTATTACTCCTACGACCCTGGATCGCTGCCGAGCAGGCTTGTCCAGAGGAAGCTGCCCGGACTCCGAACGGAGCCTCTCGTTTTCGTGGGCGCATCTGTCGCGGCGATCACTGGTGTTGCACTGATCGTCTTTCCCCTATCTGTCGCAGAACGCATTGGCACTGTTGCCGTGGTGTTGCTCGGCGGAATGCTATTCGCAGGATTCGCCGCTGCGGCCGTCAGATTCGCCGAGCGGACCAAGCCACCGAAGATCCTTGCGGCGTTCCGTCTCAAACGCACGCCCGTGTTCGTCTTCACCTTCGTCTGGTTGTTGCTCGCCGGTCTTGCATCGACGAGCGCAAGCAACGACGTATCCGTGATCCGGAGCACCGTCACCGGAAGCGATCGCGTGATCACAATGGACGATGTGTGGTCCCGATGGAGTGTCCGGAACATCGATGAACCTGCCGGAGGAGAGGTACTCCCGTTGGTCTTTATCGCGAGTTCGGGTGGAGGGGTCAGGGCAGCCGCGTGGACGTCCTACGTGATGGATTGTCTGTTCGTGAACTCTCTCGACATGGACGGGTGCGTGGCAGCGATCGATGGTGCAAGTCCAATAGTGCTCATGTCCGGGGTTTCAGGGGGAAGTCTCGGACTGGCGACCTGGACTGCATCAACCCTTGTCCCGCCAGATGAGGAGTCGGACGATTGGGTGAAGCGTCGACTCGGGGACGATTACCTCGCTAGCACGATGGCTTGGCTTCTGTTGGTCGACACACCGCGTAGCTTCATCGGTTTCGGTCCCGCAGTCAGAGGCAGGGCCGAGGTCATGGAGCTGGCGTGGGAGGCATCGTGGGATGATCACGGCAGCGGATATCTATCAGGGGGCATCTTCGAGCAATGGGCGCGCTATGAAAGCGTTCCGTTCACACTGTTCAATGGCACGAGCGTCAATGACCCTTGTCGGTTCAACATATCGGTACTGAGCTCCACCGCTCACAGCAGGGATGACACATGTACCTCCCTCGGTGCCTTTGAAGGGCAGCTGGGAGGCATCGACAAGTCGGTGTCGCTCGCCGCAACGCAAGACCTCGGCGACTATCTGTGCGAGAACCAAGACATCAAGCTCTCAACCGCGATAATGCTTTCGGCACGTTTCCCGGTTATCACACCTTCGGGTCGAATCGGCGGTGGCCTTTCGGACTGTGATGAGGGTCCGAATCAGGCGTTTGTGGTCGATGGGGGTTATCTCGACGCCTCAGGGTCCGGAACGGTTACCGAACTGTGGCACCGGATCAAGGGCTCCGTCGACGCCTTCAACCAATCGCATTCGGCGTGTGTTGTGCCGTTCCTGATCCAGATTGACAACGGATACGAGAACCCGCGTGCGTCCGTGCAGGGCACTTCTCCAAGAGAGGTCCTTGTCCCGCTTCAGACGATATTCAACAGCCAGTTCGGACGCATTGCGAACGAGCGAGAACAAGCTGCGATCGAGTTCGATCAGCCGCTGCTGCTCGGCGGTTCGGCTATCGGCGTATACACCCCTGAGGGGATCGAGATCACAAGTCGATATGCGCGCATCACAACGCGAGCCCATCCGGGAATTCAGGCGCCGTTGGGGTGGACGCTGTCGGATGCGTCCTTTGATGACCTCCGCTCACAGTTGACGGTTGAGGAGAATACGATGGAACTTTCTGAAATCCAGACCTGGTTGAGCGGAGATCTCACCTGCGTCGGTACGAGTTAGGGGTCGGCTGTGAAGAAATACCTGACGTACACGAGACGAATCGCCGATTCCACTCCCGTCTCACGAAATCGTGTGGTTGATACGGTCCGGGCTGTGGCAATCATCGTCGTTGTGCTTGGTCATTGGCTCGCAGCATCGATTTGGTTGCGAGCAGATGGCGACATCCAACTGATGAACTCGCTCGAGTGGATTCCGTACGCCGGTTGGGTCACGTGGATCGTCCAGGTGATGCCGATCTTCTTTCTTGTGGGTGGCTATACGAACGGGAGGGCTCTCGCCGCAGCCGGAGCAGATGGAGTCAACTACGAGGACTGGGTCACGAGACGGGTGCGACGGCTATTCACGCCTGTGATCCCACTTCTCATTGTGTGGACGTTGCTCATCGTGCTCCTCGGGCCGTTTATCCCTAACGACGTCGTCCGTGCAGGGGCCATGTCAGCAACGGTGCCGCTGTGGTTCATCGCTGTCTATGTGATGATCACTGCTCTTGCTCCTGTGACATACCGATGGTGGGCATCTGCAGGCCTCACATCGTTCGTCATGTTGTGTGGAATCGCCGTAGTTGTAGATGTTCTTCGTTTTACGTTTGACATGCCTGGTATTGGCTGGTTGAACTTCCTGTTTGTTTGGGCAGCTGTACATCAGCTTGGCTATTGGTGGGCGTCACGCGAAATGGACGGACGGGGTATCTCGGTTTCATCGGGTCTGGTCATCGCTGGGGCCGCACTCACAGCGTTGATCCTTCTCACTGGCATCGGCTGGTATCCGGTAGCCATGGTCGGCGTTCCAGGATCCGAACTTACCAACATGACACCCCCGACATTCGCCATAGCGCTGCTTGGATTTGTTCAAGCCGGTCTGATATGGGCTTGGAGTACGTCGATCAATCGGCTCGCCCATCGCGAAGGCCCCTGGCGTGCTGTCGTTGCTGTGTCGGGGGTGATCATGACGATCTACCTCTGGCATCTGACGGCTATGACGCTCGTTGCTTCCGTGTTCCTTTTCGCCTTCGACGGTGCCGCATTCAAGATTGAGCCGGGGACAACGACATGGTGGCTCACGCGCCCTGTGTGGCTATTGGTGCTAATTCTCGTGACCCTTGTACTCGTAGCCATCTTCGCCCCGTTCGAGTGGAGAGTGCGACAGACGCCAGCGCCGACGCGTGTGCGGTACGTCATTGCCGGCGTGTTGCTTGTTGCGGGCGCTGCAGCTGCTGTGTCCTACTTCGGACTGGCGACAACTGACGCGACGGTCAATTGGATCATCCCGATCGCGGCGGTCGGCGGAGCAGTGATAATGGGTGCGTATCCGAGCCGTCGACGCGCCACAACAGATACGAGCGCCGAGTCGGCTCCGTGATGGGGTTAGGCGAGGTGTACGACCACGATCGCTGCGATGATCGCCGTGCTATTCGTGCCGATATGGACGATCACCGACGCAAGGATGCTGTTGGCGAGGAGCCGGATCCACAGGAGCACGAGACCAGCAAGAAACGTACCCGCGACCGCGGCAAGCACGGCGACGGAGGTTCCGGAGAGGCCGGAGACGTGGGCGCCGACGGGATTGGTCTGCATCACATCGAGTACGGGCAGAATATGCCAGAGGCCGAATAGGAGTGACGACCATATCGCCGCTTTGAGAGGTGTGTAACGACGCGCCAGCATGCCGAAGATGACGCCGCGAAACAGCACCTCCTCATACAGTGCCGTGCCAAGCGGTATTCGGATGAGCGCGTGAAATAGCAGCAAGCCGACTGAGCTCTCGACGAACCTATCGTCGTGCAGTATCTCGCTGATCGAGGAAATGGCAATCGCCAGGAGCATGGCAATGATGATTCCCGCGACAATCACAACGCCCAGTGTGAGGCCTCTCGTTGCCCGATCACGGCGGAGCCCCATTGAGGTCCAGGTGGTGCCTGCACGGCGAGCAATGATCAGAGTTGTGGCGAGTAGGGCAAGGTTGAAGGGGATGTACCACGCCGGGCTCAGTACCTCGTTGGCGATGATGTTCGCGTACAGACCGAGAGCAAGGATTGCCACGAGGTGGGCCATGTGTGCACTGTGGGGACGCGGCGGGTTGCGGTCCCACATTGTGGGTCTCCACATCTGATCCCAATCGACCAGAGGCCACGACCATGCGTACGCCTTGCCTGTGGAGTAGAGATCGTCAGACATTGCCACGGAGATTAGAAGCCGTGGCTGTATGTGACTTTGCGGAGGGGGAGGGATTCGAACCCTCGATGCGTTTCCACATACGCGCTTTCCAGGCGCGCGCACTAGGCCAGACTATGCGACCCCTCCGTAGGATGGGGAATTCTAGAGAGGAGAGTCCCAATAGTGAACGCCGATTCAGCGATGCAGATCGCTCTCGACGAAGCCAATTCTGCTCTCGAACACGAGGACGTGCCTATCGGTGCGGTGCTCCTCGACGCCTCAGGAGACGTAGTGGCACGCAACCACAACCGGCGGGAGGAGTCGGGAGACGCCACTGCTCACGCCGAGATGCTCGTGATCTCGCAGCGGTCACAACAGTTGGGAGACTGGCGGCTCAGCGGCCACACTCTCGTTGTCACTCTCGAGCCGTGTGCAATGTGTGCGATGGCTGCCGTGTGGGCGAGGGTCGACACGATCGTCTACGGTGCGTCCGACCTCAAGGCTGGTGCCGCCTGGTCGTTGTTCAACATTCCCCAGGATGAGCGTCTCAACCACAGAATCGAACTCGAGCATGGGGTGCTCGAGGAGCAGTGCCGGTCGCTCCTTGAGACGTTCTTCTCGGAACGCCGATAGCCCGAGTCTGCTCGGTCGTCTACCCGACCAGTGTCTTTCCGTCGCCTCGCAGCATCACACAGGCTTCGGTCACGCCAGTCGCCATTGCGATCTCGGCCGCCTTCAGATATGACCGCGGGTCGTACATCTTCTTGTTGCCGACTTCTCCGTCGATCTTGAGCACGCCTTCGTAGTTCACGAACATGTGGTCTGCGATCGACCTCGTGAAGTTGTACTGGTTGTCGGTATCGACGTTCATCTTTATCACGCCGTAGTCGAGGGCCGCGTGGATATCCTCGAGTTCGGATCCCGACCCGCCATGGAAGACGTAGTCAAAATGGGCATCGTCTCCGTGGGCAGCTTGGATCGCTGCCTGACCGTCGCGAAGTACTTCAGGCCTCAGCTGCACGTTCCCTGGTTTGTAGACGCCGTGAACGTTTCCGAAGGTCGCAGCAAGGATGTACCGACCGTTCTCGCCAAGTCCAATTGCATCGACCGTCTTGAGGAGGTCCTCGTTGGTGGTGTACAGCTTCTCGCTGGGAACATCTTCAGTATTGACGCCATCCTCTTCACCGCCGACAACGCCGACCTCGAGCTCGAGGATGATGTCGAGCGCGTTCATCTCCTCGAGCAGCTGGGCAGAGATCTCGAGGTTCGAGTCCAGGTCGATCGCAGAACCGTCGAACATGTGGCTCTGATACAGAGGCGGAAGACCAGCCTCCCTACGTACACGGCTGACCTCGAGCAGAGGACGCACGAAGGTATCGACCTTGTCTGCTTGGCAGTGGTCCGTGTGGAGCGCGATAAGGATTGGATACTGATCTGCAAGTAGATAGGCCATCTCCGCCATCGCCTGGGCGCCGAGCGCCATGTCATTGACATAGGTGCCTGAAGCAAAGGATCCTCCACCCGTGCTGATCTCGATGATTCCGTCCGACTCGGCATCCGCAAACCCTCGCATGGCGGCGTTGAGAGTCTCAGACGAAGTGATGTTGATGGCGGGATAGGCGTACTTGCCCTCGCGGGCAGCATTGAGCATTGCGTGGTACTGGTCTGGTGTTGCGATTGGCACGGGTTACCTCCAAGGGATGGTTGCCTCCAAAATACTCTCATCTGCGTTGCTCTTCACATCGAGGTCGGTGCGTTGAGTATCGCTCACAGGTTGTGCTCGGTAGAATCTCGCGTTCGGGAAGGGTGACAGAGCGGACGAATGTGACGGTCTCGAAAACCGTTGGGCCTTTCGGGGTCCCGAGGGTTCAAATCCCTCCCCTTCCGCCACTCGGCGCGGCGTCGTGCGGTGCCATTTCTACCGATAGGCAGCCCTGACGCCGTATAATGGCGGCTAATTGAACGCGGTGTCAACACTGCAACCCGCGGATTTCTCCGCTGAATCAACGAAAGGTAATCGATGCCAATTCTCGACTTCTTCTGGGCCATGCTTATGTTCTTCCTGTTCTTTGCGTGGATCTGGGTACTCATCACCGTCTTCATCGACATCTTCCGTAGCCATGATCTCAATGGTTGGGAGAAGGCTCTGTGGGTCGTGTTCGTGCTCGTACTACCACTTCTCGGTGTCCTCGTGTATCTCATCGCCCGCGGCGGCAAGATGCAGGAGCGCCAGGTGAAGGATGCCGCCAACCAGCAGACGGCTTGGACAAATGCGGTTCAGGACGCAGCTGGCTCAGCAGATAATTCTGCCGATCAGCTCACCCAGCTCGCAAAGCTGCACGACTCAGGCGCCCTCACGGACGACGAGTATGCAGCCCAGAAGGCCAAAGTACTCAACGCCTAGTCAACCCAACAACCCATTCGGAAGAGGGCGCCCATTTGGGCGCCCTCTCCTTTTCCCCCAAAACGCGTACCCAGGGTTCTAGACCGCGGTGAGTGCGGTTGTGAGCCCGGAGAACGATGTGGAAGGTGCGTTTCGGCCAGACGCGGTGCCAAACTATGGCCTTGGAGGGATGACTGAGCGGACGAAAGTACTGGTCTTGAAAACCAGCGAGGCGCAAGCTTCCGTGGGTTCGAATCCCACTCCCTCCGCCGACGTCGATTGTTCCCGTGTGGAAACTACTGGCGAGCCATCGAATAGAACTCGTCGTTCGGTCGGAAGCTGGCGAAGTTGGCGAGCCGGTTCGAAAAGCCAAAGAGGCCAACGATCGACGCGATGTCCCACACATCGTCTTCATCCAGGCCGAATCGATAGAGAGGCTCCGAGTCTTCATCCGTCAGCTCATCGGAATGATTCGACACCTTCATGGCAAAGTCAAGGATCGCCTTCTCCCTAGGGGTGATGTCGGCCTTGTGATAGTTGGTAGCCACCTGATCCGCGATGAGGCCGTTCTTGGCCCTGATGCGCAGGATCGCCCCATGGGCAACGACGCAGTACTGGCAGTTGTTGTCAGCCGATGTGACGACGACGATCATTTCGCGGTCCGCCTTTGTCAGCTCTGTGCTCTTATCCATGAGGGCGTCGTGGTACGAAAAGAACGCGCGGAATTCCGCCGGGCGGTGCGACAGCGCAAGGAATACGTTGGGGATGAACCCTGCCTTCTCCTGCACGGCGAGGATCGTGTCACGGATGTCCTGTGGCAGTTCGTCCAGCTCTGGGATCGGATAGCGGCTGATTGGATGTTCCGTCATGGGGTGTACTCCTGCTACGCGAGATCGTACTTTCGACGGTAGCGCTGAGATTGGTGCTGGACTCGCTCGACCCAGGCTGGCAACGCGGCAATCGATTCCGACGACTACTCGATTGGAAGCAGGCGTGAGTCCGCCACTGCCGCGGTTCGATGACCGGCGCCAGCTGTGTAGCCCGGACTCTGTGTCATTGAGAGAAAGGCACCGAGGTTGGGATACTGGACGAGGAGCACACGGTCCCATTGAGCTTCCTCCGGCCCAATCAGGAGCGGGCCAGCCGTTCCAACAAAGAGCACCTCACCACCGACTTCGGCAAGGAAAGGGAGCGTGCGGTCGGAGTAGATCTCATATGCCTGTTGCCCTGAAATCGGTTCGTCCGGCGCGAGATCTGGGTAATCGCTGTAGTCCGCTACCTCGCGGAAACGGACCAGGTTCAACATGGCGACCGGTCCTTCGATGTTTCGAGCGACAAGTGTTGCGATTGCTTCGGGTGTGGGAGAGACGAACATCAGCTCACGATAGCTCGCTTGCCCTACGGCTACGACGGTGGCGCTGAAGGCAACTAACGCCACCCTGATAACCTTGCCGCTATCTGGAGAGGTGGCCGAGTGGCCGAAGGCGCTCGCCTGCTAAGCGAGTAGGGGGTTAATGCTCCCTCGAGGGTTCAAATCCCTCCCTCTCCGCAATCGAGGAGGGCCCGCCCGCGGGCCCTCCTGCTCTTCTAACTCTCTGACCATTCCCTGACGATCCTGTCAAGCGTTGGCAACGTGACGAGGCCTGAGCCAAGTACAGCGTCATGGAATCCTTTGATGTCGAATCGGTCGCCCATCAGGGCCTCGGCTTCCGCACGCATCCTCTGGATCTCGAGCCTTCCGATCATGTACGAGACCGCCTGGCCGGGCGTTGAGAGATAGCGGTCGATCTCCTCGACTATTGCGTGCATCGTCATTGGGGAGTTCGCAGCCATGTAGTCGATGCCACGTTGGCGCGACCAGCCAAGGGCATGCATACCGGTATCGACAACAAGGCGACAGGCGCGCATTGAATCTGCCTTCAGCATCCCGATTCGATCGAGTTCTGATCCGTACAGGCCCATCTCATCGGCAAGGCGTTCTGTGTACAGGCCCCAACCCTCGCCATATGCCGATATGAATGCGTGGCGTTGGAATGCAGGGATGGAGTCACCGAGCTCCTGTGCAATGGCGATCTGGAGATGATGGCCGGGGATGCCTTCGTGAAACGCTGTCGCTTCGATCTCGAAGGTGCCCCACGATGTGGGGTCAGCCGTATTCATGAAGAAGGTGCCTTCGCGCGAGCCGTCCTCGGCCGGCGGGAAGTAGTAGGCGACCGCGCCGCCCTTTGTTTCCTGTACGAAACAGTCAGACTTGGGAAGGCGCCCGAACCAGTTGCCCATCTCAGATTTAGCCTTTGCAAATGCAGCTTCTGAGGCGGCCACGACATCCTCACCCGTGGTGTGGTGAAGGGACGGGTCATCCCTTAGCGCGGCGAAGATTTCCTCAAGGGATGTTGTACCAACAACAGGGCCAGCGATCTCGACATACTCCGCCGCGAGCTTGTCGATCTGTTCGAGACCAATGTGATGAATCTCGTCGGCCTGCATCGAGAGCGTCGTGTACTTGTCGACGAGGCGGGAGTACACGAGGTCGCCATCGGCGAGAGCGAATAGACCCGCTTCGTCGTTTGGTCGGGCAACTGGCCCCACCTCATCCCTGACCACGCTCCGGTAGCGGTCCAACGCAGGATTCACCGTGTCGGTAACGATCGCAGCAGCCTGTTGGCGCCACGCCACCTTCTCTTCTTCGGATAACGAGTCTGGTAGTTGGATCGCCACATACGGCGACTCCTCCACAGGCTCCTGAAGCATTGCATCGAGGGTCTCGACTGTCCTGGTGACGGCGAATTCAGCATTCATTCGTCCGTTTGCAAGTCCTTCTTGAAGACGCTCGGACGATTGGTCGATATGCCGAGCGAACGCCCCGTATTTGTCGAGCATCTTCGCTGCGTGTTCGGACGTTTCGACGGTCATCTGGGGAAAGACGAGCTGGGGCGTGAGGTGCGGTCCAAATATCGGGTCAATACCGAACTCAGCCTGGCGCATCTCGGAGATGGAAGCACTGGATTCAGCCTCGTAGATGAGCGTCTCCAGTGTGGTCTTGTCCGACGATGAAAGCTCGGACTCATCGATCTCGCGCGCCCGCTGCGCAAAGGACCGCCTGACAGCTATGTCTGCGTCCTCCGCTTCGCGACTGGCGTCCTCGAACTGGTCGATGTATCGATAGTCCCCAAGCATGTGCGCGAAGGTCGGCTCGGCTTTGAGGCTGTATTCGGAATACTCATCGGCGAGTGCGCGGAGTTCTTCGTTCACTATGTCTCCTGTCCAAACGGCTTTCTGTTGCGCTTCCAGACCACTACCTTATTGCTACCAAGCGCCCGTAGCTCAATTTGGATAGAGCGTCTGACTACGGATCAGAAGGTTGGGGGTTCGAGTCCCTCCGGGCGTGCCAGCGGAATCCCTGTGAGAGCGAGGGTTTCGTCGCGTCGGGGCCGTCAGTTCTCGATTGATGACGTGCTGTGGGAGCCATTCTCGAGAGCCATTGCTAGTGTCTTCTCACTGCCAGGGCTGCAATCTGGGAGAGCACATGCACGAAGAGAGCAGGAGAGGTCTCGCTCCCGCCGACATTCTTGCCTCCGTCGGTGCCGTGCTTTCCGGTACGTGCAAATGGAGAGAGCCAGTACCGAGCCGCAAACATGGCGTCTACGTGGTGTCGCTACATCCAGATCACGACAACGGCAAGGGTCTCGCCGCCGCCCCGGTCGACAAGGGTACGTTGGAGGAATGGCTTGGCCGCTGTCCCGGATTGACTATCGACACTCACCGGCCCAGTAGCGACGAACTCTCTGCCCATCTTGCCGCATGGTGGCTCCCGACCACCTCGATTCTCTACATCGGGAAGATTGAGACGCGAAGCCTTCGGGAGAGAGTGGACGAGTACTACAGGACGCCCCTCGGAGCGCTTCGGCCACACAGTGGAGGGTACTGGCTCAAGACGCTCAACCTCCTAGACGAGCTGCACGTCCATTACAGCGAGGTCGCCAGTGACGTCTCAGCGGGCCAGATAGAGGATGACCTTCTCAATGCATTCCTCCATCTCAACACGGACATACCTGAGGCCCACTGTGAACCAGAGTTGCCCTTGCCCTGGGCCAACCTGCAGGTTGAGCGCCCTCCGCCTCGGAGGCGGCGAGACCACCGTCTCCCATCTCTCGCAAAGCAACAGCGACCCCGGGCGTAGGCTGAAACCCTGGCCGACCGATGGACCCTGATCGCGCGTCATGACATCATGGGACCGTGGGTAGTCACGATGCGTACGGAAAGAAGGTGCTTCGCGCCGCCGCCGGTGGGGCAGATCCCGAGTGGGGCGTCGAAGTGGACTATGGATCGCGGATGCCCGCACGGATCGATGGGGTGGTCGGTGACGTCGCGGTCGAAATCGAATCGCGAGTCTCCAAACAGGTGCGCGGCGCGGTGCTCGATCTGATCTGCCATCGAAACCCGAAGAAACTGCTGGTCTTGCTTCCAGTCCACATGTCGAACCCGGAGGACACCGCACTCCAGTGTCGTAACATCCTCGGAAGGTGCTTCGACAGCGACGACTATCGCGTGATCGTCCTCGAGGGGACCGGTAGTCGACCTGCGTTCGAGGAAGACTCGCTCGGAGTGCGAGATGCACTCGTTGAGCTCGGCTGGGTTCCACCACCTGGTTCGTGAACCGTTCA
>PVMK01121373.1_pt1 | contig 38147 bp, 26 predicted proteins | sample 1853481 | NCBI WGS metagenome assembly PVMK01 (sample SAMN08533507, study PRJNA380276) | Marine sediment metagenome, whole genome shotgun sequencing project.
TCCTCGGTGCCCGAGGCCCAGGCGATCCGGCTCCCGTCGGGAGACGGAGAGGGCCACTCGTCGAGATCCGCGTTCTCGGTCAGACGGTTCGTCTGGCCGGTACTCAGATGAGTGACGTAGATCTCGGGGTTGCCGTCGCGGCCTGACTCATAGGCGATGAGATCGGCCTTCCTCGCCCATCGCCCATAGGCGTCGGCGGTGCTGCCGGTATCGACCGGTTCGGTGTCGCCGGTCGCAACATCGAGGACGTGAAGCCCATCTTCGAGACCAACCAGAAGACGCTCGCCATGATGGTCCCAATCCGCCAGTTCGTTGTAGCCGGCCAGGAGAACCGAGGTTTCACCGGTTTGAACATCGAGCAGCATGAGATCCGCCGTCCGCTCGGACATGGCGACAAAGGCGATGCGATCACCCGCCGGCGACCAGACGGGGAAACCCAGCCCCTGAGAGAGTGAGGTCAGCTGTCGGGGGCTCGGGTCGGAAAGGTCGAAGGTGAAGAGCTCCCATGCGTCCCCGACCGGAGCCGCGAAGACGATGGTGTCACTTTGGGTTTCGACGGCGGGACCGGTCTCGGGCTTGGTGGGTTCTGGTGCGGGTGAACCGCAGGCCCACAGAACCAGGAACGAGAGGAGAACAACGCCGGTATTTTTCATGCCAACCTACCCTTCACGTGGAGCCTATCCTACACTCGGGAGTCCAGGCGCAGCTGCTTTGTTATTATTTTTTTGTGGCGTCCCAGCTTCTTTGTTGCTGGCTGAATCTGCTTGAACCGGGACTGAACTGATCGCCAGGGAAAAGACCATACGGGCCTGGAGTCGACGCACTTTTTTCGTAGCCGGGAGCGGCCTGATGAACAATGTGAAAATGATGCAATGGCCTCTCATTTTGAGCTTGTTCGGGCTGGTCGTCTCGGGATGTGGCCCACAGCAGGAGCAGGAAAAGACGCCGCCCGCCCCACCTCCAGAAAGGGTCGAACGAGAGATACCCCATCCGGTCCTCGATGACATGGAATCTCTCGTGGCCACCGAGTTGGCACAGCGCCGTGAGGATCTCGACCGCCTGCTCGAGGATGGGACCGTGCCGCGGATTACCAGGGGACAGAGCCTCGGCCGGATGGGCCAGCTCTACCAAGCCCACAGACTGCTCGATGTCGCTGAAGAGTGCTATCGGGAGGCCGAGGCGCTCGATCCCGAGACCCACGCCTGGCCCTATTACCGCGGGATCCTCGCCGCCAGTCGCGGTGATCTCGATGCGGCCGGAGAGGCGTTCGAGGTGGCAGTCGGACTCGCGCCTCGTGACGTTCCGGCCAAGATCCGGTTTGCAGATCTCGAGCTCGACCGGGGGAACGTCGAGACCGCTGAGACCTTCTACGAAGAGGTTCGCTCTTTGAAGGTCTCCCTGGCCGCTGTGGAGTATGGACTCGGGAGATCGGCGGCCGAGCACCGCGATTTCCAGCGGGCTGTCGAGCACTTCAAAAAGGCCCTGGCCATGCAGCCGGGAGCGTCGGTCGTCCACTATCACCTCGGCCAGGCCTATCGCCAGCTCGGCCGTGTCGATGAAGCGAGGAATCACCTGGCACAGAGTGGACAGGTTCGGGTCGCCATGCCGGACCCGCTGATGCAGGAGTTGGCCACCCTGATGATCGGGGCTTCGCCGTACCTGACACGGGGGAATGCGGCCCTGCGCGAAGGGCGTTTTGCTGCGGGGGCGGCCGAATACCGGCGGGCGGTTGAAACAGATCCGAGAAACCTGAGGGCGCGCCAGAGCCTCGGGTCGGTGCTCGTGCGGCTGGGCGATCAAGAGGGCGCACTCGAACAGTTCGAAGCTGCCGTGAGTCTGGCACCCGAGAACGCGAGGGCTCAGTCCGACCTCGGTGTCTTGCTGGCGGACCAGGGTGATACCGAACGAGCCATTCATCACCTTCGCCTGGCCGTCGAACTGGAACCAGCGCTCGAAAAGGCGCAGTTCAACCTCGCCAACACCCTCATCAAAGTCGGAAGGTTCGACGAGGCCGTGAGTACCTATCGCCGGCTCCTCGAGGTTGATCCAAGCCATCTCGAGGCGCGCTCCCGCCTTGGTACCGCCCTCGCCCAGACGGGGAGGCTGGAGGAGGGCGTCGCCGAGCTCCGGCTGGTGGCCGAGCAGGATCCCGGAAACGCTCGCGCTCGACTGAATCTGGGTGTGGCATTGGCCGAAACAGGGGACCTGAGAGGCGCCATCGCCGAGCACCTGGCGGTGATTCAACTGAATCCAGATAAGGGCCGGGTGACGCTGGCCCATTTCAATCTGGGAACGTTCTACAAAAAGTCGGGCGAAGCTGGACTCGCCGAGGAGCACTTTCGAAAGGCTCTCGAGATGGATCCTCAGCTCGCTGGGGCGCATTTTGATCTGGGGGAGATCCTGTCGGCCCAGGGGAAGTATGCGGAATCTCTTCCACACTATTCACGGGCAGCTGAAATTCAGCCGACCTCGGCCATTTTCAGACTTCGTGTTGCCACAGATTTGATGCGTCTGCAGAGATATTCAGAAGCGAAGAGGGCCCTGGAAAGGAGCGTGCGCCTGATCCCCGGGGAGCTCAGTCTGGTGCACGCTCTCGCAAGACTACTTGCCGCGTGTCCCGAAACAGGGCTCCGCGATGGTCAGCGGGGTTTTTCGATGGCGGCCCAGGTCTTCGATTCCGAACGGACGGCTGTACATGCCGAGACCCTGGCCATGGCATTGGCCGAGGCAGGGCGGTTCGAAGATGCGGCCCAGCTGCAACGTAGGATTCTCGACGAGGCCGGGAGGTCGGCTGCTCGCCACGATATCCAACGGCTACGACGGAACCTCGAGCTCTATGAGCGGCGCAGCCCCTGCTGCGCTGAATCGTCAGACGTTCTTTCTACTCGCTAGCCCGCATTCAGGGTCAGATCTCTCGTCGAACCCACTTCAGTTTTGCCATCATCATTCCCGTCAGGTCGGGCTTCAACGTCGAGATGTAGTCCTGCCCTTCGTGGCGAATCAGTCTGACGGCCTCGAGTTGGAGGCCAGAGACCCTGAATTCGTCGCTGTCGACTCCGAAATTCAAAGGGTCACGAGAAGAGAAAACTGAGGTCTCGTATCCCTCGCCGTTTTCCCCCGTGTGTGTTCTGAAGAGGTAGAAGAGTTGCTCTTCCTCCCGAAACAGTACGAACGGGCATTCCGCATCCGAAGCGCCGTTCCCTCCGATTCCTCCGCTGTTGACAACCACGGAGTCCCCCCAATTGCGGAGATCGTCGGAGGTTCTGCACAGGATTCTCCCGCCATCGTCGAATATCCCCGTGTAGAAAAGAAAGAACCGGTTTCCTGAAGCCATCGCGTGGGGATCGCGCGTGCTGCGAGCGTTGCTTTCGGTGAAGAGCGTGCTCGAGTTGTCGGGACCGAGAAGGCGAGCGAAGGACTTTCCATCCCTGCTCGATGCCAGGCAGATGTTGACCCAGTCCCCGTAGAACATGAAGTAGTCGTCCCCGTTATTGAGGACGTTGGGTGCCTGCAATCCCCCGGTGGTCTCACCGAGATTCGGGTCGGCCTCCATGAAGATGCCCATCGGAGCCCAGTTTTCATCGAGCGGGGAGTTGCTCTGCCACCGGTGGAACAGCCTCCCTTTGCCACCGCACCCGGTCCTCCGACAACAGGCGATCATTTGCCACGTCTTATCTGCGGCCTGCCAGATGGCGAAATCGAGGGGCTGTTGGCCCTCCCTGTTGTACCGGCCGAGATCGGGGTTCCCCGCGATGGTCCACCAGCCGCCGTCGACCTGAGGCACCATCGGTCTTTCGGCTTCCCGCTTCACTGTTTGGCTGGGCCGGAACCGACCGACATTTTCATCCATCTGTTGGGCCTCGCAAAAATTCCACGAAATTCAATTCGAGACGTTCTCTTCGACGCGCCCCTGGCCTCTTTTCAGAATCGTGTAGCGATCCGGTTCGACATCGGTCCATTTCTCTCGGAGGCCGTCGGGCCATCGAACCTCGATCGAGTTGATGGCGGTTGCATCCCCCAGACCGACCAGAACCCTGGGATCGCCAGCCGAAGCGTAGCTCCCATCGGTGTGGACCCGACGCCACAGCACGATGCCGTCGGTTCGAGAGACCACAACGAGGGCGCCCAATGCATGGCTGCCCCCTGCCATTACTTCGAGGCCCAACCACGCGCGATCCTGACCCCACTGGTTCAGAAGGAGGCGCACCGGTCCATTGCTGTTGCCGACCACCACGTCGATGTCGCCGTCATTGTCGATATCGCCGAAGGCCGCTCCCCGGCTGACCTCGGACAGATGCAACACATCACCTGCTACCGAGCTGGTGTCCCCGAACCGACCGGCGCCTTGGTTGTGAAACAGTTGATTGGTCTGGGCCAACGGGTAGGTCTCTCCGGCGCGAAGCTGGGGGCCGAGAGCTACCACCGCGCCGCTGACGGTCAGCAGGTCCAGCCAGCCGTCGTTGTCGTAGTCGAACCAGCCGGCACCAAAACTGGTGCGCGACAGGCTCAGCTGTCCCAACCCGGACGACATCGATACGTCCTCGAACAACCCGGCGCCGTCGTTCGCATAGAGAGTGTTGGTCTCCCGAATCAAATGGGTCAGGAAGAGGTCTTGATCACCGTCACCATCGAAATCTCCTGCGTCCACGCCCATGCTCGCTTCGGGCTGGCCGTCCTGGTTGACTGATACACCCGCAAAGAGAGCATCGTTTGCAAAGGTGCCGTCGTGCCGGTTGATCCAGAGCTGGTTTGGCATGCCATCGTTGGTGACGAAGAAATCGATCCATGCGTCTCCGTTGAAATCAGCCGCGACGACGCCCATCCCGGCCCCGAACTCGGAGCGGATTCCCGAAGAGATCGACACGTCCTGAAATGATCCGTTGCCCAGATTCCTGAACAACGTGTCCGGCTGGGGCAAATAGGCCCCGGGACCACAGTAGGTCAGAGCGCCGCTCGGCATCGGGCATGGGGTGTGGGACGCGAGCGAGAACTCCAGGTAGTTTCCGGAAAACAAGTCGAGCCAGCCGTCACGATCGAAGTCGAGGAAGGTGGCTCCGATGGTCCAGTTCCGGTCGCCGGTGCCCGACGAGGCGGTGACGTCCTCGAAGGTGCCGTCGCCCTGGTTTCTGAGCAGAACATTGGGCCCGAAGTTGGTGACGTAGAGATCGACCCACCCGTCGTTGTCGAAGTCCCCGGTTGCAACGCCCATTCCATAGCCGTCGGAGTGGATTCCGCTTTTCTGGGTCACGTCGGTGAATTGGAGGGTAGGGGTGCCGTCGGCGCCGATTCCCAGGTCGTTCCGGAAGAGACGGTCGATCAGGGGCTCGTCTCGCCGGCTGGGATCACGGTGGTCTGCCATCGGCGGGTTGGGGCCCTGGCGTCGGCCCTGGGTGAGATAGATATCGAGGTCCCCGTCCTTGTCGTAGTCGAAGAGCGCGACGCCCCCGCCCATCATCTCGTTGTAGAAGAGCTCTCCGGTCATGCCGTTGAAATGCACGAAATCCAGCCCGCTGCTTTGCGCCGCGTCAACGAAAATTGGCCCGGCAGCTGCTGCTGTGCGGTCAGGGGATGCGCGTCCAGGCGCGTCGGAGCATCCTGAAACCAAAAGGAGCGCGCCGATCACCGCAACCCGAGCGAGGAGTGCAGGAATTTCGGAGTAGAGACTCCTCAATCGAGCACGAATGGGTGAAGGCCTGGTAACGCGGGTGTGGTGGACCATTGATGTCTCGGCTGTCAGGAACTGCTGTCCAGATCATCGGTGGATCGGAGGCCATCCCGGAACTGCAGCTGCTCCACAGCCTGCAGGCGATCACGGCCGTCCCGTCCTTCAATCGTGTCGTTGACGATGAACAGATCTCCGTCGCGGGAGATCTCGTACTCGGCCATTGTGCCCTCGAACACCGCGGTGTCTGTTCCGTCGCCGCCATCGAGCAGATTGGCTCCACTGTTTCCGGTCAGGGTGTTGTCCTGGTCGTTGCCCTCGAGACCCGAATCGTTGGCCCCGGTGAGCGTCGCCCGTACGAGGTATTGCGATTTGTGGGTGTAGGGGATCTCGGGATCAAAGGTCATCGTGAAGACGCCGTCGAAGGACGGGTCGAGCCGCGCGTCGAAGGTGAGATAGGGGTTGAAGAAGGACTCCATCAAGGCCAAGCCCATGGGATCCTTCTCGGCGATCTCGTTCCGGGTCTTGGCAACGTAGATACCCCACATGCCGCCCTCACGTTCCTCGAAGGCGCCCCAGAGGCCGTAATAACTGTCGACTACTGAGGCCAGGTATTCTTGGGTCAGGCTGCCCTCGTCGCGGAGCTCGGCGATCCAGTCGGCCGTGCGTTCACCCTGGGCCCACAGGCCGTTGGTCTCGAGAGCGTTGATCTCGGCCTCCCGGATCTCGCGTTGGAACTCGGGTGCGACTCCGGGTGGCATCCAGTCCACATCTATCCCGATGCCGTTGTCGTGTACGAGGTGCAGGATCTCCTCAAAGGTTGCGTCTCGGTGCCCATCGAAGATGTTGTCGATGTACCAGGTGCTGCCCGGGGCGGCGATTTCGTCCTCGTACAGGGGCTGGCCGTCGATTTCCCGCCATATGGCCTCGTCCTCGAAAATCTCGAACTCGCCGTCGTAGCCCTTGAGCAGCAAGAGCGTGGCCCCGTTCTCAGCCATTTTGTCGGCGATCGCCGTTTTGTCGGCACCGTGACGGGAACCCGGCACCGGCTCGAGGTAGAACTCGAGGACACCGCGGGCGTAGAGCATTTGCTCGTTGGATATCTCCCGTTGGGCAAAGAGGCGAATCGGATCACCGTTGGGGGCCAGGACCTGGGTGTACTTGCAGAACAGCCGTCCGTAGGACTCGGCGAACTGCTCGGGGACGGCGGTGATCCCGAGAGCGGCGCCGGCGGTGAGCTGATCGTGGCACTCCGAAGACAAGACGACGGCGGCGTCACCACCGGACCGGCTGCAGCCCCCGACCAGCGATGCTGCGAGACAAACAAAAACGAATGACTTTCTGATATGAGCTCGGTGCATCTTCACGCTCCCTTTCGATCCGATCATCAGTTGGCCTGTTCGAGCGACCGGGCTCTGGCGACCTCCTGGGCGGCCTCTCCTGCGTGGCCCATCCGCGTATAGATATCGGCCAGGAGATAATGACCCATCGGCGCCATGGCCGGTGTCGGCCCAAGGCTGAGGCCTTTCTGGGCCAGTTCAATCGCCTTGTTGAGATTTTCATTTGAATCGAGGAAGGCCTTGGCCAGAAAGAAGTGTCCTTCGGCAAACTCCGGGTTGATCTCGAGGCATCGCTCGAAAGCGCCGATCTGGCCGGTGCGGTCGCCAATAGCACCAAGGAGGCGGCCGAGGTTGAACTCGACCTTGTAGCTCGCGGGGTAGAGCTCCAGCTCTTTGCGGTAGAGCTCCTCGGCTTTCCGCGGATCGCCTCGGCCCTCCGCGATGAGGGCGAGGTTGAAGTGGGCCAATCTCACATCGGGTTTGATGGCCAACGCTTCGTTGATGAGGATCTCCGCCCCGCCCGGATCACGGCGGTGCAATGCAATGACGCCTCGCGCATTCTGGGCAGCCGCCATCTGGGGGGCCAGACCGATCGCTTCTTCGAGGTGCCGCTCTGCTTCATTGAGTCGATTGTGGTCGATCAGCATCTGTGCGAGCTCGTAGTGAATTTGTTCGTTGCGGGGATCGAGGTTCAGAAACTGTTGGAACCCGAGGATGGCCTCTTCGTCTGCCCCCGCAGCTCGATAGGAGTGAGCCAGATTGATGATAGCCAGCTCGGAGTCGGGTCTGAGTTCGAGTGATTTCTTATAGCTGCGGATGGACTCATCGATCCGCCCGATGCGTCGCTGCTCGGTTCCCAGAGTGACCCACGCATCGATCACCGTAGGGTCTTCGGCGACCACCTGTTCGAGAGCTTCGATCGCCGCTTCGGAATCATTGTCGTGCATCGAGGCTTCGCGGGCCCGGGCCATCATGTTGTAGAGGTGGATCTTGTCTTTGGGGTCGGCCAACTCCGAGCGCTCGTCCGACTCGTCGTCTAATTCGACGAAGTTCCCCAGGTATCCGAGGGCGGCGAGCCGAGCGCGGGTGTCGGGATCGATCTCTTCCATGCGTTGCGTGGGCGCGGAAACGTTCCAGCTCGATTCGAGCTCCCTCAGTTGGGCGCTCATTCGTTCAGCGACGTCGGAGCGCTCGCGGTAGAGATTGCGTACTTCGCGTGGATCGACCGCCACGTCGTAGAGCTCGGGCCGAGGCGCCTCGATGTATTTCAGGTCGCCGACCCGCAGTGCGGTCAGTTCACTCCAGCCAAAGTGGTACCGGGGGTAGAACGCCTCGGAGTAACATGCGAGCTGCATCGATTGCGCATCGCCCGTGAGCAGCGGGACCAGGCTGGCTCCGTCGGAAGGCCGGGTGGGCTCGATTCCCAGCAGCTCCAGGGCGGTCGGCAGCACGTCAACGGAGCGGACCGGCGTTATGACACGGCGGTTGCTCATCGATTCGAACGGCGCCCGGATGATGAACGGCACCCGGGTGGCGCCCTCGTACACGAAGAACCCGTGGCCCGATTCCCCGTGCTCTCCGAGGCTTTCTCCGTGGTCCCCCATCACGATCACGATGGTGTCGTCGGCGCGGTCGTTCTCGTCGAGCCAATTCAGGAGCCGCCCGACCTGCGAATCCGTGTAGGCGATCTCGCCGACGTATGGGCGGTTGGGATAGCGGCTGGCCCAGGGCTCGGGGGGGGCGTAGGGCGAGTGGGGATCGTAGAAGTGGACCCAGGAGAAGAAGCGAGCGCGCGGCGCTGCATCGAGCCACGCCAGGGCCGCGTCGGCCACCTCTCCGGCGGGCCGCTCGATCTCATTGAGTGACCGGCCGGTGGTCTTTCTCAGGTCGAAGTCGTCGAAGTAGGTCTCGAAGCCCTGGGCGATGCCCCATTTGGAATCGAGTACGAACGAGCCAACGAACCCCCCGGTCCGCAGCCCAGCGTCCCGCAGCAACTCGGCCAACACCACGTGTTTCTCATCGAGGTAGAAACCGCCGTTGTCCCGGACGCCGTGAGACGGCGGGAACAAGCCGGTGAAGATCGAGGAGTGGGCCGGCAGGGTCAGCGGCGCCACCGACTCCGCCTGCTCGAACACGACGCCTTCGCGGGCCAACCGGTCGAGGTGGGGAGTTTCGATGTTGGGATAGCCGTAGGCACCGATTCGGTCCGCCCTGGTGGTGTCGAGGGTGACGACGAGCAGGCTCAGTTCATTGGTTGTGGCACCTGTGGTGATCCCGTCGGCGGCCGTTTTCGGCCGTGTCTCGACCTCGGGTTGTGATCCCCTGCCGACGACGAGAAGAAGCAGCACGGCCAGAACCGCCGCCACGATGGCCGCCCATCCCCAATGCCACGTCTTCGGACTGCGCGGTGGGCACTCGGCCGCCGGAATTTCTTTGGGTGCGGCCTTTTTGTGGGGTCGTTTTCGGGCCATGGGAACTCCCGGTTCTCGCGATTTTCGAGCCCCTCCCTGCCGTGTCGGGTTGCGGTTGGGCCGGGCTCGATGCGGTGGCCGAGTATAGCGAAATCAGGACGCTCGAACGCTCAAAAAAACGGGGGAGAAGACGGTCAGGCCGCCTTCTCCCCCTCATCCTGCAAGGGGATTAGAAAATGAAGCGCAGTACGACCTGGTACCGGCGCGGGCGAACGATATTTGTGGTTGCTCCGAAGGGAACATCACCGTCGACGTTCTGTTCGACTTGGACCTCCGTGTCTTCGTTGGTCACGTTGAAGATGTTGACTCCAAGGCTGAGGCTGCTGTCCGCCCCGAGGGTGAACGCTTTTTCGAGCCGCAGGTCGAGGTTGAATCCGCTGTCGAGACGGAAGGAACCGGCCGGTTCACCATAGATGTTGGTGTCCGGCGGATCCACGTCGTAAATGGGAATGATCTGGTTATAGGTGTTGCCGCTGAAATACCGGAAGAAACCGCCGGCGACGATCTCCCACGGAAGATGGACCGATCCGACGAATTTGAGCTGGTGGGTGGGGTCGATCGTCAGGTTGCCCGTGGCGTTGATCTGGGCGTTGGGATTTGAATAGAAGGTCGAGCCACCGAGCGATGAGCTGCGGCCTTCGCCGAACTCCAGCAGGAGGTTGTCGTCGTTTCCGGTGGCCTCGCCGTAGGTGTAGGACCCCTGGAGCTGCCAGTTGTTGGCGAAACGGCGGTTGACGCTCGCGGTGATGCCCCAATACTTCCGTTCCTTCTCGAAGCAGGTGATCGGTCCGTAGGCCTGTCCGTAGTCGGTGCAGTACCCGGGGTTGGTGATCAGGTACTGGTTATCACCTGGATTGGTCTGGTTGTAGACGTCATAGGTGTTGCCGGTGAACTCGTCGTCGTACGCCAATTCCTCGAACTCTCCCGTCAGGTTGACCCTGTCGATGAAGTCAGTGTTTTTCCTGTAGGTACCGGTGATATCGATCGACACCAATGATGAAATCTCCTTTTCGAATCCCAGTACGAAAGCGTCCATATAGGGCATGTTGAGGGTGTCGTCCAGGGTGTATTGGGAGGAATCGCGAACCTCGGTGAATTCGTGGATCCACTCTTCCTCATCGGGGTCCCAGACATAGAGTGAGAGATCGCTCTCCGGCGCCAGGCGGCTGTAGTAGAGCGCGATCACCTGGTGGAAGAACCGGCCCCAATGGGCTTTGATGACCGACGTCTTCTTTGTCGGGAGCTGGTAGGCGAATCCGAGACGAGGCGCCCAACCGATTTCGGGCTTGAAAATGGTCCCCATATCGACATATTCCTGGTTCACATTCGCTCCGACCGATCCGCGCCAGTAGTTCATTCGCAGACCTGCGTTGATTGTGAAGTTCGAGTTGACGGCCCACGAGTCCTGGGCATAGAGGGAGAAACGGTCGGTTTCGGCAAATGTGTCGTAGCCGTAGGTGTCGTACCGCAAATAGGGTTCGTCCTCGCTGCTGATGTAGTACCTGTCGCCGCTGAGGCCGTACATGGTGTGGACAGGAGTGCGTTCGAACTCCGCACCGAACTTAAACTCGTGCGACCCCGCGAAGTCGTCCACGTAGCTGGTGACCGTGGCGGACAGGAGATAGCGTTCGCGATCGGCGGTGAAGGGGCCGAACCAGTTGTCGTAGACCTGATCGTAGTACTCATCATACCGAGCTGGAACGTCGCCATTCTGCGGGAGTTCATCCTGTTCCTGGATGTATCCGCCAAACTTCGCCTCGAGGAGGCTGTTGTTCGACAGGAGGTTGGTGTAATTGACGTTCCAGCCCCACTGGGTCTCAACGTTGTCGAAGGTCGTTCCTGGTGTGAAGAAGGCGCTGTCATCCGCGCCGATGTTCAAGGTGTCGCGGTTGCTGTACTCGAGAAATGCGGTGAAGTTCTGTTCCTGCGAGGGCATCCAGTTGATCTTCCCCATGACCCGTGTCGATTGGCTGGTGAAGTCCACTCCCATGCCGGGGTCTCCTGGAGACTTCGCTTTGCTGTACTTGAGAGAGGCGAAGTAGAACAGCTTGTCCTTGATGAGGCGCCCACCTAAATTGACGGGAATGTCGTAGGCGGTCTCCTTGGCCCCACCGCGTTCGAGATCGGGGTTGCTGGTGTTCGAGCTGGTCCAATCGCTGTCTTCGTAGTAGATGCTGGCCATGCCGTGGAATTCGTTCGACCCGGTCTTGGTCACGGCGTTCACGATGACACCGCTGAAACCGTCGTATTCAGCGTTTGCCCCTACGCCCAGAATGCTGACCTCCTCGAGATTGTCGAAGTCCATCTCCCACTCGGTCTCACCCGCTTCAGGGCTGTTGATGACGACGCCGTCAACCGAATACTGGATGCCCTGGATCGAGGATCCGTAGGCTGAGAAACGCTCACCATCCGCGTCGCCCGCCACGCCCTGCCCGAGCCCGACGATGGAACGGATATCCCGCGGGGTTGGCACGTCAAGCAGGATTTGGTTCGGAATTTCCATGGTGGCGAGGGCCGAGGCCCCGGTGTCGATCAGGGGTGAACCGTGGACCTCGATGACGTCTTCGAAGGCACCGAGTTGCATGGTGAAGTCAACGGTCAGCGTCTTGGTGACCGTCAGGACGACGTCGGATTGACGCGCGGTGGAGAACCCGTCGAGTGAGGCCTCGATCGTGTAATTCCCCGGCAGGATCGACATGAAGCGATACTTGCCATACGCGTCCGCGACAGTGGATGCTGTGGTTCCCTTTTCAGGTGACGTTAGGGTAATCGTGGCCCCCGGGAGGACCGCCCCTTGTTCGTCCGTTACCGACCCCACAAACGCCCCGGTCTCAATCGATTGCGACCACGCGAGTGGTGCTACGACCAAGGCGCCGAGGCAGGCGAGAGCAGTCACTTTCAAAGCGAATACGAAGCTGCGGTGTCTCCTGTTCATGGTTCTCTCCTTCATTTCGTTACTCCTTCCGGTACCCGGACAATCGAATTTCCTGGCAGAGGTCTTCCTCGCCAGCAAAAGTCAGCGCCTTCCATTTCATGAGTTGTTTTTTGGATTCTGCTTGCGGCAGGTTGTGGCCCGTGCGGGAACACCGTCGCGAAGCATTTGTTCGTCAGAGCCATCTCGGATCCGCTACTCTCGCCAACGGTTGGTGACCGATGCAAAACGGTGACTCCCTCGAATGACAGCATACCGTTTCATTGCATTGTATGCAATACGCTATATACAATTCATGTGTCGATTTCGAAGGAGATGTTTGGCTCGCGGGTGATTGTCTGTAGAGGCCTGGCACCCTGAGGGTTGAAGAGTCCGAGGGCAGGAGGAGAATGATGGGTTCTCGAGATCACGCGGAGCGGTCGAAGGCGTTGATGACAGTTGAGGCGGGATGGAGCAAAAATCGTTACTGTCTTGACCGACGGGAGCAAACACAATGACCTCACCGGCTTTTCTCGTCAGGCTCAGATTCTCCCTTCTGGCCCTGCTATTTGCGCTCCCGGCCGGAATCCCTGGCGCCGCACCCGGCTGGGAATCAGAGCTTTTTGACCATTTCGTGTTTCGTGAGATCGGACCTACCCGCCAAGGGGGGCGCGTGGTTGCCCTCGCGGTTTCCGAGGACGATCCATTTCTCTTTTTCGTGGCGGCCGGACCGGGCGGGCTCTGGAAAACCGTGAATAACGGTACGACGTTCAAATCGGTTTTTTCCCGGGAAGCGGTTGCGTCGATCGGTGACGTGGAGATTGCCAAGAGTGACTCCAGCGTCGTCTGGGTCGGGACCGGCGAGGCCAATTTGCGAAACAGCACCTTGTACGGCAACGGCGTCTATCGATCACTCGATGGCGGGGAAACCTGGTCCCACCGGGGTCTCGAAGAGTCCCACCATATCGGTCGCGTCTGTGTCCATCCCACTGACCCCGACACAGTATATGTAGCGGCTCAGGGACACCTCTATAGCGAGAACCCTGAACGGGGCGTCTACAAGACCACCGACGGAGGTGCGACCTGGGTGAAGTCCCTCGACATCGTTGTGGAGGACCGAAATATCGGCGCCACGGAAGTAGTCATGGACCCGACGGATCCGGACACCCTCTATGCCGTGACCTACGATCGGCGACGCTATCCGTGGACGTTCCGAGTGGCAGGCCCGGGAAGCGGGATCTACAAAACCACGGATGCTGGGGAAAATTGGTATCGGCTCGATCGGGGATTGCCAGGTGGGATGCTGGGCAAGATCGGGATCGCCGTCTCTCCACAGGACTCCCGGATTCTCTACGCCACTGTCGACAACCAGAACTCGCCCGGTGTTTCGGATGAGCTCCGCCGTGAGGAGGTTTTTTCCGGCACGAGGCCCAGTCAGCCGACCTTCGGGCATGGTGTCTACCGGTCGGATGATCGGGGGGAATCCTGGCGCCTGGTCAGTCCAGAAGATCTCAGCATCGGGAGCCGTTCGAATTACTACGGCCAGATCATCGTCGACCCCAACGATTGGGACCACATCTATGTCCTGGGGATGCGGGTCTGGGAATCGCGAGATGGCGGCAGGTCCTGGTCCTTCCCGATCAAATACGGTGGCGACAACCACGTCCTTTGGATTGATCCGCGGGATTCACGCCACATGCTGATGGGCTACGACTACGGCATGGCGATCACCCACGATCAAGGATCCAGTTGGTACCACCCCGACGAGCTTCCTATGGCCCAGATCTATGCCGTCGGGGTCGATATGGAGTACCCCTACAACGTTTATTGTGGCATGCAGGATTTCGGTTCCTGGAAAGGCCCGAGCACCAAGAAGGGGAGATTCCCGATAAGATTCGAAGACTGGGAGCACGTCAACGGTGGGGATGGGTTTTACAACCAGGTCGATCCCAACGACAGTCGATGGCTCTACAGCGGCGCTCAATTCGGGCACATCAGCCGGATCGACCAGAAAACAGGGGGACGGCAGACGATTGTCGATGACGAGGCGGCCCCCCATCGCTTCAACTGGAACACACCGATCGTGATCTCGCCCCACGACAACAAGGTCCTGTATGTCGGCGCCAACGTGTTGCTCCGCTCCGCCCACCGCGGCGACGACTGGGAAGTTGTGAGCCCGGATCTGACCCTGCAAGAGGCCGATAAGCTGGAGGGCATTGGTGCGGTTCAATACGCCACAATCACGACCGTGGACGAGTCGCCAATCAAACCCGGTTTGCTCTGGGTGGGTACCGACGACGGCAATGTCCAGCTGAGCCGCGATCGGGGAGCGAGCTGGTCAGACCTGAGTCCCGGCTTGAGGCTGATCTCGGGAGTCGACGGCTATTGGGTCACCCGCGTGGAAGCTTCGCACCACGACCCCGCCATCGCCTACGTGAGTCTGACTGGTTTTCATCGGGACGATTTTCGTCCCTTTGTTTTTGTGACGTCGGATTTCGGTGAAACGTGGGAATCCCTCGGCGGCACGTTGCCCACCGGTTCGGTCAACGTGATCCAGGAAGACCGAAAAAACCCGAACCTGCTCTTTGTCGGAACAGATTTCGGAGTCTTCGCGACCCTCGATCGTGGCCGGACCTGGACGAGGATGCGGAAGAACCTTCCGACGATCGCGGTCCATGACCTGGTCGTGCATCCGAGGGAGAACGACCTCGTGGTCGGCACCCATGGCCGCGGAGTTTTCGTCACCGACATCTCGCCGCTCCAGGAGCTGACCCGGGAGGTGCAAAAGGGGGCACCCTACCTCTTCGAGGTTGAGCCCCGGGTGCAGTGGATCATGCCGAGCCAACCCGCGGTCAGCGCACAGAATTTTTCCGGCCAGAACGAGCCGCACGGAGTCGTCATTCATTACTACCTCGGGAGCTACGCGGCGGACGTCAAGCTGGAGTTCTTTAACGGCGACCGTTTGATCCATGAGTTGAAAGGCCCGGGCGAGGTAGGCCTCAACAGTGTCGAGTGGGGCATGGTGCGACGACAAGAACGGTCGGCCGAGGACAAAGAAGAGTGGGATCGTGAGCAGGAGTGGATCGCCGAAGACGTTGAGTTCTTCGATTACTACGACACCGTCGACAATTATGGAGGGCTCGATGAAGAGGTGGACAGATGGGGTCGGTCGTTACGAACCCGGGTCCACATGGCACCCGGGCTAACCGATCGAGATCACGCGTACTTCCGTGTTCCACCTGGAACGTATCGGGTGTCTCTTGTCGTCGGCTCGAGCGTTCAGGAGCGAGAGATCGAGATTCTGGAGGACGCCTGGTATGAAGACTGAAGCTGGAGTCGGGCTCAATGCCTTCGAGTCGATGATCCTTCGATTTGCCGCAATTATGATTGCCATCTCGAGTGGTATCGGTGGTGTCGTGGCCGGAGAACCGACGGTTTGCTCCGACCCCACCGGTTTGGCGGCGGTCAAAGACTCGGCGCAACGTGTGCTTCGGAACGACCACGGTTTTTGGGAGGCCCATTTCGGCAAGGCCGGGGTAATGATTCACATTCCCGCGGGCCTGTTCGTGATGGGTTATACGGGCGAAGAGGAAGCCGAGCCGCAGCGAGAGGTTACGCTCGATGACTACTGGATCGCCAAGTTTCCGGTCACCGTTGCCCAGTTTCGGCGGTTCGTGGAAGCGACGGGATATCGGACCGACGCGGAAAGAGGAAACGGAGCCTGGCAGTGGAACGGCTTTGTTCCCGAGACCCCGGATGCAGAACGCGACTCGTGGGACCTGACACCGGAGGGCCGGTGGAACAACATCTTCTTTGAGCAAGGTGAAGACCACCCCGTAGGAAGCGTGAGCTGGAACGATGCCAGCGCGTACTGCAATTGGCTTTCGGAACGACTCGACCTCCCGGTCGCGCTGCCCACCGAGGCGCAGTGGGAAAAAGCCGCCCGGGGCACGGATGGCCGGCGCTATCCCTGGGGAAACGAAGCTCCAGGCTCTGGGCACGCTAACCTCGCCGATCGCCGGTTCATGTCCAAGTACGGGCACGCACGACACCCCGATCCCGAGATCGACGATGGTTTCGTGGAAACGTCTCCGGTAGATGCGTATCCGGCGGGACAGTCGCCCTACGGCGTGTTTGACCTCGCCGGAAACCTCGGAGAGTGGGTCTTTGACATCTACCAAAAGGAATATTACGCCGTCGCTCCAGACGCGAATCCCGCCGGGCCCGCGCGGCAACCAGGCCTCACCGATGCCGAGGTGCCGAGGGTCAACCGGGGAGGATCCTGGGTAGACCGCTCCGGGCATCTCGGTTCCGAGGGCGGCCACACGATCCTCGCCTACGCCCGCACGGGCGACGAACAGGACAGCGCCGACGATCATATGAGTTTCCGCGTGGCCATCGATTTTCACCCCAGGATCGTGGCGACCGATTCGGAGCGGCCCGACCTCGAGGGTGTCGAGATTCGGGTCGCGCGGGTTCAGGGCACGGTGTGGTTTCTGGAGGCCACCGGCGACGTGGCCGGCAATATGGCGGCCCAGATCGGTCCGGACGGTGTGCTCCTGGTGGACACCCAATTTGCCGAGCTCGCGCCATTAATCCGGAAGGCCATCGCCGGCCTCGCATCGGACCCCGTTACCTACGTGATCAATACCCATCACCACGAGGACCATGCCGACGGGAATCGGGAGTTCGGGCAGGGCGCTGTCATCCTCGGATCCGACAATGCTCGCCGTCGACTGGCCGGCCTTCCGGTCAACGCCAGGCCTTCTCTGACCACCGCCAGCCGGATGACTTTCCATCTTAACGGTGAAGAAATACGGCTCATGCACTTCCCGAACGCTCACACCGATTCTGATCTGGTGGTGCATTTTGTGGGCTCGAACGTCTTCCATCTCGGCGACCTGTTCAACGCCGGGGAGGCCAGCTTCCCGAGCGTCGATGTGGAAGCGGGCGGCACGTTGACCGGCATGGTGGAAGCTCTCGAGAAACTGCTCGAGATCATTCCTCCCGGTGCCAAAATCATTCCGGGCCACTACAAACTTTCGGATGCGGAAGGTCTCCAACAGACCCACACAATGCTGGTCGAAACCATTTCATATGTACGGGACGCGAGAGCGGCGGGGCTCTCGCTCGAGGAGATTCAGAAACAGGGTTTGCCCGATCCGTACGGAACGTGGGGCAAGATGGGTTATACCGGCGCCGACGAGTGGATTGCCAACCTCGTCCTGGCGATCGAAAGGGGTCAGTAATGAACCGATTCTTCAATTTCATGGTTCGTTGGACTGTTTCCGAGCCTCTTTTTCGGCGCTCGTCCGTCGAAATCCGCGCGCGGCATCGAGGTCGACCTTGCTCGAGTTATTTGAGGGCATTGATGGCTCTTCTGGTGATTCAGGTTTGTCAGGGCGGATTTTCGGCCGCCGGCGACAGCTCCGCAATAGACCAGATCCCATCCATGCGCGAACGCGTACAGACCATGCAGCGGTGGTGGGGAGAAAAACGAGAGCGGGTCCTGCCGGCCGTGATGCGCGAACAGAAGATCGATGTTTGGATAGTGCGTAACGATGAGGCGGACAAGTACTACAACAACGAGGGTCCGGTCTATACCTCGTTATTGTCGGCGGACTTCCAGGGTCGTGCCCTTCCAAGCATCCATGTCCCGGATGGTAGACAAGCCGTCCCCGAGTTTCTGATGTTTGTTGATTCTGAAGGTGGTTTTCTCTATATCGAGCCTCGCGACCTGAACGAGATCATTGGCCTGATAAGAACGTTTCGACCCCAAAAAGTCGCGATCGGTTCGTACGATAATGAAGCTCTTTTTTCTGCGGTCAGCCGGCAGGGTGTCTCGGTTGTCGATAGCTGGACGCTCGGGGTTCGGTGGCTTGAAACAATGTTGCCGGAACAGATTGAGAGCTATCGGTTAGTACAGCGAGTGGCGAATGAGATTGTCGCCGAGGCGTTTTCGAACGCTGTCATCGTACCGGGAGAGACGACAACGGATGACCTCAATTGGTGGTTGCGTCAACGCGCCATGGAGCTGGGTCTTGAGTTCGAAAACCACCCCTCGATTGGGGTTCAGCGCAAACCGGGAAATATCGAAAAATACGACGATCCAGCGAGCGCGTTCAGGCATGGACGCAGTGGCAACGCCGATATCGTGACGATTCAGTGCGGAGATATCGTGAGCATCGATGCGGATATCTTTCTGCTCGGTCTGGTTACGGATTCGCATCAGCACGCGTATGTCCTGGAAGAGGGTGAGGAAAAGGTCCCCGAGGAGTTGGTCGACAGATTACGGAAGGTCAACCAGGTTCAGGATGCGTGCGCCAGAGAATTCCGCAAAGGCCGGACCGGGTTGGAGATTGCGACCGCCTGCTCTCAACTCGAGATGCCGTCGGGTTACCTGGAAATCGATGCGGCGTTTCATCCACCGCCAATGTACCTGCGACGTTTTCTGGATGGTGGGTATATGTTCTCACACAAGACGTATGTAGCCGGGATGACCTCTGGGCCGGGTTACTATCCAACATCCATCGTCTCCAACGAGCACACACTGCACCTCAATACCTTGTATGCGTTCGAACCCCATGCGTATGTTTCGGCGCCGGGCTGGGGAGAGAACGGTATCGAGCTTGGAATGGGTCAGATTGTCGCCTTTACCAAGCAGGGCATCGACTACCTGGCACGCAGTCAGCAGTGCCACTGGCACGTAGTCCGATGAATGAGAATGACGTGAGCGCCGAGCCCGGCGTTTTCTGACGGGAACTCGTCTCTCAGTGGGCTGGATCGACCGGAATAACGGTGGGCGACCAGGAAGGGTTGCCGTTGCCCGGTGGAAACTCCCCGTCATCTGAGATGGGGCCCTCGAATCGGGTAAGACGCGTGATGCCCGAACCGTCCGCGTCCATCCGGTAGATCTCGGCGTGGCCGTCACGGTAGCTCTCGAAGACGATGCTCTTGCCGTCGGGGGACATGGAGGGATAGGTGTCCTGCCCCGGGCTGTCGGTCAGGCGTCGCACATTCGATCCATCCACGTCCATGATGAAGATTTCGTATTCTCCGCTCTGAGGTTCGCCCACCCTGTCCGAAGAAAACAGGATCCGCCGGCTGTCGGGTGACCATGAGGGCACTTCGTCCAGAGCTCGAGTGAAGGTCAACCTCTGAAGGTTGGAGCCATCCACCGCGTTCAACAGATAAATCTCGGGGTCGTCGCGGTCGCGGTCGGACTCGAATGCAATCCAGCGACCGTCGGGCGACCAGGAGATGAAATCGTCGGCCGTGGGGCTCGTCGTCATCCTGGTCAGATTCCAGCCCCAGGTACCGTCGACGTTCTGCCGCAGGACTTCGGTGCCTCCATCGGTGAACCGGTCGGTGTTATAGGCGATCATGCTTCCGTCGGGCGACCAGGTGGAGCCGAAATCCTCCGCCGGGTGGTCGGTGAGGCGGATCTGATTCGAGCCGTCCGAATCCATGATGTAGATCTCGGCATTGCCGTCCCGGGTGGAGGTGAATGTGATGTGGCGGGCATCCGGCGACCATCGGGGGTTGAAATCGTCGGCATCGTTGTCGGTGAGCTGTTGCACATTGCTCCCGTCCGGGTCCATGATCAGGATTTCCGAATCACCGCTGCGGACAGATTGAAAGACGATCTTCTCCGTGCTCGCCGCCTGCAGACCCACCGAGGTCCCGACCACGAGTCCGCACACCAGGAACGCGATCCGAGAGACTCTTCTGGTTGGCTGCACACTCACTCTGACCATAATGGCGACGCATTCTTGGGACATTTGGGGCTCCAGTCTAAGTCTGAGGTCGCACACAGTATACAATGAACACAGGAGGTCATTCTTGCATCCCTACGGCCGCGAAACGAGCCCGGGAGGGTGGTATCGCGAGACCTCCGCCGGTAAGAACGGAATGGACCTGAACCGATTAGAAGGAACTGAAGCATGACTGAAGCCTGGCGACCTCTCACACCCGAGACACTGACGGACAAGGTTTACGAAATTCTTCGCGAGAGGGTGATCTCGGGGAAGATCTCACCGGGAGAGTTTATTCGCGAACACGATGTGAGCGAAAAATTGGGGGTCAGCCGGACTCCTGTGCGGGAATCGCTGGCGCGCCTCGCTTCTGAAGGCTTCCTGGAGAGGATCCCCCACCGAGGCTTTCGCCTGCCCAAGGAGACCGTCGATGATCTGATCGAGATCTACCCGATCATGACTGCTCTGGAGGTCCTGGGCACCACAAAGGCCTTTGATCAGTTGGACGCCGCCGCGATCGCCGAGCTGCGCAAGATCAACGAGGCCTACGCCAAAGCGTTCGAGGCCAAGGATGTCTATGTTGGCATCGACAAGAACCACGAGTTCCACGCCAAGCTTTCGGCCCGTTCCGGCAACAAGCGTCTGTGCCGCATGTTGGAGGATCTGAGATCCAGAGTTCGCAGTCTGGAAATCTGGGCCTTCTCAGATATCGAACACTGGCAGAAATCCATCGACGAGCACGAAAGGATTTTGAAAGCGGTAGAAGCCCGCCGGCTCGACAAAGCCATCGAGATCCTCGAGAACAACCGATTGGGAACCTATCGGGAGTTCACCAGCCAATCCGAGTCGGTGGAACAGAGCGCCTGATCTGATCAGCCGGTCACGAGCTCCTGGTCGGTCGGGATCTCGGTCAACGCTTCGGGGCGGGGCGGATCCGATTTCTGGGTCAGCAGCGAGACGCAGACAAAGGCCGCCAGGCTGATGACAGGCGCCAGCAAGGTATCCAGACCGACGAGGTTATCCGGCACGACCACATGCAGGATGATCCGCCCCGAAGTTCCGGCCACCATGGCGGCGATAGCTCCCGGAGTGTTGGCGCGAGACCAGAACAGCCCCAGCAAAAGCGGCACGAAACACCCTGCCAGAACGATGTCGAAGGCGAGAATCAGGAGAATGCCGGGCTCGGGCCGCAGATACGCGAACACCACCGCGGCACCCATGGTCGGGAGGGCGACCCAGCGTGAGATTCGCAACATGGTCGCGTCATCCCATTGCGTTTTCGAAAACCGCTGAAACAGGTTGCGGGTGACCAGGTTGGCGAGGTCGAGCACCACCCCGCTCGCAGTCGACATGCTGGCCGCGATGACCCCGAGAAGGACGGCGCCGCCGATCAACATCGGCATATCGTTCAGGGCAAGATCGACCAGCAGGAAGGGGCTCTCCTCCTTACCAAAGAAAAACGCCGACAGACCGATGATGGTAACGAGAAGACCGACCACCAGCGTGATGGAACCGCCCAGATAACAGCCGCGGCTGGCGTCACGAGGCGTTTTCGCGGAAATGACACGTTGGATGAAATCTATTGCAACCACATCTCCCAGAGCCAGCGAGCAGAGAGCCGCCCAATTCACCAGAGCGCCGCGTTCTGTGGCGAAGAGCTGATCGAGACCGAAAGAGCCCGATGGCACACTGGAGAGGAATGCATCCCACCCAACGGTGCCCGTCAGCCAGAGGAACGCGAGACCGATGCTGACGATGAACATGCCTACCTGCAGGACGCTGGTGGTGATGGTGGCGTAGAGCCCCCCCGATACGGCATAGGCCAGGATGCACACGGCCATAGCCGCGACCATGGAGAGATAGTCGAGGCCAAAGACCAATTTGAGGAGCAGGCCGAGACCGGCCAGATTGCCAGCCACCAATACGATGTTGCTCATCATCATCAAAATGGTGGCCAGGGTTTCCGAGGTGTCGCTGTATCGGCGGCGATAGAAGTCAGCCAGGGTCAAGAGCCGCATCTTGTGCAGGGGCTTGGCGAACCACCGTCCGGTCAGGAAGAGGCAACACGCCAGCCCTACGGGAATCGCAGCGCCCGCCCAGAAGCCGTTGGAGAAGCTCAGAAACGCGTTACCCATGGAGCCGTTGGCGTCGAAGGCCTGGGCGCAGAGGGTGATGCCCACAATCGCTACCGGCATGGCGTTCCCAGCCACGTAGTAGTTGGTGGCCCGGCCTTTGATTTTGCTGTAGGTACGGATACCCACAACCAGGGTCAGGCCGATAAATAGGATGACTGCAATTTGGATAAGAGACATGGTCAGAATCCTTCAGCGGTCCCGGTAATATTGTATACTGTCGACGATCTTGGGACGTATAGCGCCTCGAATCGGGCCAACCATGACATAAGGAGTCGGATGTCGTGAAAAAGCACCGATCCGTTCTAGCTGCAACGATTTCAGCTCTCGCTGGATGCCTCCTTTGGATGGCGCTGCCCGGCCAGATCGGGGCGGATGATGTGGACTCCCGGATTACCACCGAGATCAGGAATGAGGGCTTCGCCAACTCGCACGTCATGGATCTGGCGTGGGTGATGACCGATGTGTACGGGCCGCGGTACGCCAACTCGCCGTCCTATGACGCAGCGGCCAAGTGGGCAAAGAAGACCCTGGAGGGATTCGGTCTCGCGAATGTGGAGTTGGAGGCGTGGGGAGAATTCGGCTATGGATGGGAGAACACCTATACCTCGATTCACATGACCGCTCCGCGGTACCAACCGGTGATCGGGTATCCCGTGCCGGGAACTCTGGGTACGGGTGGCGTGGTGACGGGAAAGATTGTTGCTGTCGACACCTCCAAGGTCTTTACCGCGGAGGATCTGGAAGCCTGGCGGGAAAAGCTGAATGCCGCAATCGTTCTGGTCTCACCTTCGCGAGAGCTGGAACCGCAGTTCGAACCCCAGGCGGTGCGGCTGTCTGATGAAGAGCTCCGGGAGATGGCTCGACTCGAGATCGACCGGCTTGACACGGGGCCATCGAGCTACGAAGAGAACCACGCCAAGAAGGGGAAGGGTCGCGAGCCTCTTCCCCGGGAAGCGATTGAAGAATTCATGGCTGATCTGGGGGTCCGGGTGCTGGTCGAGACCGGGACCACCAATGTCGGACCGATGGACAAGGGCGTTGTCCATGTCTCGGGCAAAGGTACGATGCCTTTTGACCAGGCGAAGAGCATGCCCAGGATCGTGGTGGCACCCGAACACTACAACCGGATGATCCGTCTTCTGGATCACGACATCGCGGTCGAGATGGAAATCGAAATCCGGAATGACTTTTGCACCGATGATCCGTTGGACTATAACGTTCTCGCCGAAATCCCCGGGAGCGATCTTGCCGACGAGATCGTCTTGATCGGCGCCCATTTCGATTCTGAACCCGCCGCCACCGGGGCCACCGATAATGCATCCGGCAGCGCCATCGTCATGGAGGTGATGCGAATCCTCGCCGCCATCGACGCCAAACCCCGACGCACGATACGGGTTGCTTTGTGGGGTGCGGAAGAAGTGGGCGTGAGGGGATCCAGGGGCTACGTGGAGAAGCATCTGGGTGATCGGGAAACAGGTGCCGTGACTGCGGCCCACGAGGATTTCTCCGTCTATTTCAATGTCGACTGGTACGGGCGCTTCAGGGGTATTTTTCTTCAGGGCAACGACGCTGCACGGCCGATCTTCAAGGCCTGGATGGCGCCTTTCGAAGATGTGGGGATGTCGTGGATCGTTCCCGGGAACACCGGTGGCACAGACCACATGGCGTTTCTCGAGGTCGGCCTCCCCGGCTTTCAGTTCATCCAGGATGATCTGGAGTTTTTTAACGTGACCTTTCACACCAACATGGACGTTTACGATCGGCTGGTGGCCGAGGACCTCAAGCAAGCGTCGGTGATCTTGGCGAGCTTTGCTTTTCATGCCGCGATGCGCGACGAAAAATTCCCGCGTGCCGACGGCCTCAACAATGGCCGGCGCTGGCACAAATAGCACGAGGAGGGAGTCCGAACGTGGAATACCGAGTTTTGGGACGGACGGGCGTCAACGTTGCGCCGCTCGCCCTCGGCACCGATAATTTCGCCGATCCCACGCCCGAGGACGAGTGCGTTGAAATTCTCGAAAGGGCGATGGATGTCGGCATCAATATGATCGCCACGGGAGATGTTTACGCCGAGGGTGAGGGAGAGAAGGTCATCGGGAGAATCCTCAAGGCCAACGGGCGTCGGCACGAAGTACTGATTGGTACCAAGGTGGATCACGGCCGGCGAAGAGTGGGTGTAACTCTGGAGGATCATACGGATGAGATCGGTCCCAACGAGTGTGGTCATTCGAGGCTCAATATTATTCGTGCCTGCGAGCAATCGCTGAAGAGTCTTCAGACCGACTACATTGATCTGTATCAACTCCACCGACCCTCTCCTGAGATCCCCTTCGACGAAATTCTCCGCGCCCTCGACGACCTGGTACGCGCAGGAAAAGTGCGTTATATCGGGTGTTCGACCCACCCCGCCTGGATGGTCGCTGAAGCCGTGATGACCAGCGAGCTCAAGGGATACGTGCGATTCGTGTCCGAAGAATCTCCATACAACCTGCTCGACCGGAGAATCGAAAACGAACTCATCCCCATGGCCCAGCACCTGGGTCTCGGTCTGATTACGTGGGCGCCCATGGCCATGGGCGTTCTGGCCGGCAGGTATGCCAACGAATCAGACTACCCGAAGGGATCACGGGCAGCCCTGCGAGGTGGTTTCTACGCCGACCGGGTGACCGAGCGGGGTGTCGAGGTCGGCAGAATTTTCGCCAAATTGGCGGAGGAAGGCGGTCTCAACGGTGCCCAACTTTCAGTGTTGTGGTGCAAGGACCAACCGGGTGTGACGGCCCCGCTGATCGGACCTCGAACCATGAAGCACCTCGAGGATATTTTGCCGGTTCTGGAGATGACGTTGAGTGACGATCTCCGTGCAGCCTGTGATGAGCTCGTGCCGCCCGGGTGCGCTGTGGCCGATTTTCATAACACCGCGGATTGGATGAAAGGCACAGTTCTCTAGCTTTTTTCGGACGACTGTCTGCTTGTTGGACGGGAGCTATTATGCGCGTATCCAAAATGATTCAAGCTGTCGACACACATGTATGCGGTGAGCCGGGAAGGGTGATCGTGGGTGGCGTGCTGGATGTTCCGGGTTCGACGATGTTCGAGAAGATGACGTATCTCCAGAACGAGGCCGACGACATACGACTGAGGATGCTCCGGGAGCCTCGAGGCTACCCGGCGGCCAACTGCAATCTCATCTTGCCGTCGACCAACCCGGATGCACACGCGGGCTACGTCATCATGGAACAAACCGAGTACCCGGGCATGTCGGGAACCAACACAATTGCCGTGACAACAGTGCTTATCGAGACCGGCATGGTGCCGTCGACCGAACCGGTGACCGAGCTTCTGCTCGAGTCTCCAGCCGGACTCATCGCGGTGCGCGCCGATGTTGAGGGCGGCAAAGTCAAGCAAGTGACCTTCGAAAACGTGCCCAGCTTTGCCGTCCATTTGGACGCCGAGGTTGACGTTCCGCACATCGGAAAGGTCACGGTCGATGTCGCCTACGGTGGCATGTTCTATGTCATCGCGGAAGCCGAACAGGTCGGCCTCACCTTGACCCCGGACACCGCCGCAGATGTGACCAGGGTCGGAGAGATGATCAAGGCGGCAACGGTCGAACAGCTCGAAGAGCCGGTGCATCCCGGGAATCCGGAGATTCGTGGCGTCACCATCGGCCAGCTGTCCGGACCGCAAACCAACCCAGCCGCCCACCGAAAAAACGGCGTGATCGTCTCGACCGGCACCCTCGATTGGGACCGTCCGAGCACCTGGACAGGTGTGCTCGACCGCTCGCCCTGCGGCACCGGCACCTGCGCCAAGATGGCCGCCATGTGGGCGAAGGGCGAGCTCAGATTGAACGAAGACTTTGTGCACGAGGGAATCCTGGGCACGACCTTTACCGGCAGGCTCGTGCGTGAGACCACGGTGGGCGACTACCCGGCCGTGGTCCCCACTATTTCGGGTACCGCTTGGATCACCGGTTTTGCGCAGTATGTCGTCGATCCGGAAGACCCCTTCCCGAACGGGTTTACGGTGGGAGATCTCTGGGGCGGACAAGAGGAGAGTTGAAACGATGAGTGAAGAACGGGTCATGGTGTTGACGGGTGCGTCGAGTGGGCTCGGCGCCGAGGTGGCAGCGCATTTTGCATGCAAGGGTTTTGCGATTGCGATGAATTACATCGTTGAAGAGGACAGCCGGAGGACCTTTGAGCGGATCGCATCGGAAGTCGGCGAGGAACGCATCATGAGGTATCGGGCCGATGTGGCCGACCGGGAGCAGGTCCGATCGATGTTCGATGCGGTGATCAAGAAATTCGGGCGCGTCGACATCCTCATCAACTTTGCCGGCATCAACCGCGATGCGCCATTTGTCGAAATGACCGACGAACAGTGGGACAGCGTGATCTCCGCACACCTCAGGGGCCATTTCGTGTGCTCTCAGGAGTATGTCTTTCACAACCCGGACCGTGAGGGGCTGATCATCAACCTTGGTGCGGCGTGCGGTCAGATCGGGCGCATGAACGGTGCGAATTTCTGCAGCGCAAAGGGGGCGATCTTCGCCCTGACCAAGTGTATGGCGCGGGAGCTGGCACCGCGGATCCGGGTCAACTGCCTGGTGCCGGGTTCGATCAAGACCCGTGAAGTGATCGACCGCTACGATCTCGAGACGGAAGAGGGTCTTCAGAAGGAACTCGCCACGCTGCCCATGGGACGGCTTGGTGAGTTCTCCGAACTGATCAAAATGGTGGAGTGCATCGTCGAGGCCGAATTCACGACGGGGGCCAATTTCTATGTCAACGGTGGCCAGTACATGCACTGATTGGGGGTGAGCGGTATCGTGATGCGTCAATTACTCAAGTACCCGTTGGAGATCGCCGTTTCATCGATTCTCGTGGCGTTGGTGACGGTTACCTTTGCCCAGGTGGTCTTTCGCTACATCTTGCAGGCTCCGCTGGCCTGGTCCGAGGAGCTGGCCCGGTTTCTACTGATGTGGTTGGCGTCGCTGAGTGCGGCGTATGCTTTCAAGACGCGATCCCACTTCGCGCTTCGGTTCGTGGTCGATCGTTTTAACCCGGCGCTTCAACGCGTGGTCGGCGCGCTGGTCACCTTCGCGATGGCCGGCTTCCTGGTGGTTTTCGCTTACCAGTCGTTGTGGTTCACCTGGGAGGTTCGCGACATGTCCGCGGCGGCGACCCAGATCTCGATGGCCGTGCCCTACTCTTCGGCCTTTTTCGGCAGTGTGCTCATGCTGTATTTCGTCATCGGCAATTGGTGGCAGGACATGCATGCAGACCGGGGCGAATAGGAGCGGCACATGGGTCTCCTGGTTGTTCTCGTTCTGGTGGTCGCGTTGCTGATCGGTGTTCCGGTCGCCTTGTCACTCGGACTTTGCGCACTCGTCGGCCTGCTCTACAGTTCTCCAGAGTTTCTGATCGTATTGCCGCAGAAGTACCTGGCCGGGATCGACTCGTTTCCTCTTCTGGCCATCCCGCTCTTCGTGCTCGCCGGCTCACTGATTTCTCACGGCGGCATGGCGCGACGGATCGTCGATATGGCGATGCTCTTTGTCGGCCGCCTGCCCGGCGGGCTTGGGCTGGTCGTTGTTGTTTCTGTGATGATGTTCTCAGGCATTTCCGGCTCGCCGGCAGCGAACACAGCCGCGATCGGCTCTATCGCGATGCCGTCGATGCGAGAAAAAGGGTATCCGCCTGCATTCGCAACGGCGATATTCGCATCGGCTGGTGGAGTTTCGCAGCTGGTGCCCCCCGCCATCGATCTCATCATCATCGGCGTGGTTGCGGGGATATCGATCGGAGCTCTTTTTGCCGCCGGGATCGTGCCTGCGGTAGTGCTCGGATTGTCCATCATGCTGCTGACCAGTTTTCAGGCCATGCGCCTCGATTTGCCGGTTGAGGACCCGGTGCCCTGGCCGGAAGCTGCGGATTGTCCGCGAAGGCGTGCTCCCGTTGTTCATGATCGTCATCATTCTGGGAGGAATCTACGGAGGCATCTTCACGCCGACCGAAGCCTCTGCCGTGGCCGTTGTGTACGGATTCTTCATCTCCTTCTTCGTCTATCGCGAGCTCAAGACCGAAGATCTGCCAAAGATCCTTTTGCACACGGCTTCGCTGACCGGGGTAGTGATGATTGTGCTCGGTATGGCGTCGATGTTTTCTTTTGTCCTGACCTTCGATCGGCTACCCCATATGGTGGCTCAACAGATCGCCACTCACGCCCCGAACTGGATTGTATTCATCCTATTTGTGCACATAGTGTTTATTGTCCTCGGGATGGTGATGGACGCTTTGCCGCCCATTATTATTCTCACTCCGATCCTGTTGCCGGTTGCTGTTGCGATGGGGATGGAGCCGCTGCATTTCGGGATCCTCATCGCGGCGAACGTTGGAATCGGCATGGTCTCCCCGCCGGTGGGGATGTGTCTTTTTGTTTCGTGCGGCATTTCCGATACCCCGATCGAAAAGGTCGTTCCCCGTCTCGTTCCCTATCTCGTCGTCCTTTTGTTGATGCTGGCGCTGATTACCTTTGTACCGGAAGTGACGCTTTGGTTGCCGGAGACCCTTGGATATGAATAGGCAGATTCGACGATCGATCGCAGTGACCTTCATCCTGGTGATCGGAATGCTGGGCTGCCGCGCTGACGACGACACTATCGTGATGAAGGTGGCCCACAACGGACCGATCGAACATCCGTACCAGATCGGTTTCGAGACCTTCAAGGAGGATCTGGAGCGTGAGACCGGCGGCAGGGTCCGGGTCGAGATATTCGAGAACGAGCAGCTGGGCACCGAGGAAGAAGCGAGCCTCATGGTCAAGCTCGGTGCACTTGCGGCGTCAGCAGCGAGCGCCGGTGGTGGGTTGGCGGCCTTTGTGCCCGAAGCGGAGATCTTCAATTTCCCATTCATCTTCCGCGACCTGGACCATTTCTATCGTGTCGTGGATGGACCGGTGGGCGAGAGGGTTGCGCGTCTGATCGAAGATGAGCTGGATGTTCTGGTTCTCGGCTATTGGTTCTCCGGAGAGAGAAACACCTGGAACTCCGAGCGGCCCATCGTGGTTCCCGAGGATCTCAAGGGGCTCAAGATCAGGGTCATGCAGACGCCCATCCTCATCGAGACCTTTGACGCCCTCGGGGCCTTGGCCACACCCATGTCATTTGGCGAGCTGTACTCGGCGCTCGAACAGGGCGTGGTCAGCGGTGCCGAAACAGATCACGTGGATCTGTACCACGAACGCTTCTACGAGGTGACCGAGTACGTCTCCTACACCCGTCACCTCTACCTCGCGGTCGGTCTGATTTTCAGCAGAAAGCTCTTCGATGACCTCCCCCCCGACATTCAGCAGGCGGTGTTGAAGGCCGGAGAGGCCTCGGTCCTCGCGGAACGGGAAGCCATGGCGAGGATGACCGAGGAGGCACACGAAGAACTGATGGCGCTGGGCATCCAATTCAACGAGGTTGACCGTGATGCCTTTCTGGAACGTGTTCAGGAGGTCTACGAGAAAAACGCCGATCGGGTCGGTGGTATGTCGATGATCGAGGAAGTTGCCCGCCAGTAGAACTGTCCCGCCACACCACCCAGGAGCCGGATTCTGGAGATCAATCGGTTCTTTGCGGCAAACCGAAGACAGCCCTGGGGCTGGCGGAGAATCGTGGAGGCAACTGATCTCGTGACTGAAAGGGAGGGCCGATCATCATGAAGCTGCTGGGCAAGAGCCTGAGCATGTTGGGGGTTCTGGGCCTGCTCCTCACCGGTGCGGTGACCGGCGCGGAGACTCGAGAGAAGCGGCCGATGACCGTCGACGACATGCTCGACATGGTCCGCATCGGCGATGTAGTGATGACGCCCGATGGCTCGAAGATTTTCTATACCGAGCGGCGGCTGGACTGGGAAAGCAACAAGTACGAGAAGACCCTGTTTGTGATTCCGTCAAAGGGTGGTGAAGCGTATCCCTTTGTTCGCAAGGACGGCGGGGAGAAATTTCGAATCTCGCCTGACGGGGCATTCCTCGCTATGGTGCGGGAGATCGATGACCGGCCGCAGATCTTCCTGATGGCTTTGAGCGGCGGCGAAGCTTGGCAGTTGACCCGCCATCAGGGCAAGATTGGCGACTATCTATGGGCCGGCAGTCGGAGCATCGTTTTCGTTGCGGAAGAGCCTATGGGCGAGATGGAAAAGAAAGAGTTCGAGCTGGGAGACGATCCGATCTTTGTCAACGAAGGACCCAACGGCAAGAACCACGGCCGGTGGACCCACATGTGGCGTGTCGATCTTCATTCCAAGGTGGAAAGCCGAGTTACCACAGAGGATCTCTTGATCGACAGTTTCGACGTCTCTCCGGACGGATCGCGGGCGGTCTTCGCAGCACGGCCCGACAACCGAGGGAACTTCCCGTTCCTGTCGGAACTGTATGTCGTCAACACCGACGGCGAGGACCTGAAGCGGCTCACCCGTAACCGAGATCTGGAGAGCGATCCGTTGTGGTCCCCCGATGGGCAGACCTTCGTTTTTCACGCCGCGAGCGGCGAGACCTTCGATCTCCGGAACGGACACCTCTGGATCCTGAATCCCGACACCGGCGACTTGAGAAAGCTCGAGGACCATCACACCGGTGAGATCGACCACCTCGTGTGGAGCCCCGACGGGAAGAGCCTGCTCTTCAACGAGGTGCATGGGACGAACATGAATCTCTACCGGCTCCATATTGATGAGGATCGGCTGGAGGCGTTGACGCAAAAGGCGGGCACCTTTCGAGCCGTCGCCTATTCGCGGGACAGAGAGACGATCGCATACACCTTCAATGACTTCGACACGCCCACCGATTTGTATTGCTCTGCTTTCGACGGGTCTGACTCCCGCCGGTTGACGCGTGCGAATGAGTGGATCGAGCAGGAGATCCTCTTGCCCGGGAGCCGGGTTCTCCAGTGGGAGAGCTCGGATGGAACACCCATCGAGGGCATCTTCCTGCTTCCCTCCGATTTTCGTGAAGGGGTGAAAGTCCCCCTGATTCTCCAGATCCATGGGGGGCCCAGCGGTTATTGGGCCAACGCCTTCGAACCCGACCTCATCATGTACGCGGGTCTCGGCTATGCGGTCCTCGGTCCCAACGTTCGCGGCTCGAGCGGCTACGGCGATGAGTTGTTGCGAGGGCTCATGGGAGACATCGGCGGCGGCGAGTATCAGGACCTCATGTCGGGGGTCGATCACGTTGTGGATGCGGGCTTCATCGACCCCGACCGAATGGGTGTTGCCGGCTGGAGTTGGGGCGGGGTCCTGGCCGGGTGGGTCATAACGCAAACTGATCGGTTCAAGGCCGCCTCCGTCGGTGCCGGGGTCAGCAATTGGATCGCTGAAAGCGGTCCCGGCTACAACTGGGATATCTCCACCTGGCACATCGGCGGAAAGCACTGGACCAACAGGGACGAGTGGCGCCGCCGCTCGGCCATCAACTTTGTAGAAAATGTCACGACCCCCACCCTGTTTCTACATGGTGAGAAGGACCAGATCAGCAGCACCAACCAGAGCATGGTGTACTTCGATTCGCTCCAGGAACGTGGCATCCCGACCCGCTTTATCAAATTCCCCCGCCAGGCCCACGGCGTCCGCGAGCCGCGGCTCTTGAGGGTCCGTCTGGTCGAGGAGCTTCGATGGATGCAGAGGTACGTGATGGGTGTCGAATGGACGCCCTGGGTTCGCCCGGTGAAGGGGTTCAGTGAAGACTAAGCCGGTAATTCTGCTCGCTGCCCTGGCCGTCGGGGTGGTTGCGCTCGTCGTCGGCATCATGCCTGTGGCATATGGCGTGCCCGTGTGGATTGGTCTGGCTGCCAGCACAGCTCTCGTTATCGGTCTGCCCTTTGTCCTGGGTCGGCGCATCGGGGAGGAACCTCGGAATCGTCAACAGTTATCTGAAGTGGGCAAAAATGCGGAACGGACTTGAAGACGAAATGTGGGGGCTATCTCATGCAGTTTGAGGGAATCTACACCCCGGTGATCACGCCGATGGGCCCGGATCGGGAAATCGACGAAAAGGGCTGGGTCGAGGTGATCGAACACCTGCTCGCACAGGGGATGCACGGACTCGTGCTCGGTGGAACAACTGGAGAGAACTACGGATTGACCCCCGAAGAGAGGGTGCAGCAGTTCAATTACGGGAACGAAGTCATCGCGGGCCGAGTGCCCTGGATCGCGGGAGTGAATGACATCCGGACCGAGGATGTGAGCGCGTTTGCGGTCGAGGCGCGGAAAGCCGGTGCGTCGGCGATTCTCTTGGCTGTGCCGCCGTACTCGTTGCCGAACGACAAGGAGCTGGCGCAGCATGCGTTGGCAGTCGACAAGGCCTGCGGTCTGCCTGTGATGTTGTACAACTATCCCGGGCGCTCCGGGACGGATTTCGGACAGGAATTCCTCGACCGGGTGAGTCGGAACAGCAATTTCGTCGCCATCAAGGAAAGCAGCGGAGACATCAACCGGATCCACATGATCGCGCGAGAATTTCCCCATCTGCAGCTCAGCTGCGGGGCGGACGATCAGGCCCTGGAGTTCTTTGTCTGGGGGGCTCGTTCGTGGGTGTGCGCGGCGGGGAATTTCCTCGGGGCCGAGTGCATCGCACTCTATGAGACCTGCGTGCTCCAGGAGGACTTCTCCAAGGGCCGTCGACTCATGAAGGCGCTGCTGCCGGTGATGACGGTTCTCGAGCGCGGTGGAAAATTCGTACAATGTGTCAAGTACGGCTGCGAGATGGACGGCCTTCCGGCGGGGACAGTGCGGCTGCCGCTGCGTCCGATGAAGAAGGAGCTCAAGCGGCAGATGCGGGATGCGGTCCTGATCGCGCGAAAGACGATCAAAGGCATCCTGGCCGAGAAGTCGGAAACGCCCTCAGCGAAGTGAAGGATTGGTTGCAAAAGTATGTTCAACCGTGTGGTAGCACAGGGATAGGAGATTGAAATGGTCGATGTTTTGACACGAGAAGAATATTTGGGAGTGGTAAAGGCGATGACCTTCCCCGCCAATTCCTGGATCAACGGGAAGTTCACAAGCGCGAAGTCCGGGGAGACCTACGAAACGACCAACCCGGCAACCGGCGAGGTTCTGGCGAAGGTTGCCTCGTGTGGCGAAGAAGAGGTGGACTACGCGGTGAAGAAGGCCCGCCAGGCCTTTGACGCCGGGGTGTGGTCCCGGACGCATCCGGCCGAACGCAAGGACATCATGATCAAGTGGGTGAAGCGCCTCAAACGGGAGCGCTACGAGTTGACGGTGCTCGAAAGCCTCGAGAGCGGAAAGCCGGTGCGCGATATCGCCGAGATCGATCTCGAAGAGACGATTCACTGTCTGGCGTGGTATGCGGAGGCGGCCGACAAACTCTTCGACAAGATGGCGCCGTCGGGGGACGACGCCATGGCGATGGTGGTGCGCGAGCCGGTAGGAGTGGTCGGCTGTGTGCTGCCCTGGAATTTCCCGATGCTGATGTTTGCCTGGAAGGTCGGACCGGCTCTCGCAGCCGGAAACAGCGTGATCGTCAAAGCGGCCAAGGAAACGAGCATGACGGCGGTCCGGATGGCGGAGCTGGCTACCGAAGCCGGGGTTCCGGACGGAGTGCTCAATGTCATCACCGGGCCCGGATCAAGGGTCGGTCGGGCAATCGGCATGCACGAAGGGATCGATGCAATCTCATTCACGGGTTCGACCGAGATTGGGAGGGAGGTCTTGAAGTATTCCTCCGAGAGCAATCTGAAGAAGGTGACCCTCGAGTTGGGCGGTAAGAACCCGTCGGTGGTTCTGTCGGACGCTGTGTACCTGGATGCAGTGGCCGAGCACGTGGTCAACGCCTGCTTCTGGAACATGGGACAGAACTGCACATCCAACAGCCGCCTCATCGTTCACAAGGACGTCAAAGAAGTCCTCGTCGAAAAGATCCTCATCAAGGTGCGAGAGTGGCGGACGGGTGATCCTCTGGAACCGTCCAATCGATTCGGTTCGATGGTGTCGAAAGGGCATTTTGACCAGGTGATGCGATACATCGAAATTGGAAAGAAGGAGGGCGCAACTCTCCTGCTCGGAGGCGAGGCCTTGGACGAAGGGAGTGGCCTCTTCATCCCACCGACGATCTTCGACGATGTGACTCCCGAGATGACCATTTTCAGGGAAGAGATCTTCGGACCGGTTCTGGCGATCACCACGGCGGGCAGTGACGACGAGGCGCTTCGCCTCGGCAACGACACCTGTTACGGCCTACAGGCCTCGCTTTTCAGCGGGGGGTTGCGAAACGCCCTGCGCGGAGCGCGGGAACTCAAGGCTGGGACCGTGACCGTGAACTGCTACGGCGAGGGGGACATCACGACACCCTTTGGCGGGATGAAGCTCTCTGGATTCGGTGGCCGCGACAACGGTATGGAGGCCTTCGAGCAGTATCTCGAAACCAAGACAATCTGGCTCGACCTGAGCGATTACGAGGTCGACGCCGAGCTCGACTGAGCGGATCAGCCGCGGATGTGTTGATGTCGTTTTGTAGCTCTGAAAGGTTGCGACCCACGCTCGAAATGGGAGATGGCCAGCAGGGCCCGCGTGAACGTGACCCAGCTGTCGGACGAACTCTCCGGAGCCATCCTGAAATGCCCTGCCGGCATGTTGATTTTTCCAATTAAATCAAAAGGAGACCGAGATGAAGAAAACACTGGTGCTTCTGGCGGTTGCGATGTTAATTTCCACCATTTCGGCGTGCCAACAGGAAGGACCGGACCCGAACCGGCCCGGGGCGCGCGAGGAGATCCACTACGACGTGCCCGATGAGGTCGAAATCGATTATGAAGCGTTGGACAACATCGATATTTCGAGTTCCACCTTGGGGGTCGTGCCGCTTCCTGAGAATGTCGGACGGACCCTGACCGGTCTGTTCACGAAGTACACCAAGCACGTGGCGCCCAACGGCAAGCCGATCCATATCCTCGGGCAATCCCGGGTCCGAGACCTGCAGATGGCTCGTGCCCGCGAGATTCTCAAATACCTCCTCACCGATGTCCCCGGCTCCAAATACGGCAGTGAGAAAACAGCGGTCGCCAATCGGATGGGCGACGTCCGCGCGACCCTGATCTACACTGACACCCAGGCTCGCGCCTTTGCCATGTACGAAATTCTGGAGCCGTCGAAGTTGGCTCTCCAGGATCTCTATGCCACGGAATCTCCGGTGGAAGGGGACTTCGAGTACGTTCATAACAGTGCTCCGGATGGGCAGTTCTTCTCGCGTGACGCATCCTACGAGGAGATCATGCATCTGGTGCACGGCAAAGGAATCGAAGACGAGCTCCCCGATTTCCACGAAGCGATCGTGAAGGCGGAACGACGGGCCATTGACGCCGACATCTATCACTATGGCGAGCCGGCGCCGCACGAGTACATCATCACCGGGTTCGATATCTACTTCGGGCTCTGGGATCACAACCCGCAGGGTGACGGCACCTCATTTGGCGATGAGTACCCGTACCACACGCGAGCCGAGATGAAAGAGGGGGATCGTCCCCTCTTCGATCTGGTCGAGGGATTCTGGCCCGACGCTCTGACCTACGAGGCCTATATCGACCCCTCCTTCGAAGGCACTTTCGTCATCGAGTATGACGAGAACATCGAATACACCTTCAAGTCCCGCTATCTTGTGAATGTCACGTTGACCGGCGACGGCAACACCGGCATTCTCGGAAACGACCGGGCCAACCGGTTGACCGGCAACGATGGGGACAACAGGATCACCGGCGGGCTGGGGGACGATGTGCTCCTTGGAGGAGCAGGGGACGATACGGCCGTGTACTCGGGAGACGAGTCGGAATATCGAATCGAAAAAGGTGATGGGACGATGGTCGTTTCCGACAGCGTGGAGGGTCGCGACGGCACCGACATGCTGACCGAGGTCGAAAACCTGGAATTCCGTGACACGGAGCAGTGATGGTTCATTTTTTCGTGGGTGTTTGCGCCACTGTCGTCCTCTGGCTGCTTGCCATCTCCGTGCGCAGGAAAGAGCAGCATGTCACGTGGTGGCAGTGGGGGTTAACGGTGGTGGGGTTGGCCTACGCCGTTTTTGTCGTCGAGGTCATCATCGCGTTTCTCGGCGAGAGCGAGCCTCGCGCTGCCCTCGTCATGGGGGTCCTCCTGGGCATCGTCGCGGTCGTCTGGGGCGTGCTGTTGAGTCGCTTCGTATTCAAACGTGCAGCACAGTAGGGGGAGATGGAAACGATGTCGGAAAACACGTATGTGAACCGGCGCAACTTTCTGAGGATGAGCGGACTGGCGGCTATGACCTTGCCGGCGATGAAAGTCGTTGGAAACACCGGTGACAAGGAAATCGTCTCGTCGCCGGAAACGTATGGGAAACACCTTGTTCGACGACAGTCGAACGGTCACAGCTTGGAACACCAAGTCGATCCCGAGGTCTTCGAGCGTTTCGATCAGGTCAACGAAGCGTTCAATCGTGCGATGTGGGACGAAGAGTTCCAGAAAACTCTCCCCCCGGACGGCGGGTTCGGGGCCGTTTTCGATCCCATGAAACCTGGCTACCGGCGCGAGGATCTCGCCCTCTCGGATGCGGCGTGGACCATCGCGGGCGCCTTCGGCACGGGCTCCGGGATGAACGGATACCACCAGGGGCTGTACTCCCTCGACAATCTCGAGGGGCCGGATGAGGTTGAGCCGTGGGATCACTCCCACCTGACTCCCGAAGAGGTGACGCAGCGGGTCGAGACGGCGGCCCTGTTCTTTGGTGCCTCCCTGGTGGGAATCACCGAGCTCGATGAAAAGTGGCTCTATTCACGCTACAGCTCCATGGACGAAACCGTTCGACAGGGCGATATCCGGTATGTCGAAGCGGAAAAGGCGGAGTACCTGGAAGACGGCACCCTGGTCATTCCGAAATCTCACAAGTACTGCGTCGTCATGGCCTATGAGATGGACTATGACGGCTACCGGCTGTCACCCGGTGCGAACGCTTCTGCCGCAACCGGAAACGGCTATTCGAGGATGGCTTTCACCGGCGCCTCTCTGGCCCAGTTCATTCGCTACCTCGGTTACAGCGCGGTTCCGTGCGGCAACAACACTGGGTTGAGCGTGCCCATGGCTATAGATGCCGGCCTCGGTGAAAAGTCACGGATGGGCTGCCTGGTAACGCCAAAGTACGGCCCCCGGGTGCGCTTGAATAAGGTATTCACCGATATGCCTTTGAACTGTGACGCCCCGATATCCTTCGGCGTCACGGAGTTCTGTGAGGTGTGTAAGAAGTGTGCCGAAAGCTGTCCCAGCGGCGCCATCACCGATGGAGAGCAATCCTATTCCTCCAACAACATCTCCAACATCCAGGGCGTCTATAAATGGCAGAACGACATGGAGAAGTGTTTTCGATTCTGGATGGAAAACGGAACGGATTGCTCTATCTGCCTCGGGATCTGCCCGTTCAACAAGCAGGAGGGCTGGTTGCACGAGGCAACCCGGATTCTGATCGGGGCCGAGGTCGGTTCCCTGGACAAGCTTCTCGTGAAATTGGATGGGGCTTCCGGTTTTGGTCAGTTGCCGAACGACGACGAGACCCTCGCCTTCTGGGAGAAGAAGGACTTCATCCACATCAAGCCATGAAATTTCACACTGTTGTGCCTCCCATACCGGATGAGGTCGATCGATTGGGTCTACCGATCTTCGGGCCTCCTCCAGGTCGGATCGCGTTTTCTCGAGTGGACGGCCCGCAGGTCTTCAGATGACCCGGAAGACCACGGACCGCGTCTTCGCACTCGTCGCCCTGATACTGATCGGCGCGGTGTGGCTCACGAGCGCGGTCCGCACCCGGTCCGACCTCATCCCTATCGTTCGCCAGACGGTGCCGGGAGCAGGCC
>PVMK01126292.1_pt1 | contig 38144 bp, 48 predicted proteins | sample 1853481 | NCBI WGS metagenome assembly PVMK01 (sample SAMN08533507, study PRJNA380276) | Marine sediment metagenome, whole genome shotgun sequencing project.
TCTCTTGGCCTCGACGAGTTTACGTATAAGACGTTCTGCGCGATTCAGGAGCTGAGTGAGAAGCGCCGCACTTCACGTTTCAGTCGCCCGCTCGCGCTTCGGCCGCAAAAAGTGGGATAACCGATGCTTCGTGACTTTGTGATCTAGACTCCGGAGGGAGAGGTCGGGGGTTCGAATCCCTTCGCGTCTGCCACGAATCTGCGGGGCACCGTCGACCCCGTCCTCTGCTACGCTCCGGTCGAGCGATGGTCCATCCTGCGGCTCCCGAGCCTTCCACCACAGTCATTCCCGCATTGTCGCTCTCTCGCGACGAACGTATTGAGCAGTTGCGCGCGCTCATCGGCGAAGCCGATCCATCGGTCACCCAGCTGACCGTTGGTATCCGAGACATTACGGCACGCCACTACGATCGGTTCGTCATGCCTCTGATTCGCGAGCACTGGCCGGCGATGCTTCGCGATCCGTTTGCCGTGAAGCTGCGCTTGGCCGCGTGTGATCTGTACGCGTCGGCGCCCTATACAGTGTTGTTCTGCGCGCGGAAGAGGCCGCTGTCCGTGGCTTTGATCACAGGGCTCGGGAATCGGCTGGTCTTGCCCAACGCCGTTCTCGCTCTGGCGGCACGCGCCGCGTTAAACGTTCTCGGTCGCGTTGCCCTGGCCGATGAGCACCGGCGGATCATTCTCATCGCTTCGTTCATTGCGGTGATCGACCACGCCTTCGACCACTGCATGGATGACCCGCCGCCAGAACGCGGTCGCAAGCTTCACGCGCTCCTCGATGGCCGCTGGGAGCCTGATACGCCCCCGCTCAAGCTGACGCGCGCCATTCAAGTCGAGATGCAGCGCGAGTTACCGCCCAGCGAGCGAGCCCTTTTCGAGCAGGCGATCCAAAGGCTCAAGGACTGGGTGGACTCCGAAGTTGCGGGTATGAGCGGGGTGGCCGACACGACCGGTCTCGGCCATCGGCTGGCCGGGATTGAAGGGACGATCGACGGTCTGCTGTTTCCGGTTCACCGCTATGCGGGCGAGGTGGCGCGCCCGTGGATGTACGAGGTCTCGCTCTTCATCCAGATGATGGACGACTACATCGACATCGAGACCGATACCGAGGACGGGCGACTGACGCCGGTTATCTCCGGCGAATGGACGTTGGGAGACATCGCGCGCACCTGGCAGAACACGGTAGACGGCATCGAAGCGCTCACGCGGGCGGGTGGGCATACGGCGCCCCACTACGTCCGATTCATCCGCAAAGCGTACGTGCTCATGCTTGGTGAGGTTCTAGCAGGAATGGCTTCGGGCCTTGCCGATTAGCGCTGCGCGTACGGGGCCACACGTTTGCCTGGCGCCTGCAGTGTTCGTCACGGGCAAGGGAGGCGTCGGCAAGACCACAGTTGCGGTGGGCCTTGCGCTCGCGGCCGCAGAGGCTGACGGCGAAGCGGTCTATGTCGAATTCGGAGACGGCGCCAGCGGGCGACGCCTCCTCCGCAATCGACCGAATGGCCTCGAGTGCGTTGTCATCGATCCGAGTCGTGCCGTGGTAAAAGCTGCCGCGTCCGTGTTCGGGTCTACGATGCTTGCCAAGGTCGCCCTCGACAACTTCGCGATGCGCCCTCTGATCCGTGCGGCACCTGCTATCCGGGAGCTCGGCGTGTTGGAGTTGGCGCGACAGGTCGTCGAGAAGCATCCGGGCAAGCGGGTCGTGTTCGACATGCCTGCCACGGGACACAGCGTGGCGTGGCTAAAGGTCGCGCGGCAGGGCCGTGAGCTCACCGGTCGTGGGCCAGTGCACGATCTCTGTGCGAGGCTCGAAGAAGAGCTGATTTCGCCGAGGCACGCTTCCATCGTCGTCGTGACGCTTCCTGAGCGCCTCGTCTTGTGGGAAACGTTGAGCCTCTGCGACACGGTCGAAAAGGAGGTGGGTCTTTCGGTGGACAGGCTCGTCGTGAATCGTGTGCCGCACGCGCTGCCGGCCGGTGCGCTCGACGACGCGCTTTTGCTGTCCAAGTCCCCAGGTCCGATCGGCGAGGCAGCGCAAGAGCTTGCAGCGCTTCTCTGCGTCCGCGATGCGATTCGCGAACAGGTCATGCAGGCGCTCGATGAAACGGTGCACCGCTATGGAGAAGAACGGGGAGGCGACGCCGGGCTCACCCTGCTGCCGCTAGCGGCCAAGGACCCAACAGCGGCAACGGCGGCAGACTGGCTGCGGAGCGCAGGTGCGGCATGAACCATCCGGAGGTCATCGTGTGTGTGGGAGGCGGCGGCGTCGGCAAGACGACCGCGTCTGCCGCGATTGCGCTCTCTTTGGCGAACAGTGGACGGCGGGTGTTGATCGTGAGCATCGATCCGGCCCGCCGTCTCGCAGATGCAATGGGCGTCGAGCTAGGGACGCAAGCGCGAGCTCTTTCATTGGATTCGGGAAGCGGGCAGCTCTATGGGCTGATGCCCAACCCCGACGACGCCTTGCGCACTTTCGTCGATTTTCTCTTCGAAGAGGAACCTGCGGCCGTCGAGCGGCTACTTCAAAACCGCCTTTACCAAGTCCTCGAAGCCGCGGTCCCCGGAATCCACGAACTAGCGGCGATTAGCCTCACGTGGCGCGCAATTGTCGAGCATGAAGTCGATGCGGTCGTAATCGACACGGCGCCATCTCGAAATGCCGTGGACTTCATCAGCTACCCGAAGAGCTTGGCCAAGCTGCTTGGTGGCCGTGCGGTGGGTTGGATGGCAGCGATTGGCAAGCGCACCAGCATCGTGTCGCAAGATGATAGAATGGGTCGCGTCGAGCAGCTCTTGGTGCGCGCGTTGGGCCCCGTGGCGCGCGACGTTGCCGGACTCTTCGCGGAGATGGCCCGTGTTCGAAAACGTTTCATCTTGCTCAACGAACATACGAGCAAGCTGCTGCTCCGCCCGGAGACGCGATACTTTCTGGTTGCCTCATCCACCGCCGCAGCAAGAGATGACGTGGGCTACCTCATCAAAAAGCTCGGCAAGCTCGACATGACTCCGCAGGCTATCCTTCTCAACTCGGCTTTCGTACCGGAGCGCGAGTGGACCCACGTGCTCGAGGCCGCCAGCGTAACGACCGCCGCGATCGACGAAGTTCTCTCCACACTGACGCTGGACAGGGAAGCCCGCCAACGGGCGACTGCTCGCTTCACCAAGGACTTTTCGAAGCGATACCCGAATCTACCGCAGGTTCTGTTGCCCTTCGTCGAGGCCGTCGAGCCTCGAAGCATCGTGCATGCGCTTGCCCAGTATCTCGATTTTCCTGCGCTGGTCGCTAGTCGCTAGTCGAAACAACCTGGGCCATCGCGGAGGCGTAGTTCCATGTCCGGGGTGTTCTCATGGTCCCTGAGACTGCGGTAAGCCGAATCTCTGCGTTGCAACGCCGGACCGATTGGCGCTAGAACCGGGCGGAAGGAGCGGAGCAGGATGACTCTCAACGGATTGGGTGAGTTGATGACGGGGGTGGGCCTGGTGGGGCTCCTCTTTGGCGAGTGGAAGGGCCTGCCCACGGTTCGCGCTGTCAGCAAGCCCTTTGCCTCGCTCGGGTTCATCGTCGCCGCGATCGGGTTCGGCGCGCTCGACTCGCGTTACGGGAACATCGTGCTGGCAGGCCTGGTCCTCGGCGCCATCGGCGACGTCTGTCTTCTAGGCCAGGCGAAGCAATATTTCATTGCGGGCCTGGTGTCGTTCCTCCTAGGGCACGTCGCATACGTCGTCGCGTTCAGCGGCCTCCCGATCAGCCTCACGCCAGCCCTCATCGCCGCGGCTGTGATCACGCCGCTCCTGGCCTTGATCGCGCGTTGGGTGTTTCCGCACGCCCCCGACATGCGCGTGCCCATTGGCATCTACATGCTGGTCATCGCAGCGATGTGTGTCGTCGCTATCGGTGCGGGCGCTGCCGGAGCACCATGGATGATTCCGGTCGGCGCCTTGATGTTCACGGCGTCCGACATTGCGGTCGTACGCGATCGGTTCGTTGCCCCCGGCTTCATGAATCGGCTCTGGGGCCTTCCGCTCTACTATGCAGCGCAGCTCATCATCGCCTGGAGCATCATGGCGGTAAACGGCTAGACAGAGCCCGCGCCGCCTTCGAGGCACTCCCGGTACCAAAGCTCCAGAATCATCATCGTCCAGATTTGAAAGCCGCGTGGCTCCCCACGTTGATGGCGGGCCAGCATGTCTTGCACCGCGGCCGGGTCCAGGATGCCACGCTCTCGTGCCCGTTGGTCGAGCAGCACGTCTCGCGACATTGGGGCGAGGTCTTCGCGTATCCAGCGGTCCATGGGCAGTCCGAACCCCTGTTTGGAGCGCGTGATGATCGGCCGTGGCAAGAGGTCCTTGGAGATCTCGCGCAGCAAGAACTTCGTCGTGAGCCCCCGAAGCTTCATCGAGCCGGGGAGGGAGGCAGCGAAGTCCATGACCTCGTGGTCGACCAGGGGGCAGCGCACTTCGAGCGAGTGAGCCATAGATGCAATGTCGACCTTGGTGAGGATGTTGTCGGTGAGATAGGTCTGGATGTCGACGTCGAGCAGCCGGTTGACCACGTCCTGCGCACGCGACGCCTGGAACAGCCGCTCGAACTCTGCGGCGACCTGGTCTTGGGCGAAGCGTTCGCGCATCGCCGGGGTGTAGATCGCCATGCGGTCCTTGTGCGGGATGGGCGCCGTCAGGCCGAGGAAGCGCACAGACTCCGGCTGCATGATGCGCTCGCCGTAGTCGCGCACTTCGCGGGCCTGCGGGGTCGGTAAGTGCGTGAGCAGTCCGGAGAGAAATTGCGGCACGGGCCACGGAAGGCGGCGTATGTTTCGCGCGGTGCGGCAGTGCTTGTAGCGGCGGTACCCCGCGAACGCCTCGTCTCCCCCGTCCCCGCTCAGGGCCACCGTCACTCCACTTCGGGTGTATTGACAGAGGTACCAGGTTGGAAGAGCGGAGGTGTCGGCGAAGGGCTCCCCGTAGTGACGCACCAAGTCGGGAACGACCGAGGTCATGTCGGGTTCGACCACCATTTCGTGATGATCGGTCCCGTACCGGTCTGCCACCATCTTGGCGTAGGGAAGCTCGCTGCGGTCCTGGCTCGGGAAGCCGACCGAAAACGTCTTCACGGGTTGCGACGTGTGCCGCGCCATGAGGGCGACGATCAACGACGAGTCGAGGCCGCCGGACAGGAACGCACCAAGAGGGACATCGGAAACCATACGGATGCGAACGGACTCTTCGACGAGATCGAGAAGCTCGCGCTTCATATCTTCGACACTTCCGTCGTTGCGCGGCTGGTCGAAGCGCAGCCGGTAGTAGGCTTCAGGTTCGTGGACCACGCCGTTCTCACAAACCAGTCGATGCCCCGCAGGCAGCTTCTTGACGCCCTCGAATGCCGTCCGCGGCGCCGGGACGTATTGCAAGGTGATGAACTCGTCGATGGCATCGAGGTCGGGGCGCTTCTCGAAGCTCCCCGACGCGACCAAGCCGCCGAGCTCGGATGCGAACACCAGACCCCGCCGCCCCGTGTGATAGAAGAGCGGTTTCTTGCCGAAGCGGTCCCGGGCTAGCACCAGACGCCGGCGCGGCTCGTCCCACACGGCCAAAGCGAACATGCCGCGGAGGTGGTCGACGAAATCGACACCATGTTCTTCGTAGAGATGCAGCACGACTTCCGAGTCGGATCGCGACTTGAAGCGGTGTCCACGCCCTTCGAGGTCCTTTCGGAGCTCGACGAAGTTGTAGATCTCTCCGTTGACGACCACCGAGATGGTGTCGTCTTCGTTTGTCATGGGTTGTGCAGCTTCGGGGCGCAGGTCGATGATCGACAGACGGCGGTGGCCGAGCACGCAGGCGCCGGCCTTTCTCAAGCCGTGGTCATCCGGGCCGCGGTGGACCATCGCGTCGCACATGCGACGTACCGTGGCGACGTCGGGCACTGCCTGTTGATCGACTGATAGCAATCCCGCGATGCCGCACACGTGAAGAGATTCCCCGCCTAGACGCCAAAGAGAGCCGGATAGTTGGCGATGGCCTCGAGCCCGTCAAGCGACCCTCGGGGTTGCCGTGCACGTGTCGATGCCCCATCGTTTCGAACGATGCGTCGTTTCACTCTCGCATTTGTCGTCGTTGGTGCTTTCGCGCTCGTAGCGGGCGCCTCGGTGGCCGCGTCCCCTGTTCTGAACGCGGTGGCGCAGTGGACGCACGGGCCCCACCGCGCGCCTGGAAACGCGGCTCGCAACCGCTTTCGCCATCCGCAGCAAACGTTGAGCTTCCTCGGCCTCGACCCTTCGATGACGGTGGTGGAGGTTTGGCCGAGTGGCGGCTGGTACACGGAGATTCTCGCCCCGGTGCTTCGCGAGAACGGCAAGTACTATGCGGCAGGCTTTGCCCTGACTGCGAAACGGACGCCTGCGTGGCGCAAGAAGGTTCAGCAGGACTTTGAAGCCAAGCTCGCCGCGAGCCCCGAGCTATACGACAAGGTCGTCGTGACCGAGCTCTCGATCCCCGAGCGGACGGAAATGGCGCCGCCGGGAACCGCCGACATGGTGCTCACGTTTCGGAACGTTCACAACTGGATGAAGGGCGACTACGCACCCGCGATGTTCGAGGCCATGTTTGCGGCGCTAAAGCCCAGAGGCGTGTTGGGTGTCGTGGAGCATCGCGCCCCGAAGGGCGCCAGTCGCGCGCAGATGGTGCAGAGCGGCTACGTCACCGAGGCACACGTCAAGAAGCTCGCCAGGGACGCGGGCTTTCGTCTCGTCGAGAGGTCCGAGATCAACGCCAACCCCAAGGACACGGCGGATCATCCGGCGGGCGTCTGGACCTTGCCGCCCACCCTTCGCCTGGGCGAAAAGGATCGCGCCAAGTTCGTTGCGATCGGGGAAAGCGATCGGATGACGCTCCGGTTCATCAAGCCAGCTCGGAAGTAATCGCTTGGTCGAGCGCCTCGAGCAGCGGGCCCCGTACTCGGAGTTTGGTCGCCGCGTGGGCAGCCATGTCGAGCTTCGACAGCGCGGTGGCGGTCTCGCGAGCCGCGCTCAACAACTGCTCGGACGGAGCGACACGGTCGAGGAAACCCGGGGCGATGGCCTCTTGCGGACTGTACATCTCTGCGAGGATCGCCGCGCGGTTGAAGTACGGCGTCGTGAGCCGATGCCGAGCGATTTCGACCGCAAAATAGGGGAGGGTCATCCCGATGGCGACCTCGTTCATGCCGACCTTGAAGGGGCCTTCGGTACCGATGCGAACGTCGGATGACATCAATAGGAACGAGCCCATGGCGATGGCGTGCCCGCTGCATGCCACGATCACCGGAAACGGAAACGACAACAGGCGCTCGGTCAGCCTCGCGCCGACTCGGAGCATTTCCACTAGCGGCTCCGGGCCTTGTTTGAAAACCGCGAGGTCGAAGCCGGCTGAGAAAACGCCCTCTTTCCCGGTCAGGATGACGACAGACCGATGCTCCTGTGCCTGATCGAGGGCGGCGTTGATCTCTGCCATCATACCGACGGACATGGCGTTCACCTTGCCGTCATCCATGGTGATCGTGCTGAAACTCTCCGAACGCTCGTAGGTGACCCGCTTGCCCATCATCCGACTCCTTTGGCCTGGAATTTTAGTCCCTGCCCTTGTGACCGGTCAACCTGAGTAGTTGCCGTGTCACCCAGGGGAATAGCAGGTAGATCCAGCGTGATGAGGGCTAGCCTGGAGGTCTGGCTCACGGCGCCTTCTACGCCTTGGGGGAAGGTGGTAGTCTCAGACGGGAGATGGCCACGGTTGCTCAACTACTGAACCAGAAGGGTCACGGCGTCGAAACCACTGCCCCCGACGCCACGGTTTACGACGCCATCAAGAGGATGGCCGACCTCGACATTGGCGCCTTGGTGGTGCTCGACGGTACTCGGGTCATCGGCTTGATCACCGAGCGCGACTATGCGCGCAATGTGTTCCTCAAAGGGAAGGCTTCTCCGACCACGCTCGTGAGCGAAGCGATGGCCGATGAGGTCCTGTCGGTTGGGCGCGAGGACACGACGCGCGACTGCATGGCCATCATGACGGGCAAGCGGACGCGGCACTTGCTCGTGATGGAGGGTGGCGAGCTCCTCGGTATCCTGTCGATAGGTGACCTGGTACGAAGCATCGTCGCCGAGCAGGACATGACCATCGACCAACTCGAGCAGTACATCCACCGTGGGTAGCCCAGCGCACAAGGTAGTGATTCGTCGCAACACGAGCATCGGCAACGAAATCAGCGACGACGTGTTCAACATCAACTGACACGCTGTAGTTCAGCTCAAGCTCGTCACGAGGTATGCGACAAGCACGGTCACGGCGACGTACGTGGCCGAAACGCGCCCATGGGACCAGCCAGACTGGTTGAGGCGTTGGTAGATGTGGGACTTGTGTGCGTCGAAGATGTTCTCGCGCTGGGCGAGGCGGCGAAGGAGGGTGAAGACCGCATCGGCCAGGAGCGGGGCGGTCACGGCGCCTGCCCACCACATAGTTTTCGCGTCCGGTGCGTGCTGCAGAGCGAGGGCGACGGCGCCTCCTAGGACCGTGCTGCCCGAGTCGCCCATGAAGATTTTTGCGGGCGGCCAATTCCACAGGAGAAAGGCGAGCAGGGCGGCCACCAAGAGCCACCAAATCGGCTGATGCAGGTAGAACGCGAAAAACGCGAGCTGCACGGCGCTCGTTCCGCCGACGATGCCGTCCAGGCCGTCCATGAAATTGTAGAAGTTGATCAATGCAGTGAACGTGAAGACGGTGACGACGGCGCCCAGCCATGGCGCGCCGAAGCCTCCGAAGATCGGCTCGAGCCCCGGCAGCGGACCGAACCAAAAGACCGCAAGCCCGCCCGAGGCGAGGTGCACCAAGTAGCGAACGCGCGCGGGGATACCTCGTGAGTCGTCTGCGGCGCCCACGAGCAAGAGTGGCAGCAGCACCATGGCGACCCGGTAGGGCGCCGGGACCGTCCCGCGATCTTCGACGGGTACAACCCACGCGGCGACGGCGGCGACCGCGAGGAACGCCGTCCCGAAGGCGATACCCCCGCCACGCGGTGTGGGCATGGTGTGTGAGCTTCGCTGCGTTGGCAGATCGCATGAAGCGATGTGCGAAATGCCGGCGCAGCGTCCACGTGCCGACCCAGCTCAGCACGAACGCGAGCAGCGATAGGACCGTCCAAGTTACTGCGGCGTCAGCATGCATCGTAGGCCCTCGTCGACGCTGAAAGGCGGCGACCACTCGAGTTTTGTGCGAAGTGGCTCGACATCCACGTAAAGCGAGGACTCGAGCCGTCGAAGGGTCGGCGTTCCGAACGGGACGGCAGCCCCAGTCGCGGCGGTCCATGCATCGCTTGCTTGGGCGATACCACGTATCAGGGGCAAGGGGACCGAGATCAGCGGCGTTCGCACCCCGACGTTCAGAGCGATCTTGTCGACGAGCTCCGGCGTAGACAGATCATCTCCGTCGGCGACGAGGAACGTCGCGTCTCTGGCGTTCGGGTGGGAGAGGACGACCTCGATGAGGTCCGTGAGATTCCGAACGAAGGTGAAGCTCCGACGGTTGCGAATCGCTCCGAGCGGAAGGGGCAAGCCCCGTTTCACCAGTGCGATGAGTCGCCGCATGTTGCCGGGGTTGCCGGGCCCGTAGACGAGCGTCGGCCGGAGAATCGTCCAGCCCATGTGGCTTCCGGTGGCCCGTTCGATGAGCGCACACTCTGCGGATCGCTTGCTTCGCCCGTACGGCGTGTCTGGCGTGCACGGGGTGTGGAGCGTGACGCACACATCGCTTCGCGTCGTCACGGCTCCAATCGAGCTCATCAGGATGAAGCGCTCGACGCCCGCATCGACGGCCTGGTCGACGAGTCGTCGAGTTCCCCGTGCGTTGATTCGAGTGAGAGCCGCCTCTTCGCCGGATCCTTCATCGAGGACGTGAGCACGCGCCGCAAGATGAACCACAGCGTTGGCCTCCTGCAACGCCTCACGCCAGTCGGTGTACTCGTCGATCTCACCGACGACGACCCTGCGTTGCTGGCTCCCCGCTTCGCCCTTCGGCAAGCGGGCGGCCGTGTCAAGGTTGCGCAAGCCGAGCGTCAGCTCATGCCCTTGCGCCTCGAGCACCGGAATCAAGTGCCGGCCGATGAAACCCGTTGCCCCGGTGATCAGCACCCTCATGTGAAGACCACGCCGAGCTCTCGATAGCATTTCTCGAGGCGAGCAAAGACGAACCGCTCATCGAACGTCGTGACGACACGCTCTCGCCCAGCCTTCCCCATGCGCAGCGCGAGATCCGGATCGACGAGGATTCTGCGGGCTGCCTCGGAGAGCGCCCGGGCGTTCCTGGCGGGGACCAGCAGACCGGTCACTTCATCCACGATCGCCTCGCGACAACCTCGAATGTTGGTTGCCACCACCGGCAGCTCCATGGCCATCGCCTCGAGCACCGATCGCGGAAGTCCCTCGCGATACGAAGGCAAGACGAAGAGGTCCAGCAGGCCGAGGAGCTCCTGGACGTCGCTTCGAAAGCCCGTGAAGGTGACATGCGATCGGAGCCCATGGTCGCTGATGAACTCGATGAGCTTGTCCTGAAACGCGTCGCGTTCGGTCGACAGCTGCCCGCCAATGACGATCAAGTGCGCCTCCGGGAAGTCGGCATGAAGGAGCGAGAGAGCCTCCACGAGCTCGCCGAATCCTTTCTCTTCGGTGATCCTCCCGGTGATGCCGAGGATGGGCGATCGAGCTTCGGGGATGTCGAGCTCGCGGCGCAGTCGCGTTCGGTTGGCGCTATGGCTTGCTCTTGGGTCGAAACGGCTCAAATCGATCCCATTGCCGAGGTACTTGATCTTCTTAGCGGAGCCGAGGCCGCTGGTCACCGCGGTGTCGTAGTCCTCCTGGCTTTGCACCAGGATGCGGTCGGTGATCTGTGCGACCGACTTCTCGACGCCGTGGTAGAGCGCGTACCTCTGTCGTGGCATGTGCTCGTGAAAGTAGAAGCCGTGAGCCGTGTACACGATGCGTTCGACGCCGGCGAGCTTCGCGGCCACGCGCCCGAGCACCGAGGCGACTGGCGCGTGGGTGTGCACGAGGTCGTACTTTTCCGCGCGCATCAACCGGCCCAACTCGAGAACGCTTTTGGAGTTTGGCCCAGGCGCGATCCTCCGGTCCACGGAGATTTCGTGGACGATGTAACCGCGGGCGCGGAGCGCGTCGACGCGCGCGTCGGGTGAGCACGCCGCCTCGACCGTCAGTCCGCGACTCGCGAGGTAGTCGATTTGCGGCAAGAGCAGGGTCTCGAGCCCGAACGCCACCGCGCAGACGTGGAGAACCTTCATGACGCGCCGGAGTCTAGCAGCCCCCCCTGGAGAACGGGCACAAACCGTCCTAGGCTAGTGCGAGCCGATGGAAGAAGGATGGGTTACGGCTCTGTTGTGGCTTTTGTTCGGTGGCACGCATGTCGTGCCTACGCTGGGGCCTATCCGTCGCCGTCTCGTGCGTGGTCTCGGTGAGGGCGCCTTCGTCGCCATCTACTCGGCGATTGCCATCGGCACGTTCGCCGCGTTGGTCCACTACGTCGCGCTGCACCGCCTTGCCGATCCGCACCTGGCCTTCGTGGTCACGATTCCGCCCGTGCGTGGGGCCCTGATCGCGCTGTCCGTGGCCGGTTTCTCGCTGTTCGTCGCAGCGATCCTGATCTACCCGGCGCTTCCGATGGCCGTGTTCCGCCATCGCGTGAGGCCGGTGTGCGGGGTGCAGCAGATCACGCGGCATCCGTTTTTCTCGGGCATCGCGATTTGGGCGGCGGCGCACGCGTTACTCGCTCCGACGCCGGTGACGTTTGTGTTCTTCATTGGGGTGATCGTTCTTGCGTTCGTGGGCGGGTTGCACCAAGACCGACGGCTCGTCGCCGAGATGGGAGAGCCGTACCGTGCCTATCTGGCGGCAACCTCGTTTTGGCCCCTGGTTGCAGTCATCACCAAGCGGCAGAAGATCGTCTGGCGCGAGCAGCCTTGGTTCAGTTACGGCGTCGGCATTGTTGTAAGCCTCTTGCTCTACCAAGTGCACAACCACATTTTCGATCGTGGAGGGCGCCTACGTGATCGTCGTAGTCAGCGTCGGTTCGATCGTCGCGATCCTCAATTCACGCGCGCGAGCGTCTTGACGCCGTGATGGGTCCCGCTCGACGAAGCCGCGGTCGATGCCCAGCTGAAGCGGCTTCAGGCGAAGCTCAGATAGAGCATGCGCCCGGCGACGTAGAGCACCAGCACCGCGGTGAGCCGTTTGACGATGCGTCCGGAGAGCAGTTGGGTGCCGAGGCGGCTTCCGATCTGGCCCCCAAGGAGGACCGCGACGAACAGCCATGCGTACTCGGTGAGCTGGCTCAGGTGTGCGGTGGTGCCGTGCTTCATCGTTTGGCCGACGAGTCCCGCGATCGAGTTCACCATGATGAAGAAGCTCGATGTGGCGGCGATGCGCTTCGAGTCCGCGAGGCGGAGCAGGTGCAGGCCGGGAGACAGGAAAATGCCTCCGCCTATGCCGACCATGCCTGAGAGGAAACCGATCGCGCCGCCCACCGGCAAACCGACGAACCAGATGACCACCGGCGAGCCTGGCGGGGAAGATTTCCCTTCAGGCGCCTGTATCCACATCGCGATGCCCGCGGCGAGCAAAGAGAGCCCGAGGAACATCACGAACGTCTCTCGCTGAATCGGCATGGTGCCACCGAACCACGCCATCGGAATTGAAAGGGCGACGAAGGGGAGCGCGAACGACATCTTCAAGGCGCCCGAGCGCCAGTACTGCCAGACGCCGCCCGTGACGACGATGAGATTGCAAACCAGCGCGACCGAGGGGAGGAGGCGATAGTCCGTGTCGCCGAGGACCAACAGAGCGTTGTAGGTCGAGCCTCCCTCCCGAAGCCGACGGATGCATAGAGCACCGCGGTGATGAAGAAGAGCAGCGCGAGCAGTGGCATCCACGCGCTAGTTACTGCACGGCGCGGTGCGCCGCAACGGCGAACTCAGCTCGAGCGTCGGTCGGCACAGCGTGACGATGCGGTCGCCACCGCGACGGGCCGCAAGTCGCCGGGGATCCGTCCCCCGAAAAAATTGGTGACGATCGCGACGCCGAGCTCCCTTTCGGGGTCGGCCCATGCACCGGAGCCGCCGAACCCGAAGTGTCCGAACGCGTGCGGGTTGGGGACGCCCAGGTCGACTCGGCGCTTGCCGAGGGAGACGCGGAGGCCGAGCGAGACCGGTCGCATGTACCCGACCTTGAAGCGAAGCGGGAACGGGATGACCCGGCCGATGTGCGGGTTTTGGTCCTCTGCGGCTTCGGCAAGCGCGGAAGCCGACAACAGACGCACACCGTCGAGCGTCCCCCCGAGGCTCAACGCTCCGTAGAGGCGCGCCAAGGAGCGAGCATTGAACACCCCGTTGCCCGAGGGGATGACCGAGGTGAGCCACCGTGGGTCGCCGAGCACGTCTCCGAGGCCGGGCGGAATCATTGCGTCGACCGCGTGTCCGACGGCGGAATGCCATCGCACCGTGGTCGAGGCGGTGCGACGAACCCTGCTTCTCAGGCCGCGGGGCCTTCCGCGGAGAACTTTGCGCGGGATCGTTGGGATCAGGAACTCCGCGACGCGTGGAAGCTCGCTTTGTGGGAGGCCGATGTAGAGTCCGTCGAGCCCGAGGGGGTCAGCGAGGTTCTCCTTGATCAGTTCGGGGAAGCGCTGACCGCTCGCCCGCTGAAGCACTTCGCCGATGATCCATCCGCCCGTCCATGCGTGGTAGCCAAAATCAGTGTCGGGTTTGTGCACGGGCCACATGTCTTCGATGACTCGAACCATGTGGTCCCAGTCGAACATCTCCTCGGACGATTCGATGATGCGCGCGATCGAGTAGAGCCCGGCGCGGTGGGAGGCAGCCTGTCGCAGCGTGATGCCGCCCTTGCCGTTCTTGCCGAACTCAGGCCAGTATTTCGCGACCGGGGACTTCGAGATCCACCAGGCCGCGATCGACCATCTGATGGAGCAGGGTGGCCATGACGCCCTTGCCGGTGGACATGCTCAGCGCGAGCGTGTCCGGTTCGAACGGGGGTTCCGTGCCTGTCTCGTGTGCCGCAAGCGAGGTCAGCGACGAGCTCCCCTCGGTGATACACCGCAATCGCGGCACCGCCGGGCCCATGCCACGGCGCACACCATTTAACGGTGTCCCGCAACGCATGGAAGTCGGGATGACTGTACCCGCGAACCTGCATGGCTTAGAACGGGCGGAGGACGGCTAGGGTCACGATGAGGACAGCGAGGATGGAGATCACCCACGCCAAGCGGCCGAACGAGGCTGCCGACACCTCTTGCCCCTCCGCCCATTTGCGGAGCTTGCCCGTGAGCACGCCGGTCGCGCCGGCCAGCACCAGCAAGAGCGCCAACTTGGCGTGCATCCACCCTTCCTTCGCGTATATCTCGCTGAAATCGGGGATCAGCATTCCGAACCCTCCTGCGAATGCAAAGAGCATCGCGGGCGTGGTCACGCGGAGTGTCACCTTGCGGAGCGCCTGAGCGATCCCGCTTTCCCAGGGCGTCGGCGCCGCCGCGGCGACCGCCACAGCCACCGCCGTGCCCATCCAGAATGTGATACCCAAGAAGTGTAGGTACCGAAAGACGATCATGCTCATTGGTGCTCCTTCGCGGCCGGAGTCTAGCTGCCATGCACCAACGGCACAAAGACGCATCGGCAGAGCTCCTCCGTTTCGAGGACATCGCCGCGTTTGCGTGAGGTTTGAAGCGATTGCCCCCAGCCGCCGCCGACGGGAATCACGAGCCGCCCCCCCTCTTTGAGCTGTTCGATCAGAGCCGGCGGAACCTCTTCGGCAGCGGCAGCCACCACGATGCCGTCATAGGGAGCGTCTGCGGGCCAGCCCCTTGCGCCCATCTGCGCAAATGATCTCCACATTGTCGATTCCGAGCGAGCCAAGCACCCGCCGCGCGCTGGCGGCAAGCTCAGGAATGATCTCGATGGCGACCACCTTTTTGGCGAGCTTGGACAGGACCGCCGCTTGGTAGCCGGAGCCGGCACCGACCTCCAAGACCGTCTCGTCGCCCTCGAGCCGGAGCGCTTCGATCGACATCGCGACCATCAAGGGTTGTGAGATGGTCTGCCCGTGGGACAGGGGCAGGGCGCCATCGAGGTAGGCATCCTTCTGGCGCGCGTTCGGCACAAACGCTTCACGGGGCACCTCTCCCATCGCGCCGAGCACCCGGCTGTCCGCGATCCCTCTACGGCGGAGCTGATGGTCCACCATGCGTGCACGTTCTTTGTCGGGGTCCACCGCCGCCTCATACCATCCAATGCTTCAACGGTGCTAGAGTCCGGCGTCCGCAAACGAGGAAAAGACATGGCGAAGACCAATCCAGGCAATTTTTTCGAGGATTTCGAAGTCGGCGCAGAGCTCGTACACGCGGTTCCCCGGACCATCACTGAGGGCGAGGCGGCGCTATACATCGGGCTCACCGGATCGCGCTACCCGCTCCATTGTTCCGCGGAATTCGCCCGCTCGCTCGGGTACGCGCGAGAGACCGTCAACGACCTGCTGGTGTTTCACATCGTGTTTGGAAAGACCGTCAACGATGTGTCGCTCAACGCGGTCGCGAACCTCGGCTACGCTGGCGTGCGGTTCCTCACCCCCGTCTACGCGGGCGACACGCTTCGATCGATCTCGGAGGTCCTCGGCAAGAAGGAGAACAGTAACGGCAAGACCGGTGTGGTGTGGGTCAAGACCGTCGGGACCAACCAGCGCGGAGAGACGGTGCTGGAGTTCTACCGCTGGGTAATGGTGAACAAGAAGGACCCCGCTACGCCCACCGGGGCAGCGGATCGGCCAGCCATGCCGAAGGAGGTCGCCCCCGCGGATTTGGTCGTTCCTTCCAATCTCGACTTGAGCGGCTATGAGGATTGGCCGTCGGGCGGAAGCGCTTACTTCGAGGACTACGAAGCGGGTGAGAAGATCGACCACATCGACGGCATGACGATCGAGGAGTCCGAGCACGCGACAGCGACGCGGCTCTACCAGAACACCGCCAAGGTTCACTTCGATGCGATGCAGACCAAAGACACTCGGTTTGGTCGCCGTTTGATGTATGGCGGCCACGTGATCAGCATCGCACGATCACTGTCGTTCAACGGCATGGAGAAGGTGCTGGGCATCCTCGCGTGGAACGGCGGAGCCCACGCCAACCCCACGTTTGCTGGTGATACGATCTACTCCTACAGCGAGATCCTCGACAGGGCCGACCTGCCAGGCCGGGCCGACTGCGGGGCCCTTCGCGTGCGATTGGTAGGGCTAAAGGACGTTCGCCCCACCGAAGCCGGATTCCCGCTCAAGGTTTCCAAGGACGGCAGGGAGGTGTATCAGAAGGATGTTGTACTCGACTTGGACTACTGGCTGCTCGTCCCTCGACGGGATAGGTGATCTTTAAGATGGGGGTTTCTCCGTGATGCGGATTCTTGTTTGTGGCTTGCTTGCGATGGCGTTGACCCCGGGTTGCGGAAGCGACGGTTCCCCGATGGGCACCGGAGGCATCGGGGGCATGGGGGGCGCGGCCGGCATGGGCGGCAGTCTCCCCGACGGTGGCGTGGATGGGGGGCTTGCTTGCGACCAAGTGCCCGCGCTCGGAGGCGAGCTCGGCGGCCAGTGCCGCGGCGAAACGTTCGAGTGCAATGGGAACCTGACTTGCCTTCCCCAGCAGGACTTCGTGGTGGGCGGGCCTGATGACCCGATCCGTGATTACCCGCCCGGAGAGAGCGAGAGCTTCACGGTTTCCGAGTTCTCGGGGAACTATTGCACCGCAGCGCTCCCGCCTTCTTGGCCGGCGACACAGTGCGGTAGCGCGAATGTCCAGGCCTGTGCCCAAGAATGCGGTCTGTGCACAGTGGCGTTTACCGATGCCGATATCTGCCTTCGTGGATGTCGGGCGGAGGCAGACACCACTAGCACCTGCCGCGATGGGTACGAGTGCGATCTCCTCTTCGACGTGTGTGACGTCGGCTGCAGCTCCGACGACGACTGCCGGGTGTTCCGCGAGGACACCAACGACAACGGAGAGTTCGACCCCTGGGACCCGGTCATGATGACCGGGGACCGCCTGGTGTACGACACCGAGTCCACCTACGTCTGCAACAGTGACACGAACCGCTGTGAGCACCCCGGTACGCCGGGGGCGGAGGCGGGCGACGAATGCGAAGGTAACCAGGACTGCGAGGCCAACGGGACATGTCTCGACGAGGAGTTCTTCGGCTTTCCAGGCGGGTACTGCTCCAAGATCCGATGTGACATCGATCCATGCGCCGGAGATGGCATCTGCGCGGCCCTCGGCCTCGGTGTTCCGCTTTGCGCGGAGAGCTGCCAGGTTGGAACGAGCGCGACCCCCGGCGATCCCAGCACGTACCTAGGGCAACACACAGGGCTGCCGCGACGAGTACACTTGCTTCTGGGGCGGGATTCCAGACGACCCCACCGGCGCCTGCGTTCCCGGCGTCTTCAACGACGTGACTGAAAACAACATCGGCGACGACTGCACCGACGCCACCGAGTGTTATTCCCCGTTCGGCCAAGGGGCCTGCGGTGACGCAGACTTCGTATGTGGGCTCATCGGAGAAGAGCCCGGCGCGTGCCAGGTGGGCTTCGGGTGCACCGTGTTTGATTGCGCGGCTCCCGGGATGCCTGCCGACGTGTGTGGCACCGATGGGGACTGTGTCGTGACCGCCGCGGGGCTCTCGCTGTGTGTGGCGAAATGCTCCGCGGCCGAGAGCTGTCTGCCCGGCGCGGCGTGTGCCGATCTAGACGGCGATCCGCTGACTCTCGACACGGTTTGCCTGCCTTTTTGTATCGACAGCACCGAATGTAGGGCAGGAGAAGTCTGTAATAATCTAGGGGAATGTGCGCCCGCCCAGTGACGGCTTGCGAACCCGCCGGCCATCCCTTACACCCCGCCCCTAGGAGTCATTCATGTACTTGAACATCGCCAACAGCGACCGGCCCCGGAAGCGCAACAAGGCCGCGCGCCGCAATGCGAAACGCAAGGCGAAGAACCGCCGTCGCGTCAATCGCATGCATGGACGCAAGCTGGGTCGCCGCGCCTGAACCGTGCGCCGATGGATGCGAAGGTCATCTACGTCGTCAGTGACTCCACTGGGGAGACGGCTGAGCGGGTCACCCGAGCAACGCTCCTTCAGTTTCCAGAACACAGCATTAGGCTCAAGCTCGAGCGCCGCGTCCGAGATCGACGCGGCCTGACTGCCATCCTCGAGAACGCGGCCGCCCAAGAGGCGATGGTCGTGTTCACCTTGGTGCGCCCGGAGCTTCGCGACCACTTCAACGAGGAGGCGACGAAGCTCGGCGTCAGGCATGTGGACGTGATCGGCTCGCTGATCAGTCAGGTCGGTCAATACCTCAAAGCCGATCCCGTCAACATCCCGACAGCCGAGATGCCCCTGTCGGAGGAGTACTTTCGTCGCGTCGAGGCGATTGAGTTCGCGGTCAAAAGCGACGACGGCAAAGAGCCGCGCAACTTTCACAAGGCCGATCTGGTCCTGGTGGGCGTGAGTCGCACGAGCAAGACGCCGCTATCGACGTACTTAGCAGGACGCGGGCTCAAGATCGCCAACGTGCCGCTGGTGCTCGGCGTCGATCCACCAAGCGAGCTCTACGAGCTTCCGGGCTACCGGGTCGTGGGCCTCACGGTCGACGTCGATCAACTGACGGATATCCGCGGGCAGCGCCTCCAACAGCTCGGGATGCCGTCCGATGCGAGCTACGGCCTCCGCGACCATGTGAAAGCCGAGCTCGAGTATGCGCACGACATCTTCCGCGAGCACTCCGAGTGGATGGTCGTCGACGTGACGAACTGCGCCATCGAAGAGACGGCGACCATCATTCTCGAGGCACTCAAGGAGCGCGAGGAGCTGAAGGGCCTGACCAGTCCGGCGCCGCGCGTGCTCTAGCTACACCGTCAGCGTCGTTGGCCGGGACCGTACTGGTGGGAGAGCGCCGTGTAGAATTGCGCGAGGATTCCATCGGCTACCCGGAGGCGTCGGCTGAGCTCGCGCGCGATGTTCATGATGAAGAGCGCGTAGTCCTTCATGTCGCGCCGGTAGAGCAGGTTCTCCACGTGGTCGGCGGTGACCGCAAGCACGAGCGTCGGAGCGACGGCGCGCACGCTGGCCGACCTCGGCTGCACGTCGATGATCGACATTTCGCCGAACCAGTCGCTCGGACCGAGCACGGCTACACGAACGTCGCCGCCCGACTCGCCCTTCTTGAAGACCTCGAGCTCGCCGGCGATGACCACGAACATTTGGGTTGATTGGTCACCCTCTGAGACGACCAAGTCGCCCGCTTCGACACGGCTCGTCGGCAGCGACGAAGCCAGGACATCGAGCGTCGCCTGGCTCAGGCCCCCGAAGAGGCCGATGTCGGCCAGGCGGTCCGCGGTGAGTTTTGGGGTGGGTGGTCGACTCATGATTCCAGCATACGCGAACCATGCGTTTACGTCATGGAATCGAACTCGGCAGATGTTGGTGCCGTGGCCTACGGGCGCGGATCTGCGCCCAGTACGACATTGTCGATCAGTCGCGTCGTTCCGAGATGCGCGGCCACCGCGATCAACAGACCGGACGGAGCCTCCGTCGGGGGCACGAGTGTGTCTGGGTCGACGGCAGCCACGTAGTCGACTCGATCGAAACCCGGTTGCACTTGCTTCGCCGCGAGGGAGCGCAAGGCGTCGGGGTGTCGTTCGCCCTCGGCCCATGCATCGTGGGCGGCTCGGAGTCCAGAGACGATGCCGAGCGCGCGGGCTCGTTCGGTATCGGACAGGTATCGATTGCGGGAGGACAAAGCGAGGCCGTCCAGCTCGCGAACGATGGGGCATCCCACGACCTCGACAGGCATGTCGAGATCGCGCGCCATCCGCGAGAGGATTTTCCACTGCTGATAGTCCTTGCGGCCGAACATTGCGGTGCAGGGCCCGGTCAGGTTGAACAGTTTGGCCACGACCGTGGTCACGCCGTCGAAATGCGCCGGACGACACTCGCCTTCGAGCGGCGTGGCGAGGTCTCCGATGGACACGTTCGTTTGGAACTGGGCCGGGGTACATCGCGTTAGGGGCCGGGGCGAACACCAAATCGACGCCCCGTTCGCGACAGCCCGCCAGGTCGTTTTCGAAATTTCGCGGGTAGCGATCAAGATCCTCTTCAGGTCCGAACTGCAGAGGATTGACGAAGATGGTCACCGCGACGAAGTCGGTGCGGATCTTGGCAGCCTCGACGAGAGAGAAGTGCCCGTCGTGGAGCGCGCCCATCGTTGGCACGAGCCCGACGCTGCGGGCGTCGGCGCGCGCATCATCGCAAGCCCGCCGAAATTCGGCAGGCTTGCGGACCACGGTGGTCATCCCCGCGGTCCGTAGCCAGTGTGGGGATCTCGCACGAGGGTGAGGCTCGACGCGGGGGCCGGAGTGTCAGTCTTTTTCACGTTGCCGAAGGCATACTCTTCGCTCGGGAAGACGCCGGCGCGAACCTCGTCGCGGTAGCGCCGCGCGGCGGTCAAGCCTTCCTCGAAAAACTCAGCATATCGCTTCACGAACTTCGGCTTGAGGTCGGGCGTCAGGCCGAGCAGGTCGTAGCAGACCAGCACTTGGCCGTCGCAGTGGGGGCCCGCGCCGATGCCGATGGTCGGGATGTCGACCTCGTCGGTGATCCGCTTTGCGAGGTCAGTCGGGATGCCTTCGAGCACCAAGGAGTACGCGCCCCGCGTCGGCTACGGCTTTGGCATCGGCGAACACGCGGGCCGCCGCTCTCTCGGACTTGCCCTGTACCCGGAAGCCGCCCATCGCATGCACGCTCTGGGGCGTCAGCCCCACATGCGCCATGACCGGAATGCCTGCGTGGACGATGCGCTCGATCGTCGGGGCGGCATCGACCCCGCCTTCGAGCTTGACCGACTGCGCCCCTCCCTCGGAAAGGAACCGGCCTGCATTGGTGAGAGCCTGCTCGGGGCTCACCTGCCAACTGAGGAATGGCATGTCGCCGACCACATGCGCGCGGCGCGTCCCACGGGCGACGGCGCGGCAGTGATAGATCACCTCGTCGACCGTGACGGGGCAGGGTGGAGTCGTGCCCCTTGCACCACCATGCCGAGCGAGTCCCCCACGAGCAGGACGTCGATGCCAGCATCGTCGAATAGGCGCGCGAACGTGGCGTCGTACGCGGTCACCATGGTGATGCGCGTTCCGTCACGCTTCATCTTGCGAATACGCGGCACCGTGACGGGCCGCTCCTCGGACGCGTGTCCTGTTCCGCTCATGGCAGTGATTCGCTTTGGTCGCGGCCAGGTAGATTCCCGGTCCACGCCTCTACGCCCGATAAACATAGCACCGATTTGCGGGCCGTCATCGACTCGGAAAGCGGCGTGAAATCAGTAGATTAGGCGCTAGCCCTGCAACAACGCCGTCACCTGTTGGGACAATTCGGCGTCGTCGTCAGAGGTGAGCGCGTCGGCCCGGGTGAGCATTCGGCGGGCCTCGTCCGTCAGGCCGAGGGCGAGAAGCAGGCGTCCCGTCTCGTAGTGATAGAGCGCGTGTCGCTCCGTGTCGCTCCCCTGGCTCAGCGCCCGGTAGAGGTCCGCCGCGCGATCCAGTCGTCCGTCGGCTTCGTACAGCTTCGCGAGGCTCGTGGCTGTCGTCGGCGGGAAATCGGTGATCTGGTGATTCGCAAAGAACTCGACGACTTGCTCTAGAAAACTCTTGGCGTCGTCGGGTTTGCCAGCGAGCTCGGACGCCAGCCCAATCTCCTCGAGAAGTCGCCAGTCGGTACCGGCCTTCTTTCCCAGCTCGAGCGACGTCTGGAGCACTTCGAGCGCCTCGTCGCCGTGCCCCTTGTCCCGAAGGAACGCCCCCATGGCGAGATACGGCCGGTAGTCCTCTGGCAGGGCGTGTACGGCGCCCTCGAAATAGCCCCATCGCCTCCTCAAAGTCCCCGGCGTCGGCGGCGAGTCGGGCCAGGGCGAGGTTGGCGGCCAGCTTGGTTTCGCCTCCCTCCTCGTCCTCTAAGGCGCTGAGGAAGCTTTGCAACGCCTCTTTCCCGGCGGGCGCGTCGTCGGCGAGCAGGCGCGCGCGCCCCACTTCCAGCCAGAGATATCGTGGCTCCGATGCATCGTCGAGGAGCGCTTCGAGCTGAGCCCGCGCATCGTCGAACTGCTCCTTGTGCATCGCGAGCAGCCCGTCGACCAAGGCGTCACCGTAGCTGTCGTATTCGTCCGCCTGGGCCTCGCCCCACTGACCCATCAGCAGCGCGATGCGCTCCTCGTCCGTCGTTTCGGGGGCCGTCGCCTGCTCCTGCGCTTCCTTCGCCTCGAGCCCGTCGAGCAACCCTTGGGCCTCGTCGTGAAGCGTCTGGTCGAGCGCAACCTCCAGGGCGCCCTCGAGCTCCTGCTCCGCGAGCTCGATCGAGCCCTGCGCAAGATACGCTCTCGCTTCTTCGATGCGTTGCCGCGCGATACCGTCGGTGCATCGTCGAGCTTTCTCTGCGAGCGCCGCATGCGCACCTTGTGCAGAGGCCGCGAGCGCCTTCTCGTACGTGAGCTTCGCGGGGACCGTAGTCGCCCGCGGCGTAGAGCGCATCGGCCTTCTTTTCGAGCCCGTCGGGGTCCGCAGCAAACAGCTTTTTGAATAGGCTCATCAGTCGAACTTCTTGGAGCGTTGCTTGGCCGCCTCCTTGAGGGCCCCCGGAATGCCGCGGCTCCGCGCCAACGCTCGCAGATCGTTGCGGCGAAGGTGCGCGAGGAACGTCATCGACAAGGCAAGGGGTGTCTTCGGGTTGTTGCACAGGTGTCGTTTGATCTCGTAGTTCCGAACCCACTCACGCTTCTTGGCGATGAATCGGAGCACGTCCTCGGACACTTCGCGGCTCTGCGCGGCGTTCTTGGCCTCGCCGGCGCCCATGGCGGGAGAGGCGATCGCCGCCATCGAAACCACGCGGTTCGGGTCGCGCACCAGCATCGACCGCGCCGCTGCATTGCCGAGCAGCGCCATGCGGATCTTCTCGCCGACCTTCATCGCGCGAATTTTGGACTGAAGGGAGATGAACTCCTCCTTGGTCTCCTCTGTGCCATCGACCTTGTCCCGCGCGACAGCGTCCTGGTCGCTGTCTTCCTCGAGTGCGCTCGCGAACGCGTCGTCGCTCGGCAGCGGCTCCTCGCTCGCCTCCGGGAATGAGCTGGCCTTGGATGGCCTTCTTCAGCTCTTCGAACATCGGAATGCCGGTCAGCTCGACGCCGTGGCGCGCCGCGAGCTCGATCAGACGATCGGCGGTCGACATGCGGGTGTTTCGGTTCTTGTAGAGGGCTTCGATGATCTGCGGCGCCCCGAGAAGGCGTTGCTGGTTCACGGAGATGATCTCGGTGATGCGCTCGGGGCAGTGGGCGGAGATCGTGGCGATGGTCGCGTCGGCAACGGCGTGGTTTTGGACGAGCCGCGCCAAGACCTCGTCGTGGGTCGAAAAGCGGAGGGCGACCTCATGCAAGACAGCCGGATGGAGGTCCTGGTCGCAGGCAGGGAGAAGCACCGTCTCCGGAAGCTCTGCGAGCGTATCGCCCGGCTGACTTGGAGACCCCGGGGTCGGCGTCGGCGGTGAGTTGTGCGAGCAGCAGCACCAGGTCGCCGCCCTTGACGGGGACCATCCCCCGAGCCGCCATCATCCTGGCTGCGGTGGGTCCGTTGGGATCGGCAAAGCGACGCAGTGGTTCGGGCACGGCGTCGAGCGGGATGGGTAGCTCCGGGGTTGCCAACATGGGTCTATCTCCCGGTGAACTCGGGTTCCCGCTTTTGAAGGATCGCGCTCACCCCTTCCTTGGCGTCGGCCGTGCCCAGGCTCTCCGCTTGAAGCCCCGCCTCTTGCAGAGCGGCGTCGCGAATCTCCCACTGAAGCCCGCGGCGGATCGACGCCTTCATCTGGCTCACGGCCTTCGGGGCGGAGCCCGGCAATCGCACGCGCGAGTCCCCATCGCGGTCGGGAGCACCTCCTCGGCCTCCTCGGCGTGCGTGACGAGCCCAATGCGAAGCGCCTCGTCTCCGCGGATGAGCTTGCCCGTGAACAGCAGCTCGCAAGCATAGGCTGCTCCCACCAGTCGAGGGAGCAAATAGCTAATGCCGAGTCCAGAATGGATTCCTAAGCGTGCGAAATTGACTCCGTATTTGGCGTCCACATTGGCGACTCGGATGTCGGCGAGCAGGGCGAGACCGAATCCACCCTCCCGACGGTATGGCCGTTCATCGCGGCGATCACGGGCACCTCGACGTCCAGCACCTGCAGAAATGGCTCGTACATCGCGAATGAGGCGTCCCGGGATGGCTTTCCGAGATCGCTTCGCTGCATCGACGAGCGGAGGTCGGCACCGGCGCTGAAGCAGCGACCCTTGCCGGTAATCAGGAGACATCGGAGTTCCTCGTCGCTCCCGCGCCTCCCCAATCGCTTCGGAAAACGCATCCAGAAGCTCTGGAGTCATGGCGTTCCGGTGGTCGGGGCGATTCAAGGTGATCATCCCAATCCGGTTCGCCGCCTCATACAAGACCGCTCGCTCGCCCATGCTGCGCAGACTCTAGCCGGAGCAGGGCCCTCGGCAACCGCGGATTGTTGGCCGATTTCTTGCCCAGGGGGAGCTGAACGGGTTAGCGGGACTCTATGCAGGGAAGCAAGGTCGTTCGCCCGTTTCCGTTCTTTCGCGCCGGCCAACGTGCGAGCCAGCCGCAGCTGGCGAAGCCGATTCTGGTCTTAGAGGACGTGTACAAGTTCTTCCGGCCCGACCAGCCGACCCTTCGTGGAGTCGATCTCTCGGTTGAGCGCGGGGAGTTCGTGTTCATCACCGGGCCGAGCGGCGCGGGGAAGAGCACGCTGCTGAAGCTCGTCTACCGCGAGCTCAGAGTCGACGAGGGCCGAGTGCTCTTCTGCGGTCGCGACATCGCGCGGCTGACCGACAAGTCGATCCCGTTCCTTCGGCGCAACCTCGGCATCGTGTTTCAGGACTTCCGCATCATCGATCACTGGACGGTCTTCGAGAACGTCGCCGTGGCGCTCGAAATCGTTTCGATGCCGCAGCGCCTCATCCGCTCACGCGTAGCAGAGGCACTCGAGCGAGTCGGCTTGGCCGGCCGGGGTCCGGAGCAGACCAGTAATCTTTCGGGCGGCGAGCAGCAGCGTGTCGCGGTCGCCAGGGCGATCGTTCCGGAGCCTGCGCTGATTCTGGCGGACGAGCCGACGGGCAATCTCGACCCGCATCTCGCGATCGACATCCTCACGCTCTTTGAAGAGATCAATGCGACAGGGACGACCGTGTTGTTTGCAACGCACGACCATTCCCTCATCTCCAAGCGGGACCACCGTTTGATCTCGATTGATGACGGCCGGGTGTCGGAGGCTCAGCAGGGCCTTAAACACTGGCAGGGCAGTAGCGGCATTCACACGCTGGTGGGGTGAAACAATGGACGTGAAGAGCGCAATCACGCGAGCGAGGCGGGGTCTTCGCGAGGAGCGACGCCTGTATGTCGTGGCGGTCACGAGCCTGGCTGTCGCGTTCATATGTTTGGGGGCGACGCTGCTCGGTGTCACCAATCTCGACGCAGCCGCGACGCGCTGGGGACAGAGTGGGCGCATCACCCTCTTTTTGGAGGATGACGCCGACCCGCAGGACATCGCACAGCTGCGGGTCGTGCTCGAGGGATTGGCCGACGTGGACGAAGTGACGCACGTGACGCCGACGCAGGCGCGCGAGTCGTTTCTGAAAGAGGCGGACGTCGGAGCCGATTTGAGCTCGCTTCCCTCCGAGGTTTTTCCCGCTTCGCTCGAGGTGGCGCTGGTTCAGGGCGTGACGCGCGAACGCAGTGAATCGATCGCCATGCGGCTCACTCAATTCCGCGCCGTGAGCGATGTCGAAAGCTACGGCAGCTGGTTTCAGAAGCTCGACAATCTATTGTGGGGCGCACGGATGCTCGCCGCCGGACTTGCCGTGTTGGTCATGTTCTGTGTGGTGGCCGTCATTGGCAACACGATTCGATTGGCGGTCGCGAGACGGCGCCAAGAGATCGAGGTGATGAAGCTCTGCGGCGCGACGAACGGGTTCGTACGCGGGCCGTTCGTCCTCGAGGGCATGTTTCAAGGGTTCGCTTCGTCCCTTCTCGCGATTCTCGCATTGTTGGCGGGTTATCTCGCCCTTCACGACTCGGTCGATTCGACCCTCGCTGCGCTAACCGGGAGCCGGGTGGTTTTCCTCGGCGCGTGGACGCTGGTGGCGATGCTGTTGGGCGGCGCAGTGATTGGAGCCGTTGGGAGCGCCGTGTCGGTGCGACGCTATCTCGCGGTGTGACATGAAAAGCAAAAGTAGATTCTCGGTTTGGATCGCGGTCGGGCTCCTCTCGGCAACCGGGTTGGCCGCCGCGGAGCAGGATCCCGGAGCCAATGGGTTGGCCGACGTCGATGCCGTCGAAGGAGAGATCGCAGAGAACCTGGCGCGCGTGGAGCACGCACAGACACGGCAAGCGCAAATCGACAGCGAGATTTCCGGCCTTGCGGACAAGCGCGAAGAGGCCGAGGAAAGATTGCACGAGCGTGCGCGAGCCCTATATCGCATTCGGCGTGCCGGGATGCTTCCCATCGCTGGAGGTTTCGACGCGCTCATGGGACACCTGGCGCGGGTGCAGCGGCTCTCTCGAATGGTCAAGGGCGACCTCGACACGATGGATTTTCTAGGTGAGCGGGGCGCGGCCCTTCGGGTCGAAAGAAACCAGCTGACCGACGCTTTGCAAGAGGCGCAGATCGCCCTGCGTGCGCTCGAGGCCAAGAAGGAAGAGATCGAGCACAGCCGTCGCAGCGCTTCTCTGTTCGAGGATACGCTTCGCGGTGAGCGGGAAGACGTGCCGAGCCACAGCGTGAGCTACGGCCGCATCCGGGTGTCTGGCGACATGGATGACCTCGGCGATGGGTTTGCGCAGATGCGAGGCCAGTTGGCGTTGCCCGTACAGGGGTCCATGCGGATCGGCGAGAGCTCGCGCGAAGGCGCTGCCGGCCTGGAGTTCTACGGGCGACCGGGCGGACCGGTGCGTGCAGCAGCGGACGGACGAGTGGCCTTCGCTCGCACCTACGGAGCCTACGGCCTGATGGTCATCATCGATCACGGAGCCAGTTTCTACACCGTCTACGGCGGCCTGGGCGCCACCGATGTCCAAGTCGGCGACTGGGTAGGCATGAGCACGCGCGTGGGCACCCTCGACACGGGGTCGCCGGACGCGATTCTGTTCTTCGAGGTGCGAAGAGGAACCCGCCCGTTGGACGCCCGCAGCTGGCTCGGACTCTAAGGGGGCAGGAGAGTCGGAGCCGCTCCCGTCGGGCGAGCGCCGATCTGCGGCGCGACGCTGCGTCAGGCGTCCTCGACGTAGCGGTGCTACGCCTGCGGGTCCTTCCTTGCCTCGCTTGCACCTCGACGCCCGCCCTCGGTCCGCGTCTCCCACTCTCCAGCCCAGAGAATTTCGTCAGCGTTGAAGTTGGGCGGTGTGCTAGGGTCGCGGAGCGGAGGCGAGCATGAGTTATCGGGACTTCGTCAATTGCTTTCGGTGACCCCGGTGGGGCGCTGTCGATCGCCAAGACGTTCTCGGCTGCGATGTGGATCCGCTCCTGTACAAGGTCAGCGGGGGGCGCTTTACTTCGCTCGGGGCCGCTAGTGACTCCCGCAGCTCGCGCTGACCACCACCGGTCGCAAGTCGGGCAAGGAGCGCACCGTTCAACTCGGGTACACCGAGGACGGCGCGGATGACCTCCTGGTCGTCGCGAGCAACTTCGGGCGGGCACGACTCATCGGCCTGGTCGTACAACCTCGACGCGAACCCAGTCGGCGAAGATGCGGTGCTAGGTGCCGCACAGCAAGGAAGTGGTCGCCACCCGTTTGACCGACTCGGAGAAGGCCATTCTGTGGTCGAAGATCGCCGATACGATTCCGCAAATGAAGTCGTACGTGAAGAGGACGGACCGGAATATTAAGGTCTATCGATTGACGGCGGCGTAGGCCGTCAGTGCAAGCGACTGTGTTGTGCGGCTGAGTCACCGGAGGACGGCTCGGGACGGGCGTGCTCGCGAATGGGAGCCCCGTCGCCCGGCACCTTACGTCGACATACGCCGAGGCGCCGACCCATTCACTGTGCTGCCCATCCCGAGCCGTCCTCCTACGTAGAGAAGTCGACGTACGCCAGTGTCAGCGCTTGCGTCAGCGCTTGCGTCCGTGCCACGGCGCAGGTTGCGGATCGGGGTGATTGCCGCACGCTTCCGGCATGGCGGCTACCAACACATCGTCATCGTCAAGAACAAGACGAGAGACTGGCTCAACTGCCAGGTGTGGACGGACATCGACCCCCAGCCGCCCAAGAGCGTGAGGGTCGGCCCGCGTGGCAAGCAGGAGGTCGTGATCCGCACCCGTGCCGAGCAGGACGAGTTCATTCCCTTCGGCTATTGGCGAAACAACTAGTTGGCGACGGCGCTGATGGTTAGGGCGTAGGCCAGTAGGGTTTCTAGGTCGGCGTCGCTGATCTTGTCGGGGCCGAAGGCGGGCATGTCGTCGCCGCCCGAGCGAACCTGCCAGCGCAGCTGTGACGGGGAGGCGCCGGCGCCTGCGATCTTCGGGCCGTCGCCTTCTTCGCCGCCGGGGTGGCAGCCTTCACAGAACTCGGCGTAGACCTCGGTGCCGGAGGCTACGTCGGTGGACCCAATCGGGTAGTCGAGGTCCTCCAGCGAGTACGCGGTTGTGCCGGTGGACTCCTTGGAGCAGCCGTACGCGATTGCCAACATGCCGATCATCAAGCCCAGGATCAGTTTCTTGCCCATCTTTTCACCTTTCACCGGGGCGCCGCTATACGCGCGGCGCTCCCTGAGTCCCCTTCCGGCGCAGCTGTAGCAGCTTTTCGCCCTGCACCCGCAGCGCTTCGGATTCGGTGCGTACGACGTCGCTGTGGCAAGCGGCCTTTTCCGTGTCGCCGACCGCGCTCTTCGTCTTGCCCGCCAGCCGGTGGATCTCGTCGGGCGAGAGATGGCCGCGCGCCCGGAGGATCTCTTGCTGCTCGGGCGTCAGCGCCGCCGACTTCACCACGCGGTCCCGCTCGAAGCCACTGGCCTTGCCCGACTCGAACTCGACGATTTCTTTGGAGATGCGCACCGAGCACCAATCGTGGCCGCACATCGCGCAGAAATCGGTGTCGACGTCCAAGTCCTCGTCGTGAAACGCCCGCGCCGTGTCGGTGTCGAACGCGAGGTCGAAGTGCTTCTCCCAGTTGAGTGCCGCGCGGGCCCGTGTGAGGTCGTCGTCCCAATCGCGAGCCCCAGGAATCCCGAGGGCCACGTCCGATGCGTGGGCCGCGATCTTGTAGGCGATGCAGCCTTGCTTGACGTCGTCTTTCTTGGGGAGGCCCAGATGCTCCTTGGGTGTCACGTAGCAGAGCATCGCTGCGCCGTGATAGCCCGCGGCCGTCGCGCCGATCGCACTCGTGATGTGGTCGTAACCAGGAAACACGTCCGTGACCAGCGGGCCGAGCACGTAGAACGGGGCGCCATGGCAGCGCTGCCGCTGCAGCTTCATGTTGTATTCGACCTGGTCGAAGGGCACGTGGCCCGGTCCTTCGACCATGACCTGGCACCCCTTGCGCCAAGCGCGTTCCGTCAGCTCACCGAGTCGGTCGAGCTCGCCGAGTTGCGCGTCGTCAGTGGCGTCCGCAAGTCCACCGGGGCGCAGGCCATCCCCTAGAGAGAAAGAGACGTCGTACTCACGCATCACGTCGCAAATTGCCTCGAAATGCTCGTACGTCGGGTTCTCTTGGCCGTGGTGCAGCATCCATTTGGCGAGGAGCGAACCGCCGCGGGAGACGATCCCGATCAACCGCTTGCGAATGAACGGCAGATGCTCTCGTGCGACGCCGGCGTGAATCGTGAAGTAGTCGACGCCTTGGCGCGCTTGATGGCGAAGCGTCTCGAGAATCACATCGAGTGTGAGTTCTTCGATACTGCGTCCGATGATCATCGAATAGATGGGAACGGTTCCAATCGGCACTCGTGCGTTGCCGATGATCGCTTCGCGGGTCGCATCGAGGTCGCCCCCCGTCGACAGGTCCATGACCGTATCGGCACCCCAGCGTTCAGCCCACTGAAGCTTTTCGACTTCCTCATCAGTGCCGGATGACACGGGCGACGCGCCCATGTTCGCGTTGATCTTGGTGAGGCCTGCCCGGCCGATGCACATCGGGTCGAGGGCGTGGTCGAGATGAACTTTGTTGGCCGGGATGATCATTCGCCCCGCCGCCACCTCGTCGCGCACCTGCTCTGGGGTCAAGTGGGTCTCACGTTCGGCGACGCGCCGCATGGCCGGCGTGATGGCGCCGAGCCGGGCATGCTCCAGCTGGGTCACGGGCACGAAGCCCGCGGGTGGCTGCCATCGGCCGTCTTTGCAGTGCCAATCCTCCGGCATGAAGTCCCAGGCGGTCTTGTCGCTCGGTTGCGGCATCCCCGGTGTGTCGGGAGACGAGAAGGTGAGGGGGCCGCCGATGTTAGCAGCGTTGGCAAACGAGCCCGGCGTCGTGCCGGCGCCTTGGCTCGATGGATTGTGCGCGCCTCGCAAAGGGATCTTGAAGTCGTTCATCGAGCGAGGGGCGACCCTAGCACGGCCCCCAGAGCGCGGCTATCCTCCGCGTCCTCGTTGCCAGGAAGACCATGACCTCGACACCACTGTATCGTTCGCGCCCGAGCGGCTTTGAGATTCAACCCGCATCCCAGCCCGAAGCGCAGAAGATCACCGACTTCATCTATCTGTCTGAGGGGCTTTCCAACTCGTACCTCATCACCACGCCGGAAGGCCGCATCGTGGTCAATACGGGGATGGGTTTCGAAGCGCCCATCCACAAGCGCAACTTCGACGCGGTGGATAGCAGTCCCGTGCGCTACATCTTGGTCACACAGGGTCACGTGGACCACGTGGGCGGCGTCGACCTCTTTCGCGAGGAGGGCACGGAGCTCGTCGCGCAAGCGAACAACCAACCGCACCAAGCGGACGACGGTCGTATCGCAGCGTTCCGCGCGTCACGCAGCGCCTTTGCCTTCGCCGACGCCATTGCGCGCGCCTGGACGTACATCCAAGAGCACGTCGGAGGCGGTATCCCCGCGCAGTCGCGGCCGACCCCCGATATCACCTTCGACGACCGCTACGAGCTCGAGCTTGGTGGCGTGCGGATGGAGCTCTTGTCGACACCGGGTGGCGAGACGACCGACTCGATGGTTATCTGGTTGCCTGATCACGAGGTCTGCATCTGTGGCAACCTATTCAGCGCGCTCTTTGGCCATTTCCCGAACCTGGTGACGGTTCGTGGCGATCGCTACCGCGAGGCTCTGGGCTTCGTCGAATCCCTCGAAAGGGTCCTCGAGCTAGAGCCCAAGCTGTTGTTGACCGGGCATCACGGCCCAATTACCGGCAAGGATACCATTCGCGAGGAGCTGACGCGGTTGCGCGACGCGGTTCGTTACGTCCACGACGAAACAGTGCGCGGCATGAACCACGGCAAGGACATCCACACCTTGATGCGCGATATCCAGCTTCCACCCGAGCTCGAGGTGGGGGAGGGCTACGGCAAGGTGTCGTGGAGCGTCCGGGCCATTTGGGAGAACTACGCGGGGTGGTTTCACCACAGCTCGACGACGGAGCTCTACCCAGTGCCTGCCAAGAGCGTGCACGGAGATTTGGTAGAGCTTGCCGGTGGAGTCGACGCCGTCGTGCAGCGAGCCCAGGAGAAACTGTCTTCGGGTGTGCCGCTCGAGGCGATCCACTTGGCCGAAATTGCGCTCACCGCCGCGCCGACGAACGTTGGGGCGCTCGAAGCAATGATTGCCGCGCATGAGCAACTCGAACGCGAGAGCGAAAACTTCTGGTTGACGCAATGGCTGCGAAAGCAACTCGGCGATCTGCGCTCCACTCTCGAAGCGGCGAGAGCCAAGGGGAGCCAGTCGTGACCGATGGAGCGAACGACATCCGAATCGACGACCTCAAGGCGCCGGTCCTCACGCCGATGCAGAAGATGGTCATCGACGGCTTTGCCGGCGTCGAGGTCGAGTTTACCGAGGACGCGGTGCTCGGTGAGGCGCAGGAGCGCACTGGGCTTTCGGATTTCGGACCCGACGACTTTCGCGAGCGACTGGCGGTGTGGTGCCAAGCGGCTGACGAGGATACCGACCTCGGTCCGATGGGGCAGGTGCGCTTCTTCGGGGACATGGTGCGGTACGCATCCAACCGCCTGCGCTTTCATGACCTGCTCGAGCGGCACCCCGAGATCCTCGACGTCGAGATCCGAAAGCCCATCATCATCGCCGGGCTTCCGCGCTCGGGGACCACGCATTTGTTGAATTTGATCGCGGCCGACACGCGACTCCGTTCGCTGCCGTACTGGGAAAGCCTCGAGCCAATCCCCGACGCCAGCGCTGTGCCCGGGCCGAAAGAGCAGGACCCACGGTACGTGAAGTGTGCCGCCGAGTACCAGATGTTCGGCCAGATCGCGCCGCTCCTCAAGAACATGCACGACATGGCGCCCGACCACGTGCATGAGGAGATCGAAGTGGGGGCCCTCGATTTCTCGACCTTCCTGCCGGAGTGGCTTGCCGTCGTGCCCCGGTGGCGCGACTACTACTTCACCCACGACCAGCGCCCGCACTACGCGTACATGAAGAACGTGCTCAAAGCGCTCCAGTGGATGCATGGCCCTGACCGATGGATTCTGAAGTCTCCCCAACACCTCGAGCAGCTAGGACCTCTCATCGAAACGTTCCCGGACGCGACTGTGGCCCTCACGCATCGCGACCCCGTGTCGGTTGTCGCATCCGCCATCACGATGCTGACCTACGGTGACCGAATGCGCCGCACCAAGGTGGATCCGCCGGCAGTCGCCGAATACTGGAGCGAACGAGTCGAGCAACTCTTGCGCTCGTGTGTGCGGGACCGCGACCGCTTGCCCGCCTCGCAGAGCATCGATGTACTCTTCCACGAGTTCATGGCAGACGACGTGGGGATGGTGGAGCGAATCTACGAGGTGGCCGGCCTCGACATGACCGCCGAGGCGAGGGCGTCGCTCGATCAGTACATGGCGGACAACCCGCGCGGGAAGCACGGTCGTATCCGATACGATCTTGCCAGCGATTTCGGAGTCAACCCCGAGGCGCTTCGCAAACGGTTTGATTTCTACTACGAACGATTCCCCGTTCAGATGGAAGCATGATGAAGCAGGTCAACATTCACGGTCCGGGCAAGGTTCAGCTCGACGACGCCGACAAACGCGAGCCCGGGCCGCGCGATGCCGTGGTGCGCGTTGCCGCATGTGGCGTGTGCGGAACCGATGTCCGTTATGTTCGCATGGGCGGTCTCACACGCCCGATGCCCATTGGGCACGAGCTCTCCGGGATCATCGAATCGATAGGCGCGGAGGTGTCCGACTTGGCTCCCGGTACGCGAGTCGTTCTCAACCCGACCGCGTCATCAAACATGATCGGGAATGGCGGGCCGGAGGGCGGCTTCACGCAGCTGCTCCTGGTTCGAAACGCGGCCGATGGCGGCTGCCTGTTTCCAATCCCGGACGACTTGCCGATGCACCTGGCCGCGCTCTCGGAGCCCCTCGGTGTGGGGATGAACGCGGTCGATCGGTCTGAGGTCACGGCGAATGACAAGGTCGCCGTGTTCGGCGCCGGGCCGATTGGTCTTTCAGCCATCGCAACGCTGCGCGATCGTGGCATCTCGGATGTCGTTGCCATCGATCTGTCGCCACGTCGTCTCGAGCTGGCGACCGCACTCGGGGCACGGGCGACGATCAACGCGTCCGAGCAAGACCCGTGGGTAGAGCTCAAGAAGCTCCACGGTGAGGAACCGCTCATGGGCATGCCGATGGCCGCGACCGATGTCTTCATCGAAGCGTCCGGGGCGGGGAAGGTGATCACCGACGTGTTGCAGAGCGGCAAAGCCGAATCGCGGCTCACCGTGGTCGCGCTCCATGAGCAGTCGGTGAACGTCAGCTTTCTTTGGGTGATGATGAAGCAGATGACGATCCGCGGGGCGATGGAGTACCCGGCCGACTACACCGATGCGATTGAGCTCCTGACGCGATGGGATCTGTCTCCGATGATTACCCACCGGTTTCCGCTCGATCGGATCGGCGAGGCCATCGAGGTGGCGACCGATCCAAACGCGGGCGGCAAAGTGATGGTCGATATCGACACAGAGGTGAACTAGTGAGCAACGCAGCGAGCTTTGATTTCTCAGGAGCGCGCGTCTTGGTGACGGGCGGCTCGAACGGGATTGGCGCGGCCATCGCCAAGGCATTCGCAGACGCGGGCGCCGAGGTCGTGATTACCGGAACGCGCGAGTCTGCAAGCGAGTACGATGGGGACCTCTCGGCCTACGAGTACCATTCGCTCGAGCTCACCGACAAAGCCGCCATTGAGGGCTTGGCCGCGTCGCTCGATCGCCTCGACGTACTCGTCAACAATGCTGGCTGCAACTTCCCTGGTGGCAAGCACGAGGCGGTCCCCGATGTTTTCGAAGAGTCGGTCGCGATCAATCTGTTTGGCGCATATCGTCTTTCAGTAGGGTGCAGGGACAAGCTGGCTGCGAGCACCCTCGAAGGCGGCGCAAGCGTGATCAACTTGGCCTCGATGGGCGCCTTCTTCGCAGTCCCCATCGTGCCGGGCTACGGGGCGGGCAAGGCGGCAACCGTTCAGATGACCAAGAACCTGGCAGCGACCTGGGCCGGCGATGGGATTCGGGTCAACGCGGTCGCGCCGGGTCTCATCGAAAGCAACATGACCGCGATCATGAAGGGCGTGGAACCCCTCGAGAAGCCATTCATAGACCGAACCCCGCTTGGACGTTGGGGGGTGCCGGGCGATATCGCCCCCGTGGTGCTCTTCTTGGCCAGCTCGTCCGCACGTTTCATGACGGGGCAGACGGTCCTGGTCGACGGCGGCTTCTCGGTCACCTAGGTTCATCGTGACCGCTATGCACAAGCCGAAGGCAGTCGCCGCCGCGCTCACGTACGGCACGTTCCCGCTCGTGTTTGGCGGCGTGATGGGGATCGCCGTCTACGGCATGGGGCAGGGATGGGATCCCGTAGTCACGGCTGTGTCGCTGACCGGTGCGGTCGTTCTACTGCTACTCGTGCTCGAGCGGGTTCATCCCTATCACCAGGAATGGCTTCACAGCCACGGCGACATCCGCACCGACCTCATCCACAACTTCGTGAACTTCTGGATTCCGGAGCTCTATACCGTGGTCTTCGTCGGGGGCTTCACCGTGGCGGCGGCCTGGCTGTCGAACGCTCTCGGCGCGCAACTTTGGCCGGCGGACTGGCCTCTTCTGGCGCAACTGTTGCTCGCGCTCGTCGTTGGGGAGTTTGGGACCTATTGGGCCCACCGATTGATGCACGAGCACGCGATTCTGTGGCGCTTCCATGCGGCGCACCACAGCGCCCCGAGGCTCTACTGGCTCAACGCGGGTCGCTTCCATCCGATCGACTTGTTCGCGCAGCAGTTCTTTGGCGTGACGCCTTTGGTTCTGTTGGGCGCCGACGCGCGGATCATCGCCTTGCACACCTTGTTCACCGCGGCTCACGGCATGTTCCAGCACTGCAACGTGGACATCCGCCTGGGGCCCCTGAACTGGTTCTTCAGCATGGCGGAGCTTCACCGTTGGCATCACTCGAAGCACATCGAAGAGGCCAACACGAACTACGGCGCGAATATCATCTGGTGGGATATGGTGTTCCGGTCTCGGTTCTCGCCCAGCGATCGGGAGCCGCCGACCGAGATCGGCATCGAGGCTTTACCCGACTTTCCCAGGGGCTACTGGGCACACCTGCTCTCGCCTTTCCGCTGGAAAGAGATCGAGGACACCGCACCCGCAAATTAAGCGCGTCGTGCGGTTTGGAAGGTGGGACCGATTCCGCTAGACAGGACACATGCGGTGTACGGGCGCAGGGGGGTGTCTCGTGGCGGTCCTATTGGCGAGCTGCGGCAACGACGGTTCGTCTCGGTCTGGCCCTGCGCTCGATCCGCGCCCCGAAGTGCAGACCTGCCTGCCCGACATAGCGGAGGGCATGCCCGCGCGCCTCTCCGACACCGAGTGTTTCACCGATCTCAAGACGCTCGAGCCCGGCCCGGATCTGATCCCGTACGAGGTCAACGCACCGCTGTGGACCGACGGCGCCTTCAAGCCGCGATTCCTGGTCGTGCCGAGCCCGGAGCAGATCACGATTCGGGCGGACGACTCGTGGGCGTTTCCGGACGGGACTGTTCTGATCAAGGTGTTCGGTTTTGAGTTTCGAAAGGGCGACTCGGAGAGCCGTCGTGCAGTGGAGACGCGCTTCATGGTTCGCCGCAACGGGGCCTGGGAGTACTCGACCTATGAGTGGAACGACGAAGGGACGGACGCAGCGTTGCTCGAGAAACGCAAGGTCGTCGAGTACACGATCGAAGGTGGCAGCGGGCCCGAGGTCATCGAGTATGGATTTCCAGAGTACGACGATTGCGTAACCTGCCACGGTAGCGAAATCGACGATGTGCTCGGCCCCAAGACGGGTCAGCTGAACCGCGAGCGCGACTACGATGGCGTGGTAGCCAACCAACTCGTCGCGATGGCGGAGATCGGCCTCTTCGCGCTCGGCACAGACGAAGAGATCAACCCGGATACCGAGCCCCGGATGGCGAACCCGCCGAAGGGCGAAGGGACCCTCGAGGAGCAAGCTCGCGCGTACCTGGACGCGAACTGTGCACACTGTCACCGCCCCGGCGCCTACGCGGACTCGGCCGAGCATGGGCTCGATCTTCGATACGAGGTCTCGCTCGCAGACAGTGGCATCTGCGATCCGATGAAATATTTCACCGAGTGGGCGGGGCTGCCTCGTGTGGCGCCTGGCGACCCGGACGGCTCGGGGCTCATGCAACGGTTCGTCTTGGATGGTGTGTTGCGAATGCCGTCGACCGGCACGTCGACCGTCGACCCGTTCGGCACTGCGCTGCTCCGAGATTGGATCGCTCGGTTGACGACCTGCCCATAGATCGCGGCCTCGTCGCCAGCATGCTATGGCAGGCGCGATGACGCGCTACGATCCGGCGACCATTGAACCCAAGTGGCAGGCCTACTGGGACGAGGACGACACGTTTCGCACGCCTGAGGGTACCGATCGGCCGAAGACGTACATCCTCGACATGTTTCCGTATCCGTCCGGGTCGGGGCTGCATGTGGGGCATCCGGAGGGGTATACGGCGACCGACATCGTGGCGCGATACCGCCGGGCTGCCGGGTTCGACGTGTTGCATCCGATGGGTTGGGATGCGTTTGGCCTTCCCGCCGAGCAGCACGCGATCCTCACCGGCACGCATCCACGCGACACGACCGCGCGCAACATCTCGACATTCAAGCGTCAGCTCAAGATGCTCGGGTTCAGTTACGATTGGGCCCGCGAGATCGACACCACGTCTCCCGAGTATGTGAAGTGGACCCAGTGGATTTTTCTCAAGCTATTCAAGCGCGGGCTCGCGTACCAGAGTGAGGTCGCAGTCAACTGGTGCGCGGATCTTGGAACCGTGTTGGCCAACGAAGAGGTCATCAACGGCTTGAGCGAACGGGGAGGGCACCCGGTCGAACGCATGCCGCTGAGACAGTGGGTGCTGAAGATCACCGCCTACGCCGACAGGCTCCTCGAAGACCTCGGAGACGTCGAGTGGCCCAACAGCACGCGGATCATGCAGCAGGAATGGATCGGCCGATCCGAAGGCGCCGAGGTGAACTTTGACGTCGTTGGGCACGACGAAGTCATCGAGGTCTTCACGACGCGTCCCGACACGCTGTTCGGTGCGACGTTCATGGTGCTCGCGCCGGAGCAGCCCCTGGTCCAGGTGCTGACCACCGACGAACGACGCGACGAAGTAGCGGCTTACGTCGAGCAAGCCAAGAACAAGAGTGGGCGCGACCGGCAAGCGAACAAAGACAAGACGGGCGTGTTCACCGGCGGCCTTGCGATCAATCCCGTCAACGGTGCAGAGGTTCCGATCTATATCGC
>PVMK01128776.1_pt1 | contig 38142 bp, 42 predicted proteins | sample 1853481 | NCBI WGS metagenome assembly PVMK01 (sample SAMN08533507, study PRJNA380276) | Marine sediment metagenome, whole genome shotgun sequencing project.
TATGGCGGATTCGGGTCTGCCAGTAGAGGACCTGCCGTGTATAACCCCGTCAAAAAGTCTACACTTGCCCCCCCTGTCGTATCTGTTGTGACAATAAAGGCATACGGCGGGACCCCCCCCACGCCATTAAAGTCTTGCTGGCCAAGAACAGGTACCGTCACCGTCGCCGGCGTAATGGTAGGTGCCTGAGCAAAGACTAAAGTCGGCCCTAGAAGCAATAGGCAAAAGACAAAAATGATTTTCAGGAAAGTTTTCATTTCAATTATTCATTAAGAGATTCAATGAAGTACTTATTTGAATATGCCTAAGTAAAACAAATACCTTCTTGCCCATCATAATAGATGGCATTTCTTAAAGCCAAATAGCCTGTGAAAGCAGAGTATCTATGGTCTGAACCCTAACTTTTTTGAGGGGTGTTGAGTACCTTTAACTTTTCTCTTGGAATGCGTGGGGTATAAGCAGAGTGGAAGGCGAAGCCTTCTCAGCCTGCCGAACAGATTTGGCGATGGCTTGGCTGGCGCGGGAGCTGAGGAATCGTTGTTGGTCGTATCCCAACAGGATTTCCCACGCTGAGTCCTCATAGCGACTGATGAGTGGAAGGGCGACCTCGTTGAGCATCCACTGGCCGTGCCGGAGGTCCTCTTTGATGTGCACATCCCAGTAGCCGATAGCTTGTTCACTGAAGCCAAGACGTTCTCCCGCGGTTTTGTAATTCTGGAATGCGGCAGGGACTGAGATTTCGAAGTAGAGGAGGCTGCCAATATACCGTAAGAAATTTCTCTTGCGCTCACACATGGTAAAACTGTGATTGATGTTGGCGAGTACTTCCCAGGGAACGATTTCAAAGTATGCTTCGGGTGTGGTGTCCATACCAAATTCGTCCAGCATTGCCGAAAAAAACGATGAATGTTTTCTCGCCAATTTTCCTCCTCCATACTCCTCGAGCAGGATTTTAGTGAGCATGGCTTGAACTTCGTTCCCAACGCCGCCAATGACTCGTGACAATTGGCTGGCTTCCACCAATCCATCCAGAGAGGCGATTGCCAACAATCGACGGTACCCGACCTGCGATATGTCGTTGCTAAAGAAGAGACCAGTCTGCGATGGTTCTGGATCCAGATCTCTAGCCGCACGTTCCTGGAGGGTGGTCTTAATGTCCAAGTTTTTCAAGGAAGGAATATCAATGTTCCGGGCCTCCCAGAACTGCCAGGCCGTATCAATCTTTGTTCGCACGGAGAAGAGAAACGCCGAATCCTCATTGGCGTAATTCTCAAGATCGTCATACCAGAACAGTTTTAACCGATTGATTCGATACAGAATCCTTTGAAGGAAGAGCTGGGCGTTGGGAGAAGTGGCCCGGTCCTGGTAGGCTTCTGCTATGGCCAAACCCAACGCATGTTCAAATGGTTCCAGGCACTCGGGCGTGTTGGATACATGCTGATCGAGATCATCATGCCGAAGGAGATGCGTAAACGCTTCTTCGACTTCATGGAAGTCGATTTCAGCAAGGGTTTGGAAAGAAGAAACATTCATTAAGGGGACGATTAAAATAGGAAATGGGTGTATAAAGGCCGTCAAGATTACATTCTAGCAAGCCTTAGAAGGGTGATCAAACTCTGGACCATGTCAAGCGTGAAAGAAGGAAACCCATGTCATTTGAATATCACAATTTGCGATCGGGAACCGCAGCCGCATCATCCGATGACCAGTTTGCGCAAGCTGTGCTTGAAGGACTCTCAAGAGAACCGAAACGTCTACCATCGTGGTTGATATTCGATGATCGGGGCAGTGAAATCTTCACCGAGATTACCCAACTTATAGGGTATCATCCAGCTCAATGTGAGTTCGAGATATTCCAGAATCACAAGCAGGCCGTCACCGATATGCTGGCGAAACATGCATTTCGGGTCATTGAGCTTGGCGCGGGAGATGGAAGGAAAACTCAAATTCTTCTTGAGCACTTCATCCAGAGCCGGTTGGCTTTCGACTATGTACCAATTGATATCTCCGAGGGCCCAATCAAAAATCTCGTCGCCGTTTTGGAGTCACGATATTCACAGAGCACCATGTCGGTTACAGGATTGGCTGCCGATTACTTTGATGGTCTCCGTGCGATCAAAGAGCAATCCACCTTGCGAAACATTGTTCTCTTTCTGGGCTCTACCATCGGGAATATGGAGTTGCCTGCAGCCGAGCTTTTTGTTCGGAAATTGCGGGAAACTCTAAACAATGGGGACTATCTCATGATCGGGTTCGATCTCATGAAGCACCCGAAGACCTTGTATTCAGCCTACAATGATTCCACAGGAGTGTTTGAACGATTCAACCTTCATCTGCTTGATATCCTGAATCGAAAGCTGGGGGCGAATTTTGTGAAAGATCATTATGTCCAACAGGGGCACTACAATCCGGGAACACATGCAGTCGAGAGCCACATTTACAGTACCCGGGAGCAAGTGGTGTTCATTAAGGCATTGGGGAAGGAGTTTTCTTTCGGGCAGTGGGAAGCGATGCAATCCGAGCATTCCTACAAGTACACCCAATCAGAAATCGAAGGGTTGGCTGAGAAGAGTGGGTACCGGATCGTGAAGCACCTGTTTGATACACAGGGCCATTTCGTGGATTCGGTCTGGGAGGTGAAAAAATAGTTTGCCAGGTTGTTATCCTTATAGGCGGAGAGGCTGGTCGGAACGATGTCGTTGAGTGGCTTATGCCGGGGAGAGATTCTTCGTTTCGTGCAATATGAAAAGGAAGTAGACGTTCATGTTGGTGGGGACGGTAAAATGCTTATGATGAGCCATCTTCAGATTCCAGGTTAATGAGGGCCCAGAAACGTGCATGCTACTTCAGAATCGTCGTAATTGGGTGATTTACAACCTACTTGTCAAATTCCCTTCCCAATGCCCTGGAACCGCGTGATTATTTTTGTCCGTTGGTTGGAGGTTCTCGCATGGAGACTCCAACAATAGATTGTCTTGATTCCCCAATCTCCTCTCTTGACCGCCATTTCTAGGTTTAATGGCTTTCTTTGACGAGGTTTTTGTTCCATTCCGGTACCTCAATTATCAGATCTTTCTCGCCATTAGGGACGCATTGGCAGGCAAGTCTAGATTTCAGACTCAAGCCAGGGGCTTCATCTAGCTGATCGTTCTCGTCATCCGTTGGTTCGTTACAGGTTTCGAGGCCTTCTTTTACGATGACATGGCACGTTGAGCAGGCGCAGACCCCTCCGCAGGCATGTTCCACATCAATACCATTTCCCCAAGGCGATGTCTAATAGACTTCCAACAAGCCCCGTCTCTCCAAAGGGTAGTTTGTTAGGATCGATCTGTATTTCAATGGGTGCCCCAGGAGTAATGAAGGTCACCTTAAATGGTTTTTGTGCAACAATCGTTTCACTTTTCTCGATATACGGGTTACTGCCTCCCATTATTTTCTCCTTTTAAAACAATATGTTATAGTAAAATAATATCAAATGGCTTCAATCGCACTTTATTGTTCTATCTGATAATCCGACTAAATGTATCTCCGACCATTTTAGTCTTGACTGACTTGTGAGGTCAATGATACATTAACCCCGATCATATAAGTCGGGATTAAGGCGCTCGGGCAACAGCCTGGAGCTTTGGTTTCAGCCTTACGCTTCACGGAATGCTATCTTCGTTATGTTGAAAATTTCGAAAAAATCAGATTATGCCTTGATGGCTCTCCAGTATATGGCGATGGTGCAATATGGAGAGATGAATGCGCTTAGCACATATCGAGTGGTGAATACCAAGGAAATTGCTGAGGAACATCATATTCCCTTGGAACTTTTAGCAAAAGTGCTGCAGACCCTGGCTAAGCATGAAATGATTGAAAGTCAAAATGGTCCCAAGGGAGGGTATGTCTTGGCTCGTGAGCCACGGAGCATTTCCATTGCCCAGGTTTTGGAAGCGATCGAAGGGCCGTTAGGCATTGCGGATTGTTACCATGAAAAAGATGACCATGCGGCTTGTGAACAGATGGACCATTGCAATATCCGCACGCCGCTTCTCAAGGTTCAAGAAAGCATCGTCCATTTGCTCAGTAGTATGTCTATTGAAGATATGATGGAAGAAATGCCATTAATTATTGTGGAATCTCGGAAAAAAGAAGGAGTTCAATTATGAAGTTGCCCATATATTTGGATAATCATTCGACGACCCCCTGCGATCCGCGGGTTGTCGATGCGATGCTTCCCTATTTCACGGAAAAATTCGGCAATTCGGCGAGCCGTAACCACAGTTTCGGGTGGGAAGTAGAAGAAGCCGTTGAGCATGCTAGAAAACAAATTGCTCACTTAGTCGGTGCCGATGCGAAGGAAATTATTTTTACCAGCGGGGCGACGGAATCGGATAATTTGGCTCTTCAGGGCATTGTGGCGATGTACCGGGAGAAGGGTGATCATATTATTACCAGTGCTACTGAGCATCGTGCAGTTATTGATACGGCGAAATATCTTGAAAAGAAGGGTGTCACCGTTACGTTTCTTTCCGTGGACAAAGCCGGCATGGTCAGTCCTGATGATGTTCGCAATGCCATTACCGATAAAACGATTTTAATTTCAGTGATGTTGGCGAACAATGAAATCGGTACGATCAATCCCATTGCCGAAATTGGAAAAGTGGCCAAAGAAAAGGGCATCATCTTCCATTGTGATGCCACTCAAGGGGTCGGGAAAATTCCGGTGAATGTGCAGGAAATGGGCATTGATCTCATGTCGTTCTCCGCTCACAAAATTTATGGTCCCAAGGGTATTGGAGCCCTCTATGTTCGACGACGGGCGCCTCGCGTTCGGTTGGAACCGATGATCTACGGCGGTGGTCATGAACGCGGCATGCGCTCAGGGACGTTGCCTGTTCCTTTAATCGTGGGATTTGGGAAAGCCTGCGAATTGTGCGAGCAGGAGATGGCGACGGAAGCGGTCCGCATGGCGAAGATGAGAGATCGCTTGCAAGAAGGCATCATGGGAGCGATGGAAGAAGTGTATCTGAACGGGCATCCAACGGAACGCTTGCCGGGCAATCTTAATATTAGCTTTGCCTATGTGGAAGGGGAGGCCTTGTTGATGGGAGTGAAAGAAATAGCCTTATCCTCAGGTTCGGCCTGTACTTCAGCCACTTTAGAACCCTCCTATGTATTACGGGCATTGGGTGTGGGATCGGACTTAGCCCATTCTTCCATTCGGTTCGGCATTGGCCGGTTTAATACGGATGAGGAAATTGAATATACGATTGATCGTATGCTTAAAGCCGTCACGCATCTTCGAGAAATGTCTCCGTTGTATGAGATGGCTAAAGAGGGTATTGATTTGAAGAGCGTGCAGTGGGCAGCGCATTAATCTGGTTCTAAGAATCGTCTTATCTTTATATATCAGAAGGAGGAATGAGCCATGGCCTATAGTGAAAAAGTGATTGATCATTACAACAACCCCCGTAACGTGGGATCGTTTAAAAAGGATGATGATGGAGTCGGGACAGGTATCGTGGGAGCCCCGGAATGTGGCGACGTGATGAAACTCCAGATCAAAGTCGAGAACGATACTATTGTGGATGCGAAGTTTAAAACCTTCGGTTGTGGTTCGGCGATTGCTAGTTCAAGCCTGGCCACGGAATGGTTAAAGGGCAAATCGGTTGAAGAAGCCCAAAAGATCAAAAATACCGATATCGTTGAAGAATTGAATCTTCCTCCGGTGAAGATTCACTGTTCGGTATTAGCTGAAGATGCCATTAAGGCTGCATTGGGGGATTACCAGAAAAAAGCCGAAGAGAAAAAGCCGAAAGTAGAAGAAGCCGCAGCATCAACCTAAGGCAGGAATAGGTCTGCGGTCGTCGGGAATGTTCGAAAAAGCCTGCCCGCCTGGGCGAAGCCGCCTTTTAGCCTTCGTCATCACTTCAGCGAAGGAGGCTCGGCGAAGGCAGTGAACGCCGCTGGCATGCGGGCCGTAGCTTTTGCGAAGGCTGGCGGATTTTTTCAACATTCTCATGAATAGAGTTTTTATGGGGGAGCAAAACATGGAAACAAAAGAAGCCGATAACACAACCGTCGTTACGATGACCGATGCCGCCTTGAAGGAGGTTCAGCGTTTATTGGATCTTCAGGGCATCACGGAAGGCGGATTGCGATTGGGGGTCAAAGGCGGCGGTTGTTCCGGGTTAAGCTATACGGTCAACTTCGATGAAAAAATTGGGGAGTTCGATACGGTAACCGAGGTGAATGGTGTGCGGGTGATTGTGGATATGAAAAGTGCCATTTACCTCCAAGGGATGACCTTGGATTATCAAAAGGACATGGTGAGCGGAGCCTTCAAGTTCATCAATCCCAACGCCACCAAAACCTGTGGATGCGGAGAATCTTTCTCAGCGTAAACTCACACTTTTTCATTCAGACAGCTAAGGAGTTGATCGGGCATGGTTCAGTTAGCCATGCCCGAGTTGTCAGAGGACAATAGCAATATATGGACCATCCTCACCACCATGAAGTCCTTGCTAGCACACGCGAGCTCCCGATGGCACGCAGTATGTGTTGGCACTGCCAATCTGAAGTAACCGGCGAATACCTCTGCGGCCAATGCGTCAAAGTTCAGCCCCTTTCCAAGGGCCTGGATTATTTCGCCTGTTTTAAATTGCCCCGGTTGCTCAACATTGATGAGCAAGAGTTGGAACGGATCTATTATGATCTCAGCCGGACGTTTCATCCTGATTTTTATTCCACAAAAGATGAATCGGAAAAGACCATTAGTTTAGGGAACTCTGCGTTTCTCAATACTGCGTATCGAACGCTGAAAGATCCTATTCAACGAGTGGAATATTTGATTCGCCTGGAAGCCGGAGCCGTTAAAGATATTCGCTCGAATCCCCCTGCTGATCTCTTTGAAGAAATTCTTGAGTTACAAGAGGATATGGAGACCTTCCGTGGTCTTCAGGCAGATAACGCCTCGATGGAACGAAATGAGCTTCGGGAGAAATTACAACGCGAACGTGAGCATCTTGAGGAACGCCAAGCAGAAATGGAAAAAACGTTACGGTCAAAATACCAGGAGTGGGATCAATTGCAAACAGCGAATCCCGATCCTAGTGAAGCGCGCGACCAGAAAAATACGGTGTTGCGGAACATGCAAGAAGTTCTTTCTAACCGCACGTATATTTGCAATATGGTAAATGAGTTGCTGGAAACGACTGGTTAACACGTAAAGCTGGATACGAAAAGGATTGATTGTGAGTCGAATTGTTGGCATTGATTTAGGCACGACTAACTCATTGATCGCCTATATGGACAATGGAACGCCGCGGGTCGTTCCTGGGCCGGACGGCGTGACGATAGTGCCCTCCATTGTGGGCATGACGGATAATGGATTGATTGTGGGTGATCCTGCGAAAGCGCATCTCACACGTGACCCTTCTCGTACCATCTATTCCGTTAAACGATTTATGGGAAAAGGGTTGGCAGATGTGAAAGATGAGCTGAAATATTTCCCGTATGCCTTGCATGAAAAAAATGGCGTGATTCGCATAGAGATCGGGGAGAAAACCTATTCGCCTCCTCAGGTCTCCGCCATGATTTTGAAAGAATTAAAACGACGAGCGGAAGAATTTCTGAAAGAAAATATTTCTAAAGCCGTCATTACCGTTCCAGCCTATTTTAATGACAGCCAGCGGCAAGCCACGAAAGATGCCGGAATGATTGCCGGCTTAGAAGTGTTGCGAATCATTAACGAACCGACTGCCGCCTCCCTTGCTTATGGGCTTCAGAAAAAAACCCAAGGGTTAATTGCCATTTATGATTTAGGGGGCGGGACCTTTGATATCTCGATTCTGAAATTAAAGGACGGAATTTTTGAAGTATTAGCCACCAATGGCGATACCCACTTGGGGGGTGATGATTTCGATCAACGCCTTGTCGATGTACTGGGAAAAGAGATTGCCGAAAGGTATGAGATCAAAATCCATGACCATCCGGACCTGATGCAATTCGTGCGGTTGGAATCCGAACGAGCCAAAGTGCGGTTGTCTGATGAACTAGAAACCACGGTGGTGGTGGAACTTCCCAATGGAAAATATGAAAAGACGTTGACGCGTGAAGCGATGGAATCCCTGGTCATGGAGCTTGTAGAACGGACGCTCGCGCCCTGTCGAGCGGTGTTGAAAGACGCCGGTTTACGTGCCGACCAAATTGATGAAATCGTCTTGGTCGGTGGCAGCACCCGGATGCCGTTAGTCCGAACCAAAGTTGAGGAGTTGTTTGGCAAACAGCCACATAGCGAATTGAACCCTGATGAGGTCGTGGCATTAGGCGCAGCTGTGCAAGCGGATATTCTTGGGGGCCATAACAAGGAGTTATTGCTCTTAGATATTACGCCGTTGTCCTTGGGTATTGAAACTATGGGGGGCGTCATGAGTGCGCTTATTCGGCGCAATACCACCATTCCCACGAGCGCCAAAGAAATGTTTACCACCTATGCCGATGGGCAAACGTCTGTAGATATTCATATTCTTCAGGGCGAACGGGAATTGGTGAAAGACAATCGCAGCCTGGCTCGCTTTCAATTGAAAATGCCACCCTTGCCTGCAGGGGTTCCTCGTGTTGAAGTCACGTTTCTCATCGATGCGAATGGCATCTTGCATGTGACGGCCAGAGACATTCGAACCAGCGAAGCTCAGTCAGTGCAGGTGAAGCCCTCGCATGGACTCACCGATGACGAAGTGGAAGGGATGATTCGAGACTCCTTCCAATTTGCAGAAGAGGATATTAAAGCCCGCCAAGTCATCGAAGCCCGTACTGAAGCGAACGCGATTATTGTTGCGACTGATAAAGCTTTGGTCCGTGCGTCTGATCTCATAAGTGAAAAAGAGAAAGCAGAGATTCAGCGCGTCATTCAACAACTTGGTGAAACGCAGAAGGGCGATGACCATCGTGTCATTCGCGCCGGAATTGCGGAGGTCGAAAAAGAGACGCATCATCTGGCAGAAGTGTTGATGGATGCGACCTTGAAAGAAGCGCTGGAAAATAAAAAAGTCTCTGAATTCGTCAAATAATTGTTAGCTGATTGGATGCAAACGTTATTAAAGCGAAGAGGAAATCATGGCGCAAGATTTAATGTGGGCGGATACCGAAGACATTGGTATTCGGTTACAGGAAGAGCACCCCGACCTTGATCCTTTGACGGTCAGGTTTACCGATTTACATGCCTGGGTGGTAGCCCTTCCAGAATTCAAAGATGATCCGAAAGCCTCAAATGAGAAAAAGCTCGAAGCCATTCAAATGGCTTGGTATGAAGAATACCAGGATGCGAAGGGTTAACCTGGGCAACAACCCAGGAACCGAATGGTAGGCTGCAGATTTTTAATATGAAGAGAGTTGACTGGAAGAACCTGAATTCATTCGATCGAACTCAAAAAAGTCCATCGGATTCGCTTTTTGAGGGGCGGCTTTCCCTGGTTCCGTCCCTTTCCGAAAAACCTCTGTACTAATATGGCGGCTGGTTTTTGTTGGCAAGTCTCCAGTTGTCGTATCTATCTGAGCGAATTGAATACCCTCGGGGATCCTAAAGGTCATGACGGGCAAATTGCGAAGAGCCTGTCCCATGAATTCTGTCCAGATGGGAAGGGCTGCGTGAGCCCCGGATTCCAATCGACCTAAGGTTCGGACCGAATCGAATCCCACCCATACGCCTGTTGCTAAATTGGGTGCATAACCCACGAACCAGGCATCGTTGTACCCATTCGTCGTCCCGGTTTTTCCAGCTAAGGGGCGACCGATTTTTTTCGCTCCACGTCCCGTTCCGCTTTGGATGACATCCATTAACATGTTGGTGGTGAGATAGGCATTTTCCTGTGTCATGGCCTGTCGTGGTTCAAACAGGTGTTGTTCCAGAATTTCTCCTTTCATATCATTGACAAGCGTTATTTGATACGGGCGTAACCACATGCCTTGATTGGAAAAGACACCATAGGCTGAAGTGATTTCCTGGAGTGTCACGCTTGAAGACCCGAGGGCGAGAGACAGGTCTTGACTGAGCGGGCTTTGAATACCCAAATTACTTGCCACAGCGACGACTTCTGGGACACCTATTTGTTCAAGGAGTCTGACGGTTGCGGCATTTCGCGAATGGCGTAGGGCCTCCCGTAGTGTAATGGTTCCATAGAAACGTTTCTCATAATTTTCTGGTTTCCAGACTCGATCAAGTTCTTCATCTTTGTAGACCACCGGTGCATCCAAGATCAATGTCGCGGGAGTGAGCCCTTGTTGAAGGGCTGTAGCATAAATAAGAGGCTTGAATGCCGAGCCGGGCTGTCGCCGAGCAGCCACCGCACGGTTGAATTGACTACGAGTAAAATCATAGCCTCCAGCCATGGCCTGAACAGCGCCTGTCCGGGGATCAAGCGCCAGCAACGAACCTTCCACCAGCGGGGTCTGTTCTAAGATAAAAATACCTGATTCGAGATTGCCATTTTAGGGTAAGACCTCCACGATATCTCCAACTTTGAGTATGTGGCGCGGGGTGGCCTCTTTTTGAACCCTCGCCGTCCCAACATCTTTCACATCCTTCAGTCGACGTTCGGCCCATTGCATATCTTTATGTGCGATTGTTCCTTTATACGTATTTCCAATCAGAATATCTGCTGATTTTCTGGTGACTTTCGTGACAAGGGCTCGATACAGGCCATAAACCTGGGCAGCTTGAGGATTCTGTAGTTCCGGGTACTCATCGGGAGGCTCAAAGTCTTTGGTCAATTTCACATGTCCGAGAGGTCCTCGCCACCCTTGACGTTTGTCTACTTGACGCAGGCCTTGCCGCAGGTTTTCTTCGGCGAGTCTTTGCATCGCAATGTTTAAGGTGGTGTAGATCTGCAAGCCCCCTTTATAGACGAGCGATTCTCCATACCGTGCTACTAAATGCTGGCGAACGTCTTCGATGAAATATGCAGCAATCCGCTCGATGGACTGACGGCGATAATTCAGAGTTGTAGCGATAGCCGCTTGAGCCTCTTCGTCGGAGATGAAACCAGCTTCGATCATTCGATGTAAAACTAATTCCTTTCGAGACTTTGCCAGATCCGGATTGCGAAAGGGGGAATACGTGTTTGGAGCTTTTGGCAGCCCAGCTAAAAAAGCAGCTTCGGGGAGGCTCAGCTCTGTGACGCTTTTATCGAAGTAGGTGAGGGTAGCCGCGGCAATTCCATAGGCCCCGTGACCAAAATAGATTTGGTTGAGGTACATTTCCAGAATCTGATCCTTCGTGAGGACCCATTCCATTTTAATCGCTAAAATGAGTTCTTTGATTTTTCGTCGATAGGTGCGTTCCGGAGAGAGGAAAAGGGCCCGCGCCAATTGTTGGGTAATGGTACTGGCACCCTGAAAACGTCCACCTTTTTTGAGATTCGTCCATGCGGCTCGTCCAATTCCCACAATGTCTAGCCCGGGATGTTCAAGAAACCGGGTGTCCTCTACGGCAATGACGGCTTGGGTCAAAGCTTTGGGGATTTGATCGATGGGGGTATAGAGACGACGCTCAATAAAGAATTGCCCGATGATTTCACCGTTATCCGCATACACTCTGGAGACCAAACTTGGCTGATAATCTTGGAAGGAATCGAAGGTCGGCAGGTCACGGGTCGCTATCCAGAGAATCCCAATAACTGTTCCGGTACCAATACATCCGAGGACCAGAGAGCAGACGAGAACAATTCGAAGCCAAGACCATGTTTTGAGCCCTGAAAAAAACTGCCGAACGGTATTCATTAAGGAAAGGAAGCGATACCTTTTGTGTGAGAGACGAAGAGAGGGAGATAATTCACAGCCTTCAATTTACGATACCCCGAGATTAGTGAAAACACAAGGCAATCAAGGCTCAAGTCGTTACCAAAGAGCGTCTAAATGACCGGATCAATCGCAAATTTGGTGGAGTGAGCCTCACCAAACCCTTTCAGGGTCATTCCTGCGGAGGCAGGAATCCAGAGCACCGGGTATCGCTGGCAAAGCAATCGATCATCGGCACACCTGCTTCCTGGCGGGGCATCTTCCGGGTATGCGACATGAATGTGCCACCGCTGGAAAAGACTCGAGGCTTCACAGATCAGCTGAACTCCCAGGTATCGTGGCTCTGGGTCCCTGTTTGCACAGGAACGACGACAAAGAGTGAGAAGTGAAAATGGAAAAGTAAGAAGCGAGGAGTGCGGAGTGAGAAAAAAACAAAAGACTGGTCTTTTCTCTTGCTCTCACTTTTTACTTCTACCTTCGCACTTCCTACTTCTCCAACTCCCATCCACTCCACCAAAATTACGATTGATCCAAATGACCGTACGTTCGAAAATTAAAAACGGAAAATTTACCGAAGACCAAATGGGCGATTCTCTGGGCCTTTTGCGCAGATTGACAAACTTTTTCACCCCGTGGTACGACCAAAGGCTACTCAAGTATTTTCCGTATATTTTATCAACAAGGAGGAGATAGAACATGTCAGATGTTGCGGCAGAAATTAAAGTCGGAGATGTAGCCCCGGATTTTACGCTCAAAGATCAGGACCAAAACGATATTAAACTCAGTGACTACCAAGGCAAAAAGAACGTGGTATTGGCGTTTTATCCCCTTGATTGGAGCCCTGTCTGTACCGGAGAAAATAAGTGCCTGACCGATGATTTCCCCAGTTTTGAATCTGCTAATGCGGAGATCTTGGGCGTGAGCTGCGATAGCTTTTTTTCACATAAAGCGTGGGCCGATTCTTTGGATCTGAAGCACAAATTATTGGCAGATATGCACCGGACCGTGTCGAAGGCCTATGGCTTGTATTTTGAAGCGCTGAACTGCTCAAAGCGAGCAACGGTCGTTGTAGATAAAAGTGGGAAGGTGGCCTATGCCAAAGTTCAAGACATCAAAACGGCACGAGATGATAAAGAAATTCTGGAAGCCTTAAAAAAATTAGGGTAATCCTGTTGTCCTATGGAAACCCTAAGAGGAGCGTCGTGTGCTCCCTTAGGGTTTTTATATGCAGGTCTCGAGAAAGGAGTAGGTATGTCAGGGGTTGTTGAAAATGTGAATGATGAAAACTATGAGGACTTTTCGCAATCGTCAGCAGCTGTTGTAGCCTATGGAATTGCCACCTGTGAGCCCTGTAAGGCCTATGACCCTATCCTGGAGCAAACCGCCAAGGAATTTTTAGATGTGCGATTCGGGAAAGCCAAAATGCATGTCCCTGGCAAATGCCGGGGGATTAAAAAACAGCACAACTTTGAGACCTATCCCACCACTCACTTCTTTTCCAACGGCACTCTTATGTGTGCCAAAGAAGGCAAACTCGAGGCCACTGAGTTAACCGCGCTGATCGGGCAACATTTTTCTCAGCCGAGTTAGTCACGTTTTCCGCACGCCTCACAAAAACAACATTATTCTGAAAATATCCGACTCTGATTGCTAGGAACCTGTTGGGCTTAGGAAGAATCGGCTGCAAAAGTGTCTAAGCGGTCCATATTTCACCGATTTCTTGGACCATAGTCCCACTATGGGCCGGCGAAATCGCCAAAATCTGACCTCGCTCAGCCGCTTTTTCGCTCTCGATTCCCTAAGCCCGACAGACTCCTAGGAACCCTGAGTGGCGTTCTGATTTCTTCGATGCCCGTGGTTGGAGATGCTTTGGTTTATTCCGAAAAGGTAGCGAAGGTCTCGGAACGTTGACTTATTGAAACCTGCTGCAGAGGGGGAGTGGAAAAATGTGGTCTCAGGAGAGACCAGCATTGTTTGGCAAGAGAGAGATCAGTGATTGGGGTATCGGAAAACAGCGGGTCATGACTGATATTTTTCTGTTCCCATCGCGTAAGAATCTCGTGATTCACGATCTGGTCCAGTACCGGGAGACTGATGATCTGTCCGGTATCGAGAGGAATGGGACCTTTGATAGAGACCCACAGTTCGTACTGATGCCCTTGAAAAAACTCTTGTTCGGATTGATGCACTGCTGCGAACTGATATCGTCGACCAATGAGTGCGGTATTGATTGGTGACGTGGAATCGACGAACTCTTTCGTGACTTCTGCGTAAAGGGTGTCATCTTCATAGAGACGAATTTTCTCGAGTGCTGGTAATTGAGGATGTGTCGCTAATAATTTCCACAACGTCCAGGCCAGGTTTTCGGAGGTGGGAATTCGATCGTGGAAATATGGAGTGTCTAAGTTCAAATTTTTGTGATCGAATTCCATCAACACGTCCCATAGGTATTGTTTGAGGTCATACAGATTGATAATCATACCCGTGACCGGATCAATCTCTCCGCAGAGCGTCACTTCTAATAAATAATTATGACCATGGGTATTCACATTGTTGCAAGCACTGAACACTTCACGATTCTTGGCATCATCCCAGTCGGGATTGTGGTAGCGATGGGATGAACAGAATTCAAGACGTTTGGTTAATGTCGCTTTGGGCATAGCCATCCCCTATCAAGCCAATAAAGAAGAAGGGCTGAACTTTGGTACGAAGCGTACATCAAGTCCAGCCCTTCATGTTGTCAGTGATCTGTGATTAGTGTGTTACGTTGAGAAGGAACTGCCACAGCCACATGTGGATTTGGCTTGTGGATTTTTGATGGCAAATCCAGACCCTTGCAGGCTATCCACATAATCCACTTCAGCGCCGCTCAGCATCGGAGCGCTTTGTGAATCAATAATGACTTTCACGTCACCCTTTTCCACAATTGTGTCATCATCACTCGTTTTGTCTTCGAATGACATGCCATATTGGTAACCGCTACAGCCTCCGCCTTTCACATAAATTCGAAGACCCACAGCATCTTCTTCTTCTTTTATTAATTCTTTAATCTTTTCTTCCGCGATTGAGGTAATAGTAACCATTTGTCTTCCCTCCATGTATGAGCGCCACAAAAAATTTTAAATTCTTCTTTCCTTTCAATCGGTTGCAAGGGCATCAACATTGAGTCTTTATCTTAAAGCACACCTTTAAGGGTTGTCAATTTTGAGCCAAGGTTACGGTCCGGGTGCGATTCTCTATAAGAAAGTTATTGCAAATCTTGAAGCCATTCTTCCCGCATTTCAGGAGTTATTAGGGCTTTGGCTTGGTAATGAGGATGGGTAATAGTCAGAAAGGCCGGCATTTCCGGTTGGGCCAAGTGGTCCCGAAAGGCGGTAGTGGTCAAAAATCGTACAAAATGGACGGCACTGATTTTATCTTCTTTACTGTGACCGGCTTCAAAGTTGGCAAAAACGTGTTGCGCTTCAACTAGGATTCCCACCGTATTGGATTCATCAATTGCTTGGAACGAATCGAGGAGTTCTTGAATTTTGTCGGGATCGGTAATTTCGATAAAGAGGGTTGCACTCAATTCATCCGTACCAGGCAACAGGGCATTATACACATCACATTCTTCTTGGATTTTCTCGGGAGAGAATATACGCTCGGTTCGCAACATTTCCTGAATCTGAAACAGCACCGTCTCGCGATTTTCAAACACCAAGGTGATGTAGTCTCCCACGGTGATTCGCCGGCGCTTTTTGAGTGCGATAATGCCCTGACGAATCTCGGTGCGTTGTTCTTCATAGTCACTTGCGGATAGTAGCTCTTGCGGGGTCACGAATTTCATGTTGGTAATCCATAGGCGTTGCGAACAATTTGAATGGGGTGTAGTGCGGGCCGTGAAGGCGGAGCATCGAGCGCCTGGTCTAATTGAAGTGCGGACAAGGGACAATCGGATGCCACAAAATCGAATTTCTCCTCTTTGATTTCCCGCACGGCTTTTTTTGCGATCTTCATAGACATGTCGAAAAATTCTTTTTTGGCACTCCAGGCCCCATCATGCCCCGAACACTTTTCGATCAGATGGACGCTGGCGCCGGTTAATTCCATGAGTTCTTTGGACTTGAAGCCAATGTTTTGATCGCGAAGGTGACAGGGAATTTGATATGCCACTCGACCGGGGTTCTGAGGGAAATCTAACGAAAGGCCGTTTTCCCGTTTCAACCGCATCAGATATTCGCACACATCAAAGGTGCGTTCAGCCAGGTGCGTCATCTTTGGTGAGGGCTTCAGATAAGGATATTCCCGTTTGAACATCAAGCTGCAGCTCGGGGCAGGAATGACGATGTCATACCCTTCATCCACATAAGGTAAAAATTGTTGGCATTGGGCCTCAGCGATACGTTGCATGCCCTCCGTATCACCCAGATCAAATCGAGGCATGCCACAACATTGTTGATTGTCTGGAACAACCACTTCAATGCCATTTTTTTCTAAAATTTGTATCGCGGCCTTTCCAACATCGGTGACTTGATACGTCACCAAACAACTGGGAAAGAAGGCGACTTTGCCTTTGGGCGTTGAGGGTTTCGAGATTCGCTTTCGGCGTTCCCACCATTGTGGAAAGGTTTCAGATTGAAATGGCAACACCTGTCGAGATTGATGGACTCCTGCAACCGTTTCCACAAGGTCGCGTACCCATGGGGTACGCAGGGCCCAATTGGTGAGTGGTGCGGTGAGACTGCCCAGTTTGCCTATGAGATCAGTTTGAATGAGTAGTTTGTCGCGCCAGGTGGCTCCGCCTTCCGCCGTACGTTGCTTTTTCCAGGCCGCCATCAACCGCGGAAAATCTAAATCATATTGATGTGGAGGTGAATAGGGACAGTGGTTGAAGCAGAGTTTGCAGTAATAGCATTCCTTCTCAACTTGAGTGAAGTCTTGTGGCGTTAATTTGGATAAATCGCTTTCGTGATCATCAATACGGTTAAGCAGCGTGGTGAACGATGGACACAGGTTGAAACATCGGCGGCATCCGTCACAGATATCAAAAATCCGTAACGTTTCCGTTTCAAGATCGGAACGTGTCCAGCCTGGTGTAATTAAATCGAATTTCGGCATGGCAAAAGGAAGGCGGAGTTTTCAAAAAACACAAGGCCGCAGTTGACTAATAACTGCGGCCTTGACGATTGTTGCCACGGCCTTATCCTTGATTCAGCGACTCAAGGCCTTTGGTAAAGCGGTTGGCGTGTGATCGTTCGGCTTTTGCCAAGGTTTCAAACCATTCGGCCAATTCCTCAAACCCTTCATCGCGAGCGGTTTTTGCCATTCCAGGATACATCTGAGTGTATTCATACGTTTCACCCTCAATTGCCGCCTTTAAGTTTGCATCGGTATTGCCAATGGGCACACCGGTAGCTGGGTCACCAACTTCTTTCAAAAAGTCTAAATGTCCAAACGCATGACCGGTTTCAGCTTCCGATGTGTCTCGGAAGAGACCGCCAATATCCGTGTAGCCTTCGATATCCGCCCGTTTGGCGAAGTACAGATAACGGCGGTTCGCTTGCGATTCGCCGGCAAAGGCTGCTTTCAAATTCTCGTGACTTTTGGTTCCCTTTAAACTGTTGCCCATACAATCCTCCTTTATTGTGTAACGGGACGTTTCCCCGATGGTGAAGTGGTCTTTGGTGATCGTGATCGACGGCATGGTCCGCAATACCCTCGGAAGGCTACTTGGTGATCGGTAATCTCAAAGTCTTTAGGAAGTCCTGAAGGGGAAGTTAGACGGTTCAATCGTGGGTCTATGACATCCAGAATGGTCTGACAGCCAAGACAAATCACATGATGATGCGGTGAGAGATTTGCATCAAAACGGGCTCGCTTATGGCCGATGTTCACCTCTTGTACGAGTCCAGCTGTGCGCAACACACCCAATGTGTAATACACCGTGTTCAGGGACAGCATGGGATATGCTGGAGATACTTGCGCAAAGAGATCTTCTGCAGTTGGATGAGCTGTGCTGTGAACTAACGCTTGGTATATAGCCGTCCGTTGCGGGGTGGACTTCAAGCCGTAATCCCGAAATTTTAGTTGAATGGCATCAAGGGAAAGGTTCATCCTGGTAATTCACCCTATTACTGTTTAGGAATCATTCCTATTTAGCAAATTGCAGGAGAGTCGGTCAACAGGCAGGATGCCACTGACGCCATCCGCTGCCTGTATGACCAAATTGGAAACAGGTTGAGTGAAAGATCTCGGCGAAAATTTCCAAGGATTCGACCAGGCGAGGCCCAGGTCGATTAAAGAACTGATTTCCGTCGGTCAAATAGACCTGTCCATTTTGTACGGCTTTCAGCGTGGGCCAAACAGGATTCTGTATAAGCGTCTGCATCTCCTCTTCAATGCGAGGCATAGAGAACCCACAAGGCATCAAGACCAGCATATCGGGATTAGCGTCAGCTAAGGCTTCCCAGGTGATCCATGGGGCATGAGCTCCTGGAGTACCAAAAACCGATTGGCCTCCTGCAAGTTGTACAAGTTCAGGAACCCAATTGCCGGCTGCCATCAAGGGCTCCATCCATTCGATGCAGGCTACTGAAGGGTGGGCGCTTTCGTTTTTGCACCGATCAGCAATAGCGGAAATACGGGATTGATAGTTCCCGAGCAGTTCCCGACCTTCTTGTTCTTTGCCCACTCCCTGAGCCACGCGAAGGAGATCATCCCACACGCCTTGCAAATTGGTTGCGTGGAGAGGGATCAATGTCGGGTGATATTCCAGGGATTCCTTGAGAGCCCGCTCCACATCAGTGAAGCTCACGGCACAGACATCACATTGTGTTTGCGTCACAATGATATCGGGTTTAATTGTGCGAAGGGTTTCAATTTCTACGCGATACACGGAAAGGGTGTCTTTTAAAATTCCGGACACGCGCTCATGAATCTCTTGGCTCGTGCCGTCGACTGAGAGGTTAGGAGCGGTGCAGATCGGCAAAAGGGTAATGTCTGGAGGGAAATCACATTCGTGGGAACGGCCTTTGAGTTGCTCTTGGCAGCCAAGAGTACAGACCATCTCCGTGCCACTGGGGATTAATGAGACAATGTCGGGCATAAAATGTTTCCCGAAATGCTTAAGCTCAAGTGTTTCTCAAAACAACTGATCCTACTGGCCAGGGCAGAGGGTAAGCAATACGAATATTAGGGGACCGACATTTTTAGAGGGCAGACTCGAATTAAGGATAGCTATATTTCAAGCTTCCTTCTATAAAAACACCTTGAAGTCTAATGGCCATAAAACGGAAACGCAATTAATTCGAGTCTGACCCCTAAATTGCGCTGGAACAAAAGCCTCATCTATGGTAGAACAGCGCTTTGAGAACAATAGGTCAGATCGGATATCAGTATTGCTTTGTGATCTTGAACAAGGAGGTTGTCATGGCAGCAAAAGCGTATATTTTGATGAAGGTTAAGGCAGGGAAAGCCCAGGATGTGTTGGCGACGTTAAAAGCGCTTCCTGAAGTGGAGCAGGCTCATGCCTGTTTTGGCCAGCCGGATATCTTTGGTTTGGTCAATGCGTCTGATGATCGTGCGCTGTCTAATCTTATCATGACCAAAATTCACACTATCCCCGGGGTTGAGGAAACCGATACCCATATCGTCGTCCAGGAATAATTCAAACGTTCTTTCCCTGCACTTATCGACCATTTAGGTTGGGTATTAATCCCATCCGTTGGTTTATAGGCTATAGATATGGGTAAAAAAAAGGCCGGCTCATGTGAGCCGGCCTTGTCTGCTTTAACTGGGAATCGTCCTTTTTGCGTCAGGCTTAGAATAAGCCTGAGGCATGGCCGGATGTGGCCATGAAGAATAGCATGGGAATGGAGAGCATGGTATTGGTGCGTGACGCCAAGAGGGCGGTCCGCCCGGCTTTGGCTTTTTCTTCCGGTGTGGCTTCTTTCATCCCAAGGACTTTCTTCTGATTGGGCCAAATGATTCCCCATACATTGAGGAGCATAATTGTGCCCAACCAAGCACCCATGCCGATGATGGCATCTTGGCCTTGTAACAAGAAGGCACTCCCCATCCGATGCTGATTCATCAGCAATGCCGCTCCAAAGACCCAGGTAGCCAGGGCTCCCCACCGAAACCACCATAAGGCGTTGGGTACCAGATGTTTGAATGCCTCCGCCTTGGTTTCCGGCGTGACGACTTTGAGAAATGGCACTTGGATGAAATTAAAATAATACAGAATTCCAATCCAGGTAATGCCCGAGAGGAAATGTCCCCACGCTAATAAGCTTTCCATAATAGGTCCTCGTATTCGTTAGGTGATTAAAGAAATATTCGGAAATGCTTAGGCGTTACACTAGCATTTTGACCAGGCCATAGAGGACCACGGTCAACACAAAGCCAGCAGTGATGGTGCCAGAGATTGTATCGAGCGGATTGCCCATTGTCTTCCTCCTTTATTGTTCGTGGAAATGAGAAGCGGTTTGTCTCATGTGGCTTTTGGAATGCAGCCGACATGGTTCTAAGGAGCTAGCGTAACGTAGACGGTCTATCTTGTTCAAGATATCTGGCAAAAGGTTTCGAAATCACTCATTTTGCCGTGGTTCGACGTGTCTTTGGGGAAGGTGGAGCTGGCAGACAGAACCGCCACAATTTCTTTGCCCATTCTCCGGCATAGTCCACGCCAATTCGAGGGAGGGTCTGAATCTGTTTTCGTGAAACGGTTAGGCCATAATCTTCGATCCACAGTTTCGTCCCAAGCGTTGCATCTAGCCCGTTGTGTGTGCGATCCACTTCTAGAAAACGGCAGACGCGCCCGGGGCCGTCGATTCGCGTGGGTAAAGCTAGCGGATTGTTGTCTCCAAAAATTTCCAATCCTCGAATTAAGATTGCAGCTGGATACTCTTCTCGTTCGGTTACGATATTGAGGCAGTGGTACATCCCGTAGATGAGATACACATAGGTGAATCCGGCTGGGCCGAACATAATTTCCGTGCGTTTGGTTCGTCCTTTTGAAGCATGGCAGGCTTTATCCTTTGGTCCGACATAGGCTTCGACATCCACAATTTTGGTCTGAAGGATCCCGTTTGGAGTATGTTTAATCAGTACCTTTCCCAACAGATCTTTCGCGACCTTCAATGTCGGCCGGGCATAAAACTTTCGCGGTAGAAGGGTAGGGGAAGACATCGTCCTTGGATGGAGAAATGGAGGATCTTTGTGAGGCCGAGTAGGAGGTGTCGTTGTGTATGACCTTCGTCTTATCGAAATTGAGCGGCAAGTTGGCGATCGAAAGTTTTAATTTTTTTGATTCCATGGCGGCGGCAACAGGCAAGGTGTACTAAATCTCGTGCGCTTAGATCAGGGTGGCGAACAATGAGGCTTCGAGCGAATTCCACATCTTCACGTTCGATAGCGAAAACCTTCTGAATACATGAATCGACCAGGGTCATAGCCGCGTCCAATGTTTCAAGCCGATTCACGGGAACATAGGCATGTAAGCACTCTTTCATGACTTCCGCAGACGTCACCAAGGGGGCTCCGTTGTGCAACGAATCTTCAAAGAATTTTTGTGAAGCAGCTTTTAGGGGATGGGATAATCCCACTGCATACATAAACACGTTGGTATCGACAAATGTCATGTATCGGTGGCCCCAGAAGTCCGAGAGCGGGCAATCACTTTTTTATGTTCTTCCCAGTCTGGCTCCCTGCCGGAACTCTGCGTATCGCAGGATTTAAAAAAACGACGCAGATCTTTGACCGTGCGAATCGATTTTTGTTGAGTTTTGGCGGCCAACCGGTCTTTGCCGGCCTGGCGAAGCCAGGCACTTAATGACATACCTTCTTGCTCAGCCACTGATCGAAAGGCTTCCCGTTCAGTTTCTTCTACGATTACTTGGATCCGAGTTGTCATATTACATCACTTCTATATGGTTACACATCTATTATACACATCATAGGTAAATAATCCAATCATTGCACGTATCTGACCACGGCTGGAAGGCTAGGAAGGAGTTTGGTTTGAAGTAGAAGGGTGGCTGTTATGTGAGGTGGCGGCCGTAGGGTGGCAGCGTGGTGAGACGGCCATCGTCTGTGGGACCACCGACGGTAAAGTGATAGAGTGATTGCCATTTGGTTTGAGGATGAAAGCCAAGAACCCGATGTACGGGATCGTCGAAGAAACACCCAATCCCAGTGGAACGAATGCCAGCGGCTTCGGCTTCCAAATAGAGCACCTGGCCGATGAGTCCGGTTTCCCAAAACAAGCGCTTGTAAAACCACGGGCCGAATTTTTCTAAACTTTCGTCAAACTCCGCCACCATCCCGAGTGCAAAGGCGCTGTCGCTTGCGATTTCCTGCCCGCAACTGATCTGCATGGCCAAATTTTTTGCATCGCCTTCTTCTAGGAGGTAGAGCGGGAGCTGAGAAGGACAATTTTCTGGTATTGACCACACGAATTGCTCATGCATGGCCGATTGGAAATCTGGCACCTGTCGTTTGTGAGGATTGCGATTGAGCCAATACATTCCGGGTGGTAGACCGTCGATTCGGTGCACAAACAGGGCGAGGTGAACGGTGGGGTTCCAGGGAAGCGCATCCCAGGGCATAGGCCGCTCAGGAACTGGCAACTGGCTATGCGGCATGGTCCGCAACAGCATCGTGTAAAAACGATCAACGGAAAGGCTGGTTTGGCCATCAAAAGCCACCGCGCTTCGCCGTTGGTGAATAATTTGGCCGGCAAGGGGTACGATCTCTTTTCCATCATGCGGGTTCTGAGTTGCGGAAAAAGATGTGAACGAAAGGATCTCAGATTCTTGTGTTGTTTTCCATGAAGCTTCTGCGACTTCATCAATAATTTCCCAATGAACGGGGGCATCTTTACTTAGACGGTTGGCCGTTCCCTGCCATTCTCCTGATAACAAGATCTGGTTCGATGGTTTCTCAAAGGCCAAGTTCATGTTGGGAGGTGGGTGGATATTTTTTGGCCAGACGGCAGCTAACAGCTCGGGATACTCGCGTTCAGATGGTTGGAAGTCTTGCTTGCGATGTAATCCGAGGAATTGTTCAATCGTCTCGTCTGAAGTGTGAGAGAGGATGACCATATTCCAGCCTAAAGTTGCCGCAGCGATTCGCATTGAGCCAATGGCATGGCCGGTATCATGCTGGCAATAGCGAAAGGCGCGCTCCCCGTATTTCCATGCTTCCCGCCAATGGATGGATGTGATGCCAACCAAAAACCCTTCTGTTGGTAGATGTTGGAGAATTACTTGAGCTGTTTCAGAAGAGACTTGCCAGCGATGTTCCAGCCCATGTTCTTTCGGGGCATAGTGATACAGGCCCGGTTCGAGCGAGAGTTGCGGGAGATTGCCGATAAACAGATAACCTTCGGTAGGATGAAGATTGCCGCTAGAGGGATTGCTTCGTAGGGCCCAGCGGGTACCGTTGTATTCTTTCCAGGCGGTTAATGATAAGGCATATTCAAAAAATCGAGATATCGTATTGAGTGTCACTGGTTGGGAAGGAATCGAAGACGCTTGAAATATCGCTTCGTAAGAGGGTGAGAGCGGGTCTTCGTCAGGCTTAAGAATCGGCAAGGAAATGAGCGGAGCCTCGTGAAAACGACGAAAAGGATCGGGTTGGTTCGCCCAATCCAAATAGCCTAACGACTTGGCAAAACGATTAAATTCATGCTTGGTTTGCTGGTGATAACGTTTAACGCGATCAAGGGGAGAGAGGTTCGTGGGTTCCAAAGTCATTGTTGGTGCGAGCCACCATTTTTTGTGTAAACAGACAAGGCTGAGCCTCTTTTGAAAAACCTTATTGAAAGGATTCGCAGGCTATGAGAGTGGGAATGAGCTTGGTTTATTGAAATTCTGGGATTGTTGATGGTAGTCCAACTCGCATGTAGAAGCGAGCGAATGCTTGTGAGAAATGTTCAAGGAAAGGTGATTTTAGTCTCCAGCGGGTGCCTAATTTTGTGGCGTGTTCGAATAGATATTCAAAGGGTAGGCTATAAATCTCTCTAAAATCGACCACAAAAGATTCACGGTTGCTGGTCGGATTATTTTGTGCCCCAAGCATATGCAGTCCTTCTATTCTTCCTTTCCGAACTTCATTCCATCTACCTCTTTTCTCGAATTCTGGGTTTTTCCCTTCGAAAGCCGCAACAGAAAAAATAGGACACATGGCCACAAGACGAACTTTATTTTGCTCAAGATCACAGCTTTGTGTCAGTACGATAAGATTAAACACATCCACTGGATATCTTGGGTTTCTGAAGTGGCCTTAGGGTCGCGAAAAATTGGAACAGCGCAGTCGATCAAACAGTCGCCTTGACGTAAATTGGATTCGGTAACTTGGACCCAAAAGGATTCAGCCATTATTCATCGTCAATCTGATAGGGGAGGGGTTCACCTCGACCGCGGAGATGATAACGGATGGGAACTGTGAATGTTCTATTGGGTGGCATAGCCTGGTAACTCATTGTCTCGTAAGCTTCACGAAGGATATGGATCTGTTCGCAGCTGGCCTTCCAATATTTGGAAATTTCTTCTTCCAATCGTGTAAGCTCCTGACCTGCAGAACCACGTAGTGGAGACCGAACTCTTGAATCGCATGATAAGGGGAAAGAGGGCACGTATTGTCTTTGTTGAGGAATAGTAAGGGTAGGCATTACTTGATTAACCTCCTTGTCTTATTCGTTATACAGGCTTCAAAGACTTCATTTTTTCGTGTCCGTAGGATCTCAAATCGTTTCCATATCTCTTGATCCTCACTAGGGACATTATCTTTGCAGAATAAGTCTAGGTCCAAAACCACAGAGACGAGGTTGGGGGTTGGAGGAGGAATGAGAGTTTGATTTAAATGTAACATGGCCTCCAAATCTGGCTGGGGTAATTGTAGCTGCATAAAATACCCGCTCAAGCCTTGGGACATATCTGAGGAAATTTCTGGAAAAGTTCGTAGATAATCCTTGAAATCCTTGAGGGGAAGGGGGAGATCCAATCTATTGATATATCTGAGAGCTAGACGTGAAATATTTTTGGGATTAGCGATTGGGCGATAAATCTCCCACAATCGACGGGCTTCATCCCGAAAAGATTCCCAAGTTTCATAAGGGGCAAGCCGGTTGAAGGTAAACCCATCAGTTCGTGCCTGAAAAATCTGCCTATTATCTTGACTAACGAAGCGATAACCATTGGGAGTTTGCTTGGCGGAGGCCCCTACTTGAGCCCCCATTGACACCTGTCCTACGACAATAATGCTGTCTTCTCGTCGTGGATAATTTTCTTCTTCCCCGACCTGAATGTCTCTCAACTCTTGAAGTGTGATTTTACTTGGTAATTCAACCCGAATATCAAGAACGGCTTCAGTAAGCGGAGCTTTAGAGTAGTGAGTTGGACTCTTGATTTTTCCCTGAGAACGAGATGTCTGTTTGGAAATCTTTTCCTTTTGAGAGGTCATTGTGAGGGTCTTGATTGTTACTTAAGTGTGAATGAATGTTCCATTGTACATCTTTATTCAGTTTTTCGCACACTTTTAGAGCGGTTGAGGAACAGATCCCCCCAAGCAATGATCTAAGGTGTTAGAGAAGCTCTGTCCTTTGGGCGTGGATTTTTACTTCTCCCTTTTCACATTTCCCTGGCTACTACACATCCAGATTCTCGACCGAACCGGCATTGGCCATCAGAAATTCATAGCGGGCTTCGGTACGTTTTCCCATCAAATCATGGAACGTGCGGTCGGTGTTGAGTTCGTCGAGGAGTTCGACTTTGAGAAGGCGACGAGTCGCGCGGCTCAGGGTGGTCTCTTTGAGTTGTTGCGGGAACATTTCCCCAAGCCCTTTAAAACGGCTAATAATGGGCTTGGCATTGGTACGGCCTTCGGAGATGATGCGATCTTTTTCCTCATCGGTGCCGGCCCAACGAATGTCTTTCCCGAGCTCGATGCGATACAGCGGGGGTTGGGCGATATAGACATAACCCTGTCGAATCAGTTCCGGCATGTGGCGAAAGAAAAAGGTGAGCAGCAGCGTGCTGATGTGGTACCCGTCAATGTCCGCATCCATTAATAAAATGATTTTATAATAGCGAAGTTTTTTGATTTCGAAATCTTTCCCGATACTGCAGCCGAGAACTTTGATGAGGTCGGCTAATTCTTTGTTCTCGAGCACTTTGGCGAGGGTGAGTTCTTCGGTGTTCAACACTTTGCCGCGGATAGGCAAAATAGCCTGGGTTTTGAGATCCCGACCCTGTTTGGCTGTTCCGCCTGCGGAGTCGCCTTCCACGATGAACAGTTCGCTGATCGATGGATCCGTGCTTTGGCAATCAGCGAGTTTGCCCGGAAGGTTCAGGCGATGGCTTATGGCAGACTTGCGCATGACGGCTTTTGAGGCTTCCCGTGATGCCTCCCGCGCACGGGCAGCTAACACCATACGACCTACGAGGGTTTCAGCAATAGTTTTATTCTCATTAAGGTACGTTTCCAGAGCCGGTCGCACGATGGTGTCGACTTGTGCCTGGACTTCGGTGTTATTCAACCGCTCTTTTGTCTGCCCTTGAAATTGCGGGTGGAGGACCAGAACGCTCAGGACGGCAGCCATCCCTTCACGAATATCTTCAGCTTGCAGTGACAAACCTTTGGGCGTCAGATTATGCGTCTCGATGTAATTGCGCACCGCTTTCACAAGACCGCCACGTAATCCCATTTCATGGGTGCCGCCATTTGATGTAGACACTCCGTTCACATAGCTTTTGACGAATTCGGCTGGCTCATCGGTCCATTGGAGGGCCACTTCCAATCCCAGATTTTGAGTGGCTCCGTTCGAAACTGATGTTCCATTATTAGTGAGTTGTCGTTCAAGGTAAAAGACAAAGTCGATCGTGGGCTTTTTCCCGCGGTCTCTTACCAATTTTTGCAAATATTCCTGAAGGCCCTGTTCGTGATAAAAATGATGCGTCTTACCGGTGGTCCCATCTTTGAACGTGAGCTTCAAGCCTTTATGCAGATAGGCTTTGGCATCCAAACTGTCCTGCAATAAGTCTGGATCAAACTGAATGGTTTTCCCGAAAATTTTTGGATCAGGACGAAAGTACACCGACGTTCCAGTGCCTTTTGCGCTGCCCTTCGCTTTCACCGGTCCTTGTGGAATTCCCGCTTGATACGTCTGTTCCCATTCTTTCCCATCTCGTTTGACCTGGACCTCCAGGTGCCGAGAGAGCGCATTGACAACGGAGGCCCCCACCCCATGCAAGCCGCCGGAATGAATATAACTTCCGGTTTCGAACTTTCCACCGGCATGCAACGTGGTCATAATAATTTCCAGTGCGGATTTCTTGTGTTTGGGATGCTTATCCACGGGAATGCCCCGGCCATTGTCGGTAATGCGAAGGCCCTCTCGCGATTTGTCCAATTCCACAATAATCTGAGAGGCATAGCCATTCATGGCTTCATCAATGGCATTATCTAAAATTTCCCAGACTAGATGATGAAGCCCGGTTTTATCCGTTCCACCGATATACATCGCCGGTCGGCGTCGAACGGGATCGATGCCTTCCAAGACGACAATATCACTCGCACCGTAAGTTTTAGCCATGCCACAATCCTTCTGAGTCTAATCGAAGAGTCACGGATAATAATGGGTGAGTGCGTTGCATAAAGATTCCTTTAGGATGGTGATTCTGTTTGAAAGACTGGAATGTTTAGCTCAATAGGTTTCATCCCGCTGAGGCGTCCGCGCTTAAAGAGCGCATGTCCTTTCCCACCGCGTCCAACCACTTGATATTTGCGAAGGGTGACAGGAAGAATGCCGCCACCTTCTTTCAGGAGAACCAGACGGTCATCTTTGGCGCACAACAGTGTAAATCCTATCAGGGAATCTTTTGGATCTAGTTTTAAAACAATCACACCGCGCCCGGGACCGGCGAGTTGAGCCACGTCTTCAGCTTTGCAAAGGAGTGCACGCCCCTTGATTGATGCCACTGCTACGACTGTCTGTTTGAGTGGGCTGGTGATGGTTTCCAAGGCAACGACTTCTTCACCGTCTTTGAGCTTGCAAAATTTTCGGCCCAGTCGCGTAGAAGGCTCTTGAAAAGAACTCAAGTCAAAACGAAGCCCCATCCCACTTGTGGTGACGGCTATAGCTTCCAGTGATGATGGGATATGGGGTTTACCCTTTTGGTTGAAGAGGGCCAACTGACCACCCTTTGAGCTGGAAGCCGATGTAGTTTTTCCTGTGCCAGGAAGCATTCGGGGATCAAAGCTCCATCCGCCAATGATGCGTTCACCATCTTTAAATTTAAAGAGTTTTTGAACAGGGTCGCCATATCCACTCCGTGCTTGAGGAATATCTCCGATTCGTATGGTATAGGCGCTCCCGTAATTGGAAAAGAAGACGACGGCGTCGAATGTACTTCCCCCGAGAATGCTCATCAAGCTATCCCCTTCCCTTACGCGAGCCTTCGAAAGGTCTTTGATGATCCCGACTCGTCGGATCCAGCCGTCGGTCGAGATGGTGATGACCGCATCTTCTTTGACGCGAAAGGCATCCGGATCAAATTCAACTTCCTCTGTTTGTTTGCGGCCAATTTTGGTTCGACGTTTGGTGCCGAAATTTTTCGCGACCTCCTGTAACTCCTGCTTGACCACGCCCCATAATCTTTTGTTGGAAGCCAAGAGCACTTTGAGATCTTTGGCTTGACGCTGTTTGTCCGTGAGTTCATCCAGCATTTTTTGAATTTCGGACCTGGATAATTTGTAAATGGGGGTTTCGAGGATAGCTTCCGTTTGAATCGGTTCCAGGCCGAATTGCTGTTGCAATTTGGTGGCAGAATCAGCTTTGCCGTCGCTTTGGCGGATGATCCTTAAGACCTGATCGAGGGCATCGAAAATTTTCTTGAAGCCGCTCAGGATATGAATTCGCTTTTCTAACACCTGCAGATCGTAGGTGAACCGTCGGGTGACCGTGGTAAAACGAAAGTCCACAAATTGTTCCAGCATCTGTTTGAGATTCAGACATTCGGGGCGCGACACGGAAGAGCCGGGTACCGGGATCAGGCAGGTCATGTTGACGGAGAAATTGTTCTGGAGTGGCGTGTGTTTGAAGAGATACGCCATGGCCAAATGGGGGTCTGCCTCTTTTTGGCATTCCAAAGCAATACGCACGTTCGTGGTGGATTCGTCGCGCACATCCACTAATTGTGGAATTTTTTTTGTAAGGATGAGTTCGCCAATGCGTTCCACGATGGTGGACTTATCGACCGCAAATGGAATGGAAGTAATGAGAATTTTCGATTTACCCTGCTCGAGGGTGTTGACGACATATTCCCCACGCAGCCTGATAGATCCTTGGCCGGTCTCATAGATGTTCTGAATTTCGTTCCGGTTGTTGAGAATTTCGCCCCCGGTGGGAAAGTCAGGTCCCTTCAACGATTTCATGAGATCAGCAATCGATACCTCTCGATTGGCAATAAGCCCAATGGCCGCGTCAATGACTTCGCCGAGATTATGCGGAGGCATGTTGGTGGCCATGCCTACTGCAATGCCGGTCGATCCGTTGACCAGCAGATTGGGATATCGTGCGGGCAACACTAACGGTTCTTCCGCTTTGCCGTCGTAATTGGGTTGAAAGTCGACGGTGTTTTTGTTGAGTTCGTTCAACAGTTCTAGCGCGAGAGGCGTTAAGCGGGCTTCGGTATACCGGTAGGCGGCAGGACGATCTCCGTCTTGACTCCCGAAATTGCCATGGCCATCAACTAAGGTGGCCCGGAGCGACCAGGGTTGTGCCATACGAGCCATCGCATCGTAGATGGCCACGTCTCCGTGGGGATGCCATTCACCGATGACCGACCCGACGACCTTCGCACTTTTGATGGGTGGGCGTTCCGGGGTGAGGCGATGATTGTGATACATAGAAAACAGGATGCGCCGTTGCACCGGTTTCAAGCCGTCACGAATATCGGGAAGGGCTCGAGAAGTAATGACCGATAATGCATAGTTTAAATAGCGTTGTCGTGTCGTTTCATCCAAAGGAACCGGAATGACGGTGGTGGCTGTTTCGGCGGAAGAAGACGATGGAGTTCGTGGACGCTTAGCCATACAAAAAGGTTTTCAGCTTATTTGAGAAAATATGTCACAAGAAAAATGTGAAACAGAAAATGTGAAAGGTCGGAGGCGCACGTTTCTTCCGCTTCATGCTTCGCTACTGACACCGTACTTTTCACGTTTTTTCAATTTAGGGAACGGGTGCTGGTTCCGGACCGAATTCTTGGGCGGGTGGTTCTGGTTCAGGTTCGGCATGAGACGTTTTGGTCAGAGAAGGCAGTCCGAGTTTGTCTTTGATTCGCGTCTTGACCCAGAAGGGGTCCCACCATTCCGTAGGGTTTACCTGTTCGCCGTGCAAGATGAGGCTAAAATGTAAGTGATCGCCACCTGCCAGTCCGGTTGTTCCTGACTTGCCAAGTGGTTGCCCAATAGTCACGGCATCCCCGACTTTGACCTCAATAGAAGACATATGAGCATAGAGTGACAGGAGTCCGTAGCCATGATCCAGAATAACGGTATTGCCATAAATCCCCAGATACCCTGCAAAGAGCACGATTCCATAATTGGCTGCTTCAACGGGATAATGCTTAGTGACGGCGAGATCAAAGCCTAAATGATCCTGGATATCCACAACTTTCCCGTTATACATATACTTCCGATGATCGGCGAAGGAGGCCTGAACCTGGGAGCCGGAGAGTTGACGGAATGCGCCTTTCCATAACAGCTCCGGACGAGATTGTTTTGTGAGATCGGTAATGGTTTGATTGTTCATTGTACGCAAGGTGCCATTGACTTGGAGGAAATCTTCGAGCAGATCATTCTTGCTTGTCAGTTCAGGTGTTTGCGCCAGAATGGCTGGGACAGTTTTCCGGATAAATGAATCTGAAATGTTAATTTGTCGGGTCCGCCAGAATTGAGGCTTTATGTGAAAGTCTACATCTAAGAGCGCGCTGTTCCCAAAGCCATCGTCAGCAACGATTTGAACGGGTGTGGTTGGCGGTGCATTATAGGGAAAGGCCACAAACGCAAACATCCCGGCATTGTCAGGTGCCGGAAAACCTGGGAAAAATGCCTTTCCGATTTTCACGCCATGGTTGGGGACTTCCGGGACGACCCGATATCGCACAACCCCCGTGCCACCCTGCACGATAGTCGCAGGCGGTGAAAGCAGTTCCAGTCGGGGCGGTGTAAATTGCGGGGTAAAGGGTTGTTCAAGGCGTTGTCCGTTTCCTTCAAACAGATTTCGCCAGGAGTAATCTCGGGCGGTGACGATGACTTGTGCTTGCCCTTGTCGTCGAGGGAGATCGGGATTGGCATAGGGGATAACCTCAAAATTGAATGTATGTTCTTTGCCGCCGTCTATCGACAGCCAGCCTTCTGAGGGAAAATCCTGGTCGGCTAACACGAACGTCTCTAAGTTGTGGATAATACGGATGGAGATATCACGCAAGCCTGTTCCATTATCATGGATTCGGACCACGAGAGGTGTTGTCGGTCCGACCAGCTCGAAGGGCTGTTCCAGAGAAATCTCAGGAGGGGTCGAATCGCCCCATCGTGCGTTTCCAAGCAGTCCAAGATACGTCGCGATGAGTCCGAGGGAAATGACAATCAGCAGAACTTTTTTGGACACGACAGCCGTAACTCTTACTTCAAAGGGGAAAGCGTTAGGAGGATAATAAAATTGAAACCGTCTTTCTACTTATACCATACACGCTCTTGAGAGCAAGGGCTTAAGGAACAAGATTGTTGGCAGGAGGCTAATTGGATTTGTGACCGACTTGCCATCCTTGGAAAGACCAAGCACAGTCTTTCTTTCCACTCTTGACATGGACAGAGTGATCGCCTAGCCTGTGGCGGGCCTATGAGGGGCCCTGTGTTTTGTGTTCCCCTACCTTTAGGACAATTCTTGTATTTCCGGTTGGGATCGGCGAAGTTTCGATTTCAGGGTTGTCCCAAAGAGCTTGGATTCATGGATGAGCCTATGGCTTCTCGAATACGCACCGTTCTTGAACCTTTTTTCATTTATTCCTTTATTTTTGCAAGTCGTTTCCCGATATATGTCGATAGTGCCTCATGCACGGATGCATGATCGGCATTCTCTAATCCACAGTTTTTCCATTATGGGGGCTCCATGGCAGGGTTAAGTGATGTGCTCGGGTGGTTTTCTAGTGATCTGGCCATTGATTTAGGTACGGCAACCACATTGGTGTATGTGCGCGGGAAGGGCATTACCTTGAGTGAGCCTTCGGTTGTGGCCATTGATAAGCAATCCAATACAGTTTTGGCTGTCGGCGTGGAAGCCAAGCGGATGGTGGGTCGGACGCCCGGCAACATTGTCGCAATCCGTCCTATCAAAGAAGGCGTGATTGCCGACTTCGCCATGACCGAACGGATGTTGCATTACTTTATTACGAAAGCACATAACCGACGAGCCTTTGTGCGACCCAGATGTATTATTGGGGTACCTTCACGCATCACCGAAGTCGAACAACGAGCCGTTCGAGAATCGGCCGGGCAAGCCGGGGCTCGAGAGGTCTATCTTATTGAAGAGCCCGTAGCTGCGGCCATTGGTGCCGGCCTTCCGATCACTGAGCCATCCGGCAATATGGTGGTGGATATTGGCGGAGGGACCACGGATATTGCTGTCATCTCTCTCGGCGGTATTGTGTGTAGCGAGTCGGTCAAGGTGGCGGGTGATTCGATGGACGATGCGATCCTGAGCTATATCAAGCGTCGTTACAATTTGCTCATTGGCGAACATATGGCTGAACGAGTGAAAATTGACGTGGGGTCGGCCTATCCGTTGGAACAGGCGAAGACCATGATGGTCAAAGGCCGGGATATGATTTCTGGGATTCCTCGAACGGTGGTGGTGAATGATTCTGAAATTCGGGAAGCCTTAGAAGATCCCATTCATTCTATTGTCAATGCCTTGCGCACCGCACTTGAAAATACCCCTCCAGAACTGGCTGGTGACATTATTGATAAGGGAGTGGTCATGACGGGCGGCGGGTCATTGTTGCCGGGGATTGCTACCCGATTTCAGGAGGAAACCAATCTGCCCATTATTACGGTAGAAGATCCTCTCACCTCCGTCGTCTATGGAGTAGGCAAAGTCTTAGACGAAATTGAGTTGTTCAGAAAAGTCGAGAAGTTTTAGATCGATCATTATTGTAGAGACGTTCCGGTGGAACGTCTTCTTAGGGTTCGCGAAATAATACCTTCCCCTTTTCGCATCCCACCTTCAGGCCATCTTGGATCGATCTTCACTCGTAAAATCCTCAGCGTAGGCTTTGCTACGCCTGTGGTTTTGCTCCCTCAGATCGATCCAATCTGACCCAAATCTGGGAGCGAATTCTAGGAAGGTATTATTTCGCGAACCCTTAGGGTGCGTGGTCGACGGATTTAGGCATTATCTTAAAAATTTCTCCTCCATACCCCACCACGTAGAGTTCTCCGTCCCGATCTTCCCCAAACGAAGAAATCTGCCAATCGGTCGACTGTAGGATTTGCGTTTTCCCATTCCGGTATCCCCAGATTTCCCCGGAGCAAAAATCCCCAAAGACATAGGTGCCTGCCAGATCCGGAATCTTTTTGCCGCGATACACATAGCCACCAGTCACGGAACATCGGCCTTGCTCGTGAGCATATTCGGCTACAGGATCAACTAAATGTGGAACCTGTCGGCAGTTGGTTTTGGGATGAAAACAATATGTGCCTTCTAGTAGACGCCATCCGTAATTTTTACCCATCTTAATTAAATCGATTTCTTCCCACGCGTCTTGTCCCACGTCACCGGTCCAGAGGTCGCCGGTCTTTCGATCAAACGAAAACCGCCACGGATTGCGAAGACCCAAGGCAAAGATTTCTGGCCGGCCGTGTTCTTTTACAAACGGGTTGTCGGGTGGAATACCATACGGGGGATGTTGATCCACATCAATTCTGAGGAATTTACCCAGTAGCTCGTTTCGATTTTGTGCATTATTCTGCGGATCGCCACCCGATCCGCCGTCGCCCATACCAATGTAAAGATAGTGATCTGGTCCAAACGCTATCATCCCACCGTTATGATTTCCGTATGGCTGTGGAATGACTAACAGGACTGATTCGTCCCAGGATGACCTGATTTGGGTTGGATGACACCCGATATTCGGTAATCACCGTGGCCCGGTCCTGGGCACGGGTATAATTGACAAATAGTCGTCCATTTGAAGAAAAATGTGGATGAAATGCCAGCCCCAATAAGCCCCGCTCACCCCCTGTGGAAAGCTTTTTCGAGATATCCAGGAACGGTGTTGTAAGCACCGAGTCCCCTTTGACGATAAGAATGCGTCCCTCTTGTTCGACGACGAATAGGTGGTTGGTATCATCCGGACTGGCAGTTAAAAAAATGGGTTTGGAAAAGGGATGTTTAACGATAGCCTGTAAGTCTATGGAGTTACTGGAAGCTGCCGGTTTGCCAGAAAGCCCCCAGACCAATGGTGGCAACATCAGGAGGCTGGTCCAAATACTGAGGCACGTAAGGATGATGCCCATATATCTACAGGGACTGTGGAATATCTCTATCCCATGGCACATACATGCCCTTGGAGAAATGGATACCAACAGCCGACGGGAATGGTCAAAAAAGTCCGTCCAGCAAGGCCGCAGCCCTTTTGGCGCGCGGAGCGTACTCCCAGTACGTGAGCACGGCACAAGGACGAGAACGCCGCTGGCGGATTTTTTCAACATTCCCCTACAAGATGGTCGGGCTGTGGGAAATGGGACGAACAAGAGCCGATGGGGTGAGTGGAGGGATTGCACGGGAAATCCAAGGCTTGTTATAACTTAAACCTCAATTGAACGATTGTTTATGGCACATCTCATCCATACGAATCGCTCAACTGAGGTTGAACAGACAGTATTTTGAAGAAGGAGCGATGTATGATCCTCAAATATGAATCAGATATTATGGATGATGAGAATGCGCGGGGAAAGTTCTATCATGTCTGTCAAGGACAGGTCCAGGAGATACCCATAGCTGTCCCACCTCAAGATCAACCCTTCGAATGCCCTGTGTGTGAAGTCGATCTGGAGCAGGAAGATTTTATGTTGGCCCAACAGCGTGGATGGTCCTAGGAGCCTGTCGGACTTAGGAAGAATCGGCTGCAAAAGTGTCTAAGCGGTCCATATTTCGACAATTTCTTGGCCCATAGTCCCACTACGGGCCGGCGACATCGTCAAAATCTGCCCTCGCTTAGCTCATTTTTCGCTCTCGATTCCCTAAGTTCGACAGGCTCCTAGTGGGTCATCATTGTGCGCACTGCTTTTCACCGGAGGGAAATAGTTGTCATGACGACAGGAAGCTCAGAACGAAAAACCGTGGCAGTGATGCGGGGGAGGATGATCCTCTGTTCTTTCTGTTACGAGTCCGTCCAAGAGGAAAAATTGGTCGATGAAAAAAACTATGTGGAGGACCACGAGAATTTTTTTGATCTCATTTGTCCAGGTTGTGAAGATCTGAACCGTCCCCTCATTGATGATATGCTTGGCAGTTCCGAATAACATTCCTTACATCTCCTGTCAGCGTCAGACTGACGTCTTGGTTTTCATAAGTTACACTATCCATCCGTTCCCCCTATCAAGGACTCCAAAACTGTGTCTGTTAGGTACCAGGCGCTCTTGGCGTTCCTTACACTCATCGTTGGATTTTGGATAATTAAGCGTGTCCTGGTTATGTTTGATGTGGCGTTAGAACGCAGCCAAGTTGAAATCACGCTCAGAAGATTTCTCGTGAATTTAGGTGGAATCTTATTGAAAGCCCTGGTCATTATTAGCGTGGCTTCGATGGTCGGTGTGGAAACGACGTCGTTTATCGCGATGCTGGGTGCCGCAGGCCTGGCAGTGGGGTTAGCCCTCCAGGGCCGTCTGGCTAACTTTGCCGGAGGCGTGCTCATTCTGTTTTTCAAGCCGTTTAAGGTGGGCGATCTTATTGAGGCGCAAGGGTATTTGGGTATCGTCAAAGAGATTCAGATTTTTGTGACTATCCTCACGACTCTCGATAATCAACGGATCATTATCTCGAACGGGTTGCTTTCCAATGGCTGTTTGACCAATTTGAATGCGGAGCCGCATCGTCGGGTAGATATGACGTTTGGCATCAGTTATGGCGATGATGTGTTACAAGCCAAGCGTGTGTTGCAAGACGTGATAGCATTGGATAGCCGGGTACTTGCTGACCCGGCATCAGAAGTCTATGTCTCTGCCCATGCTGACAGTTCTATCAATATGTTGGTGCGGGTGTGGGTGAAACCAGAAAATTATTGGGGGGTATTCTTTCATATGCATGAGCAAGTGAAATTGGCCTTTGATCGTGAAAACATTACCATTCCCTTCCCACAACGGGATGTGCATATGATTCCAGCTTCAAAAACAGCCTGATTGCTTAGGCATTCTTTCCCGGAACCCCTGAACAATGCTGGGGCTCCGGTATTTTTTTAAGAATTTCCATAAAATTAGAGAAAATATCCCAAAAGGCTAAATTGTCTCTGGAACCTAACCGATAAGAAAGAATAGGAGGCAAAGCTTTCGAAGCAGTTCCCAACAAGGAGGTGCCTTATGGGAAACTTCAGAGATGGGCCGCTTATCGGTAAGGTTCCTTGGGTCATACCACTACTACTGTGGGCTGTTCCCCTTCCTTCCTGGTCATGTGATTCTCAACCGAATCCTCAAGCGTTTCAATCCAGCATCCCAAGCCAAAGCGATTTCCTGCCCAATGGCATGATGGTCATTCCGTATGCCGGAACGGATAAGGAAGTTTCTCCGCATGTCAGCGTACATCGTGTCATGATGACCTTGCCGGGCCGACACCTCATGATCCCCGAAGCCAAGAATCCCGAGTATCTTATTGTAGAAGTAGATGGCACCATAGGGTGGATGACCTATCTGGTCGCTGCCCATGCGCTCTTTTATGGGATGGGGCAGGATAGCTTAGGCTTCCGGAGCGAATGTGGGTGGACCGGAGGAGGATGGGCTCAATGGCAACGAACACTTGAACGGGCAAGAGTGAATGGCCTGAATTCCGAAGCCATGTTGCTTAAGTATTGAATTCGTTTTACACTGCGGCTTCATCGTGACCAAGGAGGGTTCGGTGTCAACCGCACGTTGGTCGATCGATAGGTGGCACGCCTTGTTCCGGACGTTATTTCGTCCCGAACATGTCGCCTTTTTCCCGCACAAAGTTTTTCGGTGGGATGCCCAGGGGATCTATCGAGATTGTTTTTTCCGTTCCAGTGCGAGCATCTACTGGGGGGAGAAGCGATCTTGGGTAAGTCTGTGAAAGAAGTCCTGCCAAAAAATGTTAGCTATACGGTCCAGAAAGCCCTAAGTCTTACTCTACGTCGGGGGTTGCCCCAAGATGTCCAATGTGTGCTTCCAGCTGGGAAGCAATGCTACGTCGCTTCGGTTCGGCTCTTTCCCTATGATTCAGAAGTCCTGGGTTTTGTGACGGATCATGATTTTACTGGAAAGCCGATTATTCATGTGACGCCGGACCATCTCTCCATTGGATTTCTCAAGAGCTTGCCGAAAATTTCGCAAATATCGGCCATTGTTGGTCGAAACACCTCATCAACAATCAACTCCTAATTCATCGAACACGCGCCGGGGCCTCGCGGATCGCCGCAGGATCCGCAGCTTCCTGGCCCACCTGAAAAGTCCATTCCTCCGTCTGTTCCTCCAACTGCAAACCCCGTCAGTTGTTTTTCAAGATTGGTCGCCTGACATTCCGGACAGCTGGGGATGGTGGACGCATGGACCAAAAGATCAAATTGATGGGAACATCCCTGACACTTATACGCAAAAATCGGCATGATTTCTGGACCTCCTTTTGAATGAAATGGTAAAGCTATTATAGGCGAGGATTTGAGGAAGTGACAATGGATGAATTGGTGGGGAGATCGTCCATGGCAATCGAAGGAGACAAATATGTATCAAGAGGAGCAATCGTTTAATCTGCGGTTTTCCCTGGAAGCTTCATTCCCAGATGAATATGACGGCGAGGAAGATGAAATGGTGTGGCTCAAACAGTGGGAAGCGCAAGTAAAACCTGATATCGTAAAAAGTATTTTTCAGACGTTGGAGCGGTATCCCGACTGGGCTGCGCGCTTTCGCAATCGGGGTATGGCTGCCACAGACGAAATCGAAATTGTGTTAGAAAAATCGTATTTAGATCCTTCTCTGAATTAAGCGCGTGATGTTTCTCATTAAATTCATCCAACGGTGTCTTATTATAGGGGTCGCGTGTGCTTGTATTGGAGGGTTCAGCACTCATGCCCGTTCGCAAAATCTCACGTATAC
>PVMK01120637.1_pt1 | contig 38141 bp, 32 predicted proteins | sample 1853481 | NCBI WGS metagenome assembly PVMK01 (sample SAMN08533507, study PRJNA380276) | Marine sediment metagenome, whole genome shotgun sequencing project.
TTCAATTTCTCCTCTTTTATAACTTTAGGCACTTTAAATTTTAGGCATTTTAGTCACTTTTTCCTAACCCCTGCCCCATTTCTCAATATAGTCACCACAAAGTTCTTCCACAGTGGGGATGTATTCTTCCTTGGGGATTGACAGCAGGGTATAGTTAAGAAAATTTTCCCAGTTTACGTTGCCGCTGAAGATGTTGCCGGCCCAGGTTCCGCAACCGAGGGTATCTGTGGTGGGCAATCCGGTGGTCCATCCGCCGCTGTTGGCATGGGCGTGGGGCATATTGCAGACGACCCGCCCCACGTTGGTCCGCAGCGCGAGTTTAACCCGTCGCTCATCATTTTCCGTGTGGATGGATGCCGAATGGCCCTCGCCGGAAAATTTGAGAATTTTCTCCAGGCGGTCCAGCATTTCATCGAAATTGCTCCATTTCCAGACGGTGAGCACCGGCGAGATTTTTTCACCGGAGAAACGATCTTCCGGACCTATCTTTTCTCCAATTACCATCAGAAATCGGGTGTCTTCCGGGACCGTCAACCCCACATTTTCAGCAATAAATGTTGCGGGACGGGCCACAATTTCACGATTCAGATGGGTCCCGTCCGGCCACATGTATTGTCTCAGTTTCTCACGCTCTTCCGTGTTGCACATATAGCCGCCTTCTGATTTCAGTGCCTCAATGGCATCATCGAATATGCTCTCATAAAGCGCCACCGCGTTTTCAGAAGAGCAGGATGCGGAATTGTTGGCAACTTTTGACAGCCTGATCTTATGGGCGGTGGCAGCCAGGTCGACGGTATCATCTACAATCGAAACCACATTGCCGGCGCCGACCGTCTGGGCCGGCTTGCCGGCCGCATAGACGACCTTGACCAGCGCCGCCCCGCCGGTGGCTACTGCATAGTCGCAGCAGGCCATCAGTTCGGAGGTTTTGGCATGATTGGTTTTCTCGATGCATTGCACCAGGTCCGCCGGGGCGCCGATTTTTTCAAGTGCCTTGCGTACGTGCTGGACCGTCTCATAAGAGGTCTTCTGGGTGCGCGGATGCGGCGAAACGATCTGAGCGTTTCGGGTCTTCAAAGTGCTCAGGGCCAGGCAGCAGATCGTCGATTCCGGGTTGGTACAGGGCACGACATTGCCAATTACCCCGATCGGTTTGGCATATTTGCGAATACCCAGGGCTTTGTTCTCTTCGATCAGATCACAGGTTTTGGCGTTTCGCATATCCCAGAGCGTACCTAACGTTTTATTTTTGATTTTATTCACTTTGTCTTCAGCATTACCGATGCCGGATTCATCCACCGCCAAATGCCCCAGTTTATGGCGAACATCTTCTTTCAGAAGTTCCCAGGCCACGGCCTGAACCATTTCATCTACTTTTTCCTGGGGCCAGAACTTGATCTCATCAAACGCCTTTCTGGCGCGTTGATACATTTCTTGAACGTTGTCTTCCATGATTTACTTGTCCTCCATTTTTAGTTGAATGGTTGATTGGTTAAAAGGGCATTTATTATCTATTTGATTGAAATTTAATTTTTTGTTGGAATAGTGGAATAATGGAATCTTGGAATGATGGGTTAGAATGAAGGGATCTGATTTAAGAAGGATATTTCCCCTTCGGTTCTATATACAAAAATGAGACTGGATCAATTAAGCTGCATTTTTGCTTCGATTGTAGGTTGGGTTGAGATCCGGGTGCCTTTTGTTGGGTTTCGTTCCTCTACCCAACCTACTAAAAACAGTCCAATGTTGTTAATTCGATACCAGGATCGAAACCCAACGCACGTATCTCGATCGGATAGCATTTAACCAAAATTTTGTATAATAGGTCCGTTTTCCTTGTTATTCCTAATATTCCAGTATTGCAACATTCCAATATTCCATTTCTGCATAATTTGACCTGCGTCAACATGCTTGGAAATTATTTTATCGGCAAAGTATACCCCATCTCCCGGAAAGCCTCTTTGGCCACCACAAAAAAATCTTCAATGTCCCTGTAAGTGATCCAGCCCAGATTGCACAATCTAAAAGTGGCCAGGCCGAACATTTTACCCGGGTAAATGGTAAATCCACGTTCGTAGCAGTAGTCATGCAGACTTGCAAAATCGAATCGATCATCCTCGGGAGCCTTGATGGTGACCACCAGGTGCCCCTGAATTTCTTTGTCGATGACAAAACCGAGCCCGATTTCCGCCAGCCCCTTGTGAATGGCTTCCCAGCACTTGGTTATGCGCTCGTAGCGAGCTTGCTCCCCTTCTTCCCAGTACTCTCTGAGGGCCTGGTGCAGGGCATAGATAACTTGGACCGGAGGCGTGAAGTGCATCTCTCCGACCCGTTCAAAAAAGTCGTATTGCATATACAGGTTGCAATAATAGGAACGGGTTGGATAATTTTTGGATTTAACGATTTCATCAATTTTGCCGACCGCCCAGGAAGCCCCGGTCATGCCGCACAGTCCCTTCTGGGCTGACGACATGCAAAAATCTATGTTTTCTTCCTCGATATTGATGGGCAGAAGGCCGTAGGTTGATATCGTATCCGCTATAAAGATACAACCGTTGTCATGGGCCATCCGGCCGATTTCGCGCACCGGATTTAAGACCCCGGTACCGGTTTCATGGTGGGTGGTGGCCACCACCGCGATGTCGCTATCATTTTCCAAGGCATCTTGCACGACACTGAGATCCGGCAGTTCGGTAGATGGAAATTCAAGATTAACACAGGGTATGTGATAATGCCCGGCAATTTCAACCAACCGGCTGGAATAAGCCCCATTGTTGACCACACAGATCTTTTTGCCCTCAGGCACCAGCGAGTTCAACAGAACATCCTGTATGATCGTCCCGGACCCGGTGAATAGAACCGCCGTATATGTCTCCGGATCAGCATGCACGACTTTTACAAGATCTCTACGAACCTCGTTCATGATTTCGACAAATTCATTTTCCCGCGGGCAAATATCCGGAACCACCTGGGCATATTTTACCGTATCGGTGGTCGTCGCCGGCCCGGGATTCAATAAGACATTACGTTTAACAGGTTTTACGACTTCCATAGCAAACTCCTTTACAAAATTCCTGAAATGCTTTGTATGTCAAAAAATAAATTATGAATGGATTCAATTTTAATATAAAAAATTTGACAGGATTTACAGGATAATTTTGATATTTTAAAAAAATCCAGTTAATCCTGTCGAATAAAAAAACATCTGAAATGAGTCCATTCCTTTGTGCTTTGCTCTTTCCGCATTCCGCATTCCGCATTCCGCCTTCCCTTTTAAAGTTTCCCCACTTTCTTTATGCCACTCTTCTTACTGGGATCTTCAATTTCTTCAATGATCGCGTGCCCGCTGCCGACGATTTTTTTTCTTTCTTCTCTGGCCGCAGCCCACTCATCGACCGTGTGGCAGATGCCCGATTCGGCAATTTTGTTCCGATCTTTCAACGGCGGCACCGGTCGGTCTTCCGGCCCGTCATAAAATGCTTTCGGGGTCAACGTCTGGCCGGTGCGGCAGGGCTCACTTCGCTCTACTTCCTCAATGTAGTGGGCTCCGGCGGCAAAGGCACGGGTGACCGCCAGGATGGCCCAGGTGGCTTCCGGTGAGAAACCAAGATCCAGCATAGTCGCCCCGGTAGCCCCCAGCAGATCCAGATCGACCGGTTCATCACTTAATTTTTGAGCTGCTTTCACAATTTCACGGGTAAAGTCAATGTATTTCCCGGCCACCCCGAGTTTCTCCGCCCGCGCGATCATACGCCCGGCGGCCGGATCTTTGAGCATCAGATCGGAAACACCCAAAGCTTCATCGTTCATATTTTCCTTTACCAGAAGCTCGGCGGCTTCTTCTATCGTCAACCCATCGGCGTCTGCCATGGCAAGATAGTGTTCCAGCCGGTTGCCGAAGGCCGAATAGGCCCCGTAAGCATGACCAAAGGCTAAAATGGACGCACCGGCCGCCTGGGTTAAAAAGGTTTTGGACTTGGCCACCATGCGGGACATGACTGCCGGCATGGACAAACCGTCCTCCAGGGCCAGGATCATGACATAGTTGAGCATTTTGCTCCTCTTCGACCAGAGGATCCGGGCCTGATAGTCAATAAACAGCATATCGACGACGCCGTAGCCTTCCTCCATGACCTCGGAGGTGTCATAGCCTCTTGAAACAATTCGATGAACGTTTTTATAGGCGACTTCCGACACCCATTGAAAAGGGGCTCGCTTGGTATCCAACGGCACGGTGCCGTATTCTCGTTTCATATAATCAAAGGGGTTTTTCGGGCTGTCTAAATTCCCGATTTTTCCTTTTTTTTCATTCAGCTCCGGTTTGTCGGTTAAATTACCCATTTCTTGTATTCTCCCTCCTCTTTTTGTTTCCGCGCATATTCCTGTCTGTCTTCCTGTTTGGGAACGATGCGGTCATCCGGCCCCACATATTTAATCATGGAAAGATCGATCATCTGGACCATCGGTTCATTTCGCGAAGCGCCCCAGGCGCGTCCTTTTTTCATGTTGAACAGAGCATGGGCCGCACAGCTGAAGCCGCGGCAGACACTGCCAAGACACCAGCCCGCATTGGGGGAAAATCCGATTTCCATTAAAGCCGTATTGCCGGAGCCGACCACATTGACGCCGACATAGGACCTGCCCTCCTCTTTTCTCCTGGCATGAAAATGTTTCTCAAGAGCTCTCTGAAACTCTAGGTATACACCTTCAAGGTTCAACTCTTCCTGTCTGAGGTGAATCGGTTCGGCCCTGGGATCGCTGTCAATATGCTGGGGCTGTCCCATCCCCATAACCGGTTTCCCGGCATCCATGTATTCATCGACCAGGATTTTGGCCATTTCGTCCACGGTCTTTCCTTCCTTTTTGGCGCGCACCAGGTATTTATTCAACATGTAACCGTGAGCGGCACCGGGTCCGTGGACCCCGCCGAAGGTCGTCACCGCCGCCGCAATCGCACAGGGAAGGTTCGGGCGACCGGCGCTTACACCAATGGCGCCAACGGCTGAGGGTGACATGGAATGTTCCATAAATACCCCCATTTCATATTTGAGCATTTTTTCTTCTTCTTCGGTGGGGATTCGATTCTGGTACATCACAAACAGTGCATCACAAAATGAATATCCCTCTTCCGCCAGCTCGCTTAAATCGTATCCGCGCATGACGGTCTTTTCTTCCGTCTTGTACGAAATGGCGGTTTTTCTATTTACCAAAGGTTCCCTGTCCATTACTTCCTCCTTTATTCGCTATACTTAGGTTGAGCGGTTCAGCGTTCACGGTTCCCAGTTAAAGTAGCCTAACTGGTCTCTAACAATAGTATTACGTGTCAATCGGGTCGAATTCCAAGTTTCACCCAATGGGTGAAAGAGGCTAATCCAAACAAAGGAATTCTATCGATTTTAATAGAAATGACTGAGCGAAGCGACATCCACAATTCGTCATTCGTCATTCGTCAATTCCGGTTATGCCGGTTTAGCTTAATTATAATTGCCCTTAAGTATAAGTCAAAATAATAATAATCATGTTTTTCATAACAAAAGGTCATAGTTTCACTGGAGAAAATGAGCTAAAATTTGAAATGAACTAAAATGAGCTAAAATTGTGGTATTCTGTCAATTTTATAAAAAGAGATAGAGCGTAGCGTTTCCTTAATTTTAGGCATTTTAGGCAATTTAGGTCACTTTAGGCATTCGTCTAATCCTCTATATCAGTGTGTTATAATAAGGGGCAGAAGCAAAGATAAATATGACAAAGCAGAACTATTTGCTCAATCCGATAAACACCACCCCCAGCGCAATCAGGGCGGCGCCGGCAATTTTTTGGGGTGCATGTTTCTCCTTTAGCCAGATAATCCCCAAAAATGCCGAGAAGACAATACTCACCTCCCGGGCGGCAACTACGTAACTGACGTTGCTAAGTCGAAATGCGAAAAGGATCATCAGGTAAGTGAAAAGGACTAAAAATCCGTCAATTAAAACCGGCCCCTTGTTAACCAGCCACTCCAATTTCAGAGCAGCACGTTCCCTTGCCAGTACATAAGGTGACAGAAGCAGCAGCGATATAACAAACATCAAATAAATGTAGACCGGCGGATAAACGAGGCCGACCCCCACTTTATCGACCAGAGAGTAACCGGCAATTGTTCCTCCGGTGCAAAGCGCCCAGACCGAAGCACTGCCGCGCAATGCCCGAAAAGGCTCGATAAGGGAAACAACGGTAAATGACTTCAGATGAATAAAGTAGATTCCGAGAATAACCAGGGAAATTCCAACGATTCCGGCGAATGAAAGTTGCTCCTGCAGGAAAATTATTGCCGGAATCGGTACAAACAATGGCCCGGAACCCCTGGAAAGAGGATAAACCAGAGAGAGATCGCCTCTTTCGTAGGCCCCTCCCATGAACCAGAAATATAGTGCGTGCAGAATACCGGTAGCGCCAATGCAAGCCCAGCCGGCCGGGCTCACGGTAACCTGGGGCCAAAAATACAGAAACATCGGCAAATAGCCGATGGTGGCGATCAAAAGAAACCACCAGATAAAGGCTATCTTATTTTTGCTTTTTTTTGCTAGAAAATTCCAGCTCGCATGGAAAAACGCTGCAACAAGAACGATACCCAGGGATAAACCGCTCATAAAAGTTGCTCCGGATGACTTTGCCGCCCCAAGTGAGTTAAACAGCAGTAGTAGTTATTTAGGCCTAAAGTGACTCGGTTCAAGGTTCTGGGTTTACAAGGATCAAAGGTTGTAATCTGCTGACATCCTCTCACTCATAAATCATCGAATTACTCATATTGGCCTCTTATCGAACCAAACATCGTCAAACGATACGCGTTTCAATCCTATTGAGGCATCATTCTTATATCGATATTACCCAGCTAGCGCTCTACATCGGATCGTGAGCGCGAACCGCTCAACCAGAGTTACGGGCAGCACCGCCACGCGGATAGCTTTGCCGGAATCGGCAATTCGCAGTCCTTCATTGATGTTGTCCAGACTCACCCGGTGGGTTACAATGTCTTTAAAAGGAAATATCGTGCGGGTTGCTGCCAGCAAATCAACTGCCGCCTGCAAATGTTTGGCGTCGTAGTTGTGGACTCCCTTGAGTGTCAGTCGGCGCCAGACGATATCACAGGCGTCATAGGTAAAGTTAGCGCCGGGGGATGAGTTGCCGATTTCGACGTAGCGCCCACCGGTTCTCAAGCATTTTAAACCCAGGGGAATCAGGCCGGCAATCCCCGCTACTTCCATTGCGCAATCCACACCGAAACCGCCCGTTAAATCACGGACCGTTTGAATAATATTCTCATCGGACATCCGGCTGACGTTGAGAACATCGCTGGCACCGAAGGCCTTGATAAACTCCAAACGATGATCCAATATATCGGACACAATGATTCGTTGACATCCGTAATGTTTGGCCAGGGCAGCGGCATAGAATCCGAGCGCGCCGGCACCCTGAATCAAGACGTTTTCAAACGGTTTGACTTCGGCGGCTTCCCAGCCGGCAACGACCGTGGCCAGGGCACAATTGGCCGGTGCAACTTCTTCGTCCGTTAAAACGTCAGGGATTTTTATAACGCAGGTTCCCGGCGTAATGTAGCAGTATTCAGCAAATCCGCCGACAAAATGAGGTGGATCGGCGCAACTGTCGTGGCCGTATTTCTTAAGGTGACGACACTTCATCGTCAGCCCTTTTTCGCGGCAATAGTAACACTTGCCGCAGTTGTCCATGATGGTCCAGGTAATCCGGTCGCCGAGCTTGAGCGGCCGATCACCGGCGTCATGGGTCACCCCAGCGCCAAGCTCTACAATTTTGCCCACGATTTCATGGCCCAAAATGAGGGGGGTCGGCGCCTTGCGCCGACCCATCCATGAGTGCACGTCCGACCCGCAGATTGTACAACAGGTAACCCGGACCAGAATGCAGCCCTTATCCACCCGGGGCAGAGGGTATTGCCTTATTTCCAGATCATTGCCGGCTGCCGTCATTACGGCAGCTTTCGCATTTTGCGCCATCTTTTATTCCTCAACACTTTCTGTAAATAAGCTCAAATTTTATATTCCTTTTTTTGTGCTTTAGGCCCTTATCAAATTTTCAGGCTTCAGGCGCCAGTGCGTGGAGGTACTAAATACTTAAATACAATGTCATTAACCTAACATCAACTGCTCGTGGGAGTGGCTTTCCAGCCACGAAAGAAAGTCGCGCTAAATTCGTCCTCGTTTCATCGCGGCTGGAAAGCCGCTCCCACAGATATAGCACCAAGCCTTAAGCGAATGACATTGTACTGAAACCTGTATCATTCGTTGTCAGATGGTCGGTGCCTCTGCTGCCCCGCTGGGGCCACTTTTTCCTGCGGAGTCTTGGAAAAAGCTTAATATCTCAATGGCTGAATTTTTACGATTTCTTTTTTGGGTCGCGATCCTTACATAAACTCCGACTCAATCAGATCCGGCAGGTCCTGAACACTTTCAATCACGTGGGTATGCCGGTATTTCCCCCAGGCCGTCACCGGACGGGGTCCGCTGAGCACGCCCACCACCCCGTGGCAGCCGGCATTGCGGCCTTCGAGCATGTCCGCCGGAGTATCTCCAATCTTTATGACTTCCTGAACACTCTGGACATCCAGCTTCTCCATCGCATAAAAAATCATAAATGGCGCAGGTCTGCCCCGCTCACCGGAAACACATTGAACGTGCACGGAACAATCCACCAGACCGTCTTTCACCCATCCCAGACCGTCCATGATGGCGTCGGTAATTTTACCGTGAAACCCGGTATCGGTGGCCACCTTGATCCCATGATCGTGGCACCACCGAAAGGTGTCCGTCGCTCCGGGAACTTCCCTGACCTCGGTTCGATAGTGGGCGATCATGAGTTTTTCATATCGGTCGAATACCTGCTTGGCCAGATCATAGGTCTGTGGGTCCTGGATTTTTTCAAAATCTTTAAAATCGATGTTCTGCCCCTGTGATCTGGCGATCAAAAACTGATAAAGATGAATTTTATTGGTCCCCATGTGCAGCAAAATTTCCTCAGGGGTTGTACTGAGATTATGTTCCTCCGCGGCTTTATACAGACAATCCCGCACACCCGTATCATCGTAGACGGTGGTCCCGGACAAATCAAACATAACCATACTGATTCTACCCATCTGGTTAACCCTCCCTTATGCCCTTAGTTTTAAATTTGTTGTTTTTAATGGCAAAAAAACAAAATGCAATCAAATCACAATAGCCAAAAAACAAATAACAAACAAATAACAATGACTAAAATTCAAAATTCCAAACACTTGGCTTTTGATCTTATTTGAGATTTGGATGTTGTAATTTGGAATTTATTTGGCCCAATTTTAAGATCAGGTGGTGCTTGTAATTTGTTATTTCCGGCTTGTCCGGGTTCAGACCTCATAATTTACTATGAAAACAGCTCTTTTTTTGGACATTATCGGGCGTATTGAAGCCTTTTCGGAGAATAGGTTTCAGGTGTCGGGTGTCAGGTTTCAGGCCGGCTCTCATTTTTTTTACTACTGACACCTGACATCTGAAACCTGAGTGACAGTGTCCAATTATTTAGCCAATATGGGATAAATCCATATTTATAACCACTTAACCAATAAACTAATCAACCAATAAACGATATCTGGGGTTAGGAGTAATGAACTTTTTTTACAGCGCTCGTTTGCCTTTTTACATCCGGTCTTTTTGGAGAAAATTACACCGCTGCCAACCCGGTTGTTTGATCTGTGTGTAACCGGGCCCGTTCTGTTGAACTATCCCATCTTTGCACCCACCCTTATTCTGGCCCAGGCGGATGCCACTTCAGAAATAATGACGAGAACGATAATTGACAGCAGTACGGCAGCAACCCTGTTGCTCTCAATCTGTTGTACGGTCCTTCGCAGATACCATCCCATGCCGCCTGCCCCAAAGAATCCCACAACGGTTGCGGCACGAAACGCCGCATCCCAGGTGTAGATTGAAATTCCCGTCCATGCCACCCGGACCTGGGGCAGTACTGCGTATACAAAAACCTGGAGGGGATTTGCGCCCGTTGCCTGAATCGCTTCCACCTGCCCGACTTTGATATCTTCGATTTCTTCGGAAAAGAGTTTTCCTGTAAAGCCGATACTGAACAAGGTGAGCGCCAGAACACCCGGCAACATGCCGAATCCGATAATGGTCACAAAGATGATTGTCCAAATCATTTCATGCACAGAACGAGATAACATGAGCACAAAGCGGGCAATCGGGTATAAAAACCGCTTGTTCGGCGTCATGTTATATGATGCGAACCAGGAAAGGGGGATGGAAAAAAGGATGCCGAAGAGCGCGCCCAGATAAGCCATTTTGATGGTTTCAACCACGTAACCGAGGTATTCGCTGTCCAGCACATAGGGAATATCCGGCGGATAGTAGCGATTGGCGAAAAGGTCGGCAATTCTGGGAAACATGTTAAAAAAGCGACCCACATGAATATTCAGATATTCTATTGATATAACAATGAACAGCAGGACACCCAGGGTGACGCCGTATTTAATTAACGATTGCGGGTACTTGAAACGACGCCATTCTTTTATGGGGACCCCTGCTGAATTGAGAGGAGTTGTCGTCATATGTGACTTCCTTTACTGTATTGCTCTGCGACCGTAATACGAACCCACTTCTCCAAGGGCAATCAGAAAAAGAATGCAAATTATAACGGTAGTTACACCGCCGTAATTGTACATCACCAACTGCCTGTGAAAGGCAAGACCCAACCCACCAGCGCCGACAAGTCCCATGATTGTGGCCCGGCGAATATTAATGTCCCACTGAAAAATTGAATTACCGATAAAAACAGGCAGAATCTGGGGGATAACACCATAAAAAATCACTTGAAGTCCATTAGCGCCGGTTGCCTTGATTGCCTCTAATGGTCCGGGGTCGATGTCTTCTATGGCTTCTGCGGTCAGTTTTGAAATAAAGCCAATGGATCGCATGGCGATTGCAATAATGCCGGGCAAAGCGCCAAGGCCGACTGCCGATACAAATATTAATCCCCAAACGATTTCATGGACAGATCGTGTCAGGGTCATGATTGCCCGGCCTATCGGATATGCAATGATTTTTGAAGGCGTAACATTCAGCGCGGCCATCCAGGCAACCGGTATGGCGCAAATAATGCCAAGCATGGTACCGAGGCAGGCAATCATAAAGGTTTCGACAGTCGGACCCACCAAGTGTTTAAACAGCGATAAATCAGGTGGTAGAAACTTCGCCACAGCCTTTATCACGGATCCAACCCCACCGATCCTGTCCCAATCCGTATCTTCGATAATGGTGCTCTGGATGCTCCAGACAATCAGCAAAAACGCCAAAAAGTAAAGTATATAACGGATTGCTTTGGACTTTTTCCGGCGGGAAAGTATCTCCTGAAATTTTGTCCCTTGATTCTTTTGTCTCATGGGTCGTCTCTTTTATTCAAAATCGAAAACCTGGTCCTCTGGGCTACGTCAGAGATGATCGGCTCTGCCATAGATCAAATCTGTTTATGGTTTCAGGTTTCAGGTTTCAGGTGTCAATAAACACCGGCTCTTGAACACTGATTTGGTTGCAACTGAAGACCAACAGCGGTGAAAGAAAGTCCATTTCATGAGCGACTCCGACACAGCGGGTCGAATCCGGTTGCTGAACCTGACACCTGACACCCGACACCTGAACACTGCTGGTAAAGGTAATCATCCATATCACCCTCTCTCCGAGCTGTAGGCTCTTAGGCTCTACGAGCCGGAAGCCGGGCCCTCTGGACCCAGATCTTTATTATAAGATTTCCATGGCATAGATCTCTTCGAGGGTACTCTTATCAACCTGATCTGTTGGGCCATCGAACATTTTTATACCGTCCTGGAGCCCGACAACTTTATTGGAAAATTCCAGGGCCAACTGAACATCATGGATGTTGCACAATACGGGAACATCAAGTTCTTCAGACATTGTTTTAATCATTCCCATGACTTCCCTTGCGATCTTGGGATCAAGGCTGGAAGTCGGTTCATCCACAAGAAGGATCTGAGGGTCCTGTATGAGCGCCCGGGCGATACCGACCCGCTGGCGCTGACCACCACTAAGTTCATCGGCCCTCTTATCGACAAATTCACCCAGACCGACCTTCTCCAACAGTTCTAGAGCCCTTCGAATTTCCTTTTTCGGAAACATGCGTAAAAAGCTCCGGAACGTGCCGACATAGCCGAGCCGGCCGGATAGGACATTGTCCATCACGGACATCCGTTCTACCAGGTTGAACTCCTGAAAAATCATGGCCATATCGCGGCGGGCTTTCCTCAGCGCCCGTTTCCCCATTTTAGTGATATTTTCTCCTTTTAATATGACATCACCCGCGGTGGGTTCGACAAGACGGTTGATGCAGCGGATCAGAGTTGATTTCCCGGCTCCGCTGGGCCCGATAATGGCAAAAAAGTCCCCCGGGTTCACATTTATACTCACGCCTTTAAGGATATCCGGTCCCGATCGATTGTATCGAATTCTTAGATCTTTTACCTGGAGCAATGCCATATATTCACCTGTTTACTGTTTCTTTTTGCGTGCATCCTTTGCTTTTTTTAGTTCACGGATAACATCATAGTCTGCTGAGGTCATCTTGACGAACTTGTTGGAATTCACATTCTTCAGAAACGCTGCAGCGGCGGGCTGCTCATGCAGTGTGAGAAAGGTCTCCTCGATATTTTTTTTCAGCTCGGGACACAACGATCCGCGGTAGGTGAAGGGATCCTGGGGTATTACCGGGGAAAACCAAAGGTAGTTAAAGTCTTCCTTTTTCACCATGCCACGCTCGATGACATTGTCGAAGCGGTGGGTAGCCACAAAGGCCGCGTCTACTTTGCCTTCGTAGACGGCCATGGTCGAAAGATCGTGGCCGCCGGTGTAAATAACTTTGCTGAAATATTTCTCCAGTGGCATATCGATCTCTTTTGTAAAAACCACCCTCGGAACCAGGTTGCCGGAGGTGCTGGCCGGATCGGTGAGACCGATGGTCGCTCCCTTTAATGTGTCGATACTTGTGAATTTGCTGCCTTTTTTCGTAATGAGAGCGGCTTTATAACCTGGCCCTTCTTCCTGAATGTACCCGGGTTTCTTGGCGTAAGTGGCAAAAACCTGAATGTCGGGATCCTTTGAGTTGGCGATCACATAAGAGTACGGGCCGTGAACCGCCACATCCACCCATTTTCCGATCATGGCCTCCACCACCGTTGCGTAGGATGTCGGCATGTAGAATTCAATCTTTTTCCCCGTCTTTTCTGCAAGGTAATCGATGACCGGTTTATAGATGGTTAATTCCTGGATGGTCTCTTCGGTGGGAATTATGGAAAAGGTAAGTGTATCCGGATTTTCACACTCATCCGCTGCAAGGGCGCCTCCAGTGATGGAGAATGAAAGGAAAAGGCTCAAACAAAAGACAATGGTCATTATAGTAAATTTTTGACGGTACATTTTTTCCTCCTCTTTGTGTGAAATGAAAGGTTATTTTGTTGTTGTCGTTCCTGCTTTTTAGAAACAGTTCCTGATCACCTCCTCTCTGTTAATCCAGATATCGTTGATTGGTTGATTGGTTGATTAGTTGATTGGTTAAGTGGTTGTAAATATGGATTTATGCCATATTTGCAAAATAATTGGACACTGTCACTTAGGTTTCAGGTGTCGGGTGTCAGGTGTCAGTAGTAAAAAAGTGAGAGCCAGCCTGAAGCCTGACACCCGACACCTGAAACCTATTCTCCGAAAAGGCTTCACTACGCCCGAAAATGTCCAAAAAAATGAGCTATTTTCATAGTAAATTAGGAGGTCTGCTGTTAGTAAATGTGCGAAAAACATGATCTACCGTGGGTCAGACAGAAAAATATCCGGTTTTATCGAAGAAATCTTCCAGAAATAAATCCTATGATGAATAAAAGCGGTATAATCGGCATTCTATCAAATACCGAAGTCGTCGGATTCAGTGTGAGGATGAATGAGAAATGACCAGTTCCGGAAATGTTTAACCCGGTCAACTTCAGTGCCTGATCGTATGAATTTATAATGTCTGTACAAAAAAAATCAGAGGAATGCAATGGAGGAATATACGTATTTTGCAATGGGTATTATTACCCATCGGCTGTATTTCATAAAAAATAGCGAAGCTCCGCCTCAGACCGACGAGTTGATGAGAAACATATACGGTTGGCGAGGCGAAGCGATGCAGTATACTGGATACTTGATGCTGGATAAAATCTTGTTTCGTTTGTTAACTTTTAGGCATGTAAAACGGTTAATGGACATCCCGATCAACCGTCCAGGGAGATATATTTTTTTCGAATGGCATATTTTATAAGATCAGCGGTGACTTTCAGGTTCAGTTTTTCCATGATCTTGGCTCGATGTTTCTCCACGGTCCGGGTGCTTATAAATAACAGTTTGGCAATCACTTTATTTGTTTTCCCTTCGGCAATGAGTTTTATCACTTCGCGCTGGCGGGTCGTCAGACTTTCTACCGGCAACATTTCATATCCGCGACACTTTTTTACAAATACATCTATCAGCCCCACGGAAAAAATTGGAGAGATGTAAACACCGCCACCTCGTACCGTTTCTATGGCTGAAATCAGCTCCGTCCCCGCATCCTGTTTCAATACATAGCCTTCAGCGCCGGCGGCGATGGCATGCGTCAGATATTCCATATTGTTGTGCATTGTCAGGATCACCACTTTTATTTCAGGGTGGATCGATTTTATTTCGCGAGTCGCCTCAATTCCGCGGATGTTAGGCATGGAAATATCGAGAATGACCATATGGGGCGACAATTTCTTCATCAAACTGAGGAGTTCGTGTCCGTCGCCTGCTTCCCCAATAATCTTAAGATCACCTATTTCCTCAATGATTTTCTTCATCCCCTGGCGAAACATCAGATGGTCATCGGCTAAGACAACATTGTAAAATCCCATTATCTTGATTCTCCTGCCTCGATTGGAATCGTAAAAGATATTTTAGTGCCTTTTCCCTTGCCGGTCAATATATGAAGGGATGAGCCCAACATCAAAGCCCGTTCCTGCATAGCCGCCAATCCCATACCTTTTTCATTTGAGTGTTTTGCCAGGGCTTCCGCCATGTCAAATCCTTTTCCATTATCTTCCGCAACAAAAGAAACAAGGCCCTCTTTTTTCTTGATGCAAGTTTCTACGCGGTCTGCCTGTGAATGTTTGCCGATATTCGTAAGGATTTCTTGAAAGATCCGGTAAATGACAATCTGTTTTTCGAGGGGAAAGAAATTGTTGATATCCTCAATATCCATGGATATTTTGATATTATTATGTTTTGTAAAGTCACTGATCAGCCATTGAATTGCCGCGGACAATCCCAGATCTTCTATAATTGATGGACTCAGATCCCGTGAAAGTCGCCGGACGTTTTCAATAACAAAGTCCAAATATTGACGAATTTCCTGCAACGATTCAAAAAGTGATGTTTGATCCTCCCCGAGCTTGGGTTGAATTGCACTGATTTGAACCTTCAACAAGGACAGGGATTGTCCAAGCTCATCGTGCAGTTCCAATGAAAGCCGCTTGCGCTCTTTTTCCTGGGCTGTGAGGATATGGGACGAGAGCAGCCGGAGCCTGTTCTCAGATTCCCGTAAGGCCCCCTCTGTCTGCATACGCTCCTTAATTTCTCTTTTCAGGTCTTTGTTGGCCTTTAACAACTCGGCCGTTCGTTCATCGACTCGACGTTCCATCTCATCATAGGCATTCTGAAGAGCAATTTCCGAACGTTTCCGATCGATTATATCCCGGGCCACACACACGACGCCCTGAATTATGCCATTATCGTCATGCATCACAGCGCCTGAAAACAGCACGGGGATTTCCTGGCCGTCTTTGGTCAAATACGTTTTTTCGATGTTACCGATAGAGCCTCTGAAAACCAACTCATCAATCACAGAGTTTTTTCCCGTTTTTTCCTCCAAAATAATATTTTTAATAGATGTCCCGATGATTTCTTCCCTGGAGTAACCTAATAAACTGCCGGTCGATCTGTTGATTTTGATTATCGTTCCATCGGGATTCACAACGATCAATGTGTCCAGCATTGATTTGATGATGTTGTCCAGATACGATTTGGAAACGGTTGTTTTGCTTAAATCATTTGTCATCCGATTGAACGCATCGGCGAGAATCCCCACTTCATCTTTGGATTTGATATCGATGCGGGTTCCCAATTGCCCCCTGCCAATATCGAGTGCCGCGGTTGATAGTTTGCTAAGTGGCCTGGAAACAGAACGTAATATCCAGAATCCTAGAAGAAAAACGCTGAGCAAGGTTGCCAATGTAGTTGAGATAATGATGGTGCTCGCATTGGGTATATATTCTTCTATAATTTTTCTAACCTGCCTTTCCTTTTCTTTCTGTTCGCTTTCCCGGTATTTATTAATAATCGGATATATGTTTTTTCTATAATGCGGCTCTAACGTTTTTTCAAAAAAGCGGAGGGCCTGCTCCGGCACTTCATCTGAAAGATTGATAAAATACGACAAATATTTCCAGTGATAATAGAAATGCTTTTTCCGCAGGTTCAGCCATTCTTTTAACACTATTTCAGATCTTGGTTTTTCCGCTGACTGAATACTAAGCCGGGTCGTTTTTGTTAAAGGCGAGAGGATATCTTCGATTTTGTCCAAATCTGCTTTCAGTCTTTTTTCTACCTGATCTCGAGTTTCCGTCTTGTGAGTGTTTTTTGAGGACGTGTTTGAATAGGTGTAAATGATTCTGGGTTTATTCTCGATTAGCGTTTGTAGTGATTTCTGGCTGTTTTCCAGAGCACTTAGAAGTTCATCTGACGATCCTAGTACGCCGATAGAATCTTTCTTGAGCTCTACGACCTTGTGTTTGATATCGTTAAATATCTTAATCGACAAATATCCGGCAACACTCATCACCAAAGCGATGAAGAGATATCCGTAAATCAATTTGTGGCTTATCTTCATAGTACAGGCCTCGTCATTCTGCTTGGAAAAATAGCTGTGGCTCCTTCACTTTTGAGGGATTGCATGAAAGTAAATTACGAGGTCTGTACCCATGGTTTTTTGCACACCATTTGGTATTCAAGGAAATCAGGGAAACGGCCCCCGGAGTTGATCAGGCGGTTGAGATCTTCAGGAGTAAATGGTAAATCGTCGAATATTCGATCCTCCAGACGCTTTGTTTTGTGCCAGAGCAAATCGATTCGCTCCCGGTCCGCCGGGTTCTGCGCGTACCTTTCAAGGATATATTCTAACCGTTTATCGAGGGAAACGATTTTATCATGGAGGACCCGCTTGTCGGCATAGTTGATAATTTCCACTTCCCTGACAATTTTTCCGGTGCGATAAGCATCCATTACGACATGCTGTCTGACAAGATCTCCGATCTCCGGATAACCCCGGTCGGTCAAAAATTGATCGCCGGTAAGGGCATGGTTCTCATCGGTGTTAAAACTTCTGGTTTTGGTAATATCATGCAGTAAAGCGGCTGCCCGGATTAGATTGAAATTGAGATGATTTTGCTGCTCCTTGAGATGATCCGTCAGAAATGTGGCCACCCGGCAAACCTGCATTGAATGGGCCACGATGTGATCCATCATCTTCATATCACACATCAGATGATAGCACTGTTCAAGTGTTGGAATTTGCATATTAGAATACGTTACTATTTCAGTGTTTCGTCAGGAATCCATGTGCTCCAGGTTAAAAAAAGAGTATGATTTTAGCCTTTTAAATATTAGTTAACCACGAATTGACACGAATAACCACGAATTATTGCAATAGTCAAAAGCAGGGGTACTTATAATGAAAAAAATGATTTCGTGAAAATTCGTGTCCATTTGTGGCTTCTTTCAAACATCGAACTTAGTTCGCTTCGCTCACAATTGGAATAATGGAACAATGGAATGATGGAATATTGGGACCATTGGTGTTCCATCTGGTTTAAAAATAATACGGTTCATGGGATAAACAAACCATGGATCGAAAAAACATCAACAGAGGATTTAAAAAACTCCGAGTTTGGCCTCCGGCCCGGAGGGTAGCGCCTACGCCCCGGAGGGCAAGATGCTGTTTGCCTTTATGCCTTGGCCTGTAAAAATTGATCCAAAAAACCTTGATCCAGACACTGAAGTTATGCGTTTTTGACCATTATTCCATTGTTCCAGCATTCCATCATTCCATGTAGGCGGCATAAAACCACTGACGCTAAAAGATGCATGATTTCAATATATTATAGAAATCCAGAGACGTTAATGCTTCCCCTTTGGGTATTTGTCAACCTTTTATTTCATGGACTTCGGATTACTATCTGGTCCTGTTACTTTTGGAACAACCCTTCCCGGACAATCGGGCATTGACAAAGTCCAAACAGCCCTTTAATTTCATCTAAAACCTACAATCCGCTGACTGGATTGGTACAGGAGGCAAAATTGAAGATTGTCATTGCCAGAAAGGCTCCGCAAAAGATCCGCCAAATGATCGCCGCTGAATTTCCCGCCGATTGGCAAATCGTTACGGTACCGGCACCATCCTTGATCGATAAAATCGGTGATGCGGATGCGCTCATACCCGAGGGCACCCTGATCGATGTCGAGCTTCTGGAACATGCTAAAAATTTGAAAATCATTCAAACCGGTGCCGGCTACGACAACGTCAATATCGAGGAATGCAGCCGAAGAGGCATCCAGGTGGCCAATGCCGCCGGAATCAATGCCCAGGCGGTGGCAGAGCACGTGATTGCCTTAATTTTCGGCTGGTACAAAAACATCGTCAAATTAGACGCCGCTTTGAAGCGCGGAAAATTCACTGTAAATTATACGGGCTCGGAACTTTCCGGAAAGGTGATCGGTGTGGTGGGACTCGGCTGCATCGGCAAGGAAGTCGTCAGAATGGCGCAGGCCATCAACCTGGAGGTTATCGGGTACCATTATCGGCAGGCGACGGGGGGTGCCAACATGGACCGGGTGGATTTGCATCTGCTTTTAAAACAAGCAGATATCGTTACCATCCATGTCGCGTTAAACGGAAAGACGCGGCATATGATCGGCAAAAAGGAATTCGAGTTAATGAAAAAGAATGCCTTTTTTGTCAATACCTCCCGCGGCGCTGTGGTGGATGAGCAGGCCCTGATAGATGCGCTGCAGATCGGCCAGATCGGCGGAGCCGGGCTGGATGTATTCGAAATCGAACCGCTGCCCGCAGGCAGCCCTCTGCGGCAGCTTGAAAATGTTATCCTGACGCCCCACAACGCCGGTGAACCGGACGCTTTGTTTTTTCATAAGAAGCGTTTTCAGTTCTTCGCCGATAACATTTTCCGCGTCTTAAATGGGGAATCACCCCGAAACGCTTTGAATGATCCCGTCGGGCAAAGCATAGAACGGGACAGCCTAATCAGCCCTGTCATATTGCCGGAAGGTTATAACGGTAAAATCCTTCTGGTATCAGTCTGCGGTGATGGAATCGAAAAAACCGTCCTGCTCCGATCCGGGGATCTGTGGCACCGGGAGATTTTGCGCAACACTGAGGTCGAAATTAAAAACCTCGGGTTTGAAAACGCTCTGGTCCACGAACTCGGAGGAGCCCACATTCGCTTTGAACCGGAGGGGACGATAACAATTTACGGCGTCAGCCAGGAATTCGGCGCCTGTGATAAAGAATTTGCAGCAGAATTGGTGAGAAAAGTATTTCGGGAAAGAACGGTAGAAATTAGAAATTAAATTGAGGAGCGGAGCGACATCATTATTCGATGTTCGACGTTGGACGTTGGATGTTCGATGTTCAGTCTTTTCGACGTCGTTGGACGTTCATTTCTTGAAACAAGCCCGTATGGGGTTCTATGGCCGCCACTCGGGGGCTTTTCCCGTATCCTGATAGAAGGGCTTACCGAATTGATCCCGTTCTTCGCTAAAGTATCGAATCGTTTTCGGAAGATACTTTGCATAGTCGGGAAATATCCGGGTAAATTCATCGCGACACGGCTTGCGGAAGTCCTCCTTCTTGAGATCGGGGTATTTTTCTTGGCAGGAAGCTACGATTCGATCAAAAAAATGGCCACCCATAAATTTATCATATGTGATGCTGTGAAATTCGTTGCTTTCCATCCGATTGTATTCATTGAGATTACTATCGGGAAGGTGAATTTCGCGGCGACGCCTCATATCGATACCCAGAGCCAAATCTCGATGGACGATCCGCTCAATTTCTCCATCCTTACCAATTTCGAACAGCACATTTTGTCCGTGGGGCTCGAGTAGGTAACCAAAATTCAGAAAACATTCGACCCAGTGCCTGATGATCGGGAACATGATATTTTCCAAGACGAACTCTTGGGGATCTCTATCGCCGATGAGGTCAAAAAGTAGTTGGGTCTCCTCGGGGTGGAAAAAGTCTTTGCCATAGAGAGAAAATCCGGGGATAAGATTTCTCTCGTCTTCAACTATGGGAAATGGTTTCATATCCCGAACGAGATACCCCCAATTTTCCCCGCGCGGAGAATCGAGTTGGAGGTTCCTGTGTGCCACACCAATCACTTCCCTGAGAAAGGCAAATCGATCATCTAAATGGCGAATCCCTCTCTCGAGTTCCATGGAGATATTAATCGCTTGCTCTAAAACTTCATCGCGCATCTTCCGATCGTACCGAGAAATTCTAAAGGGAAAGTGAACCTTGATTGCATGGGGGACCTCATCGTCCAGGACATAGAGCGTTCTCGTTGAAGAGCTGGCAGACACGGTGATACCGTTTTGCAGCGTTCCGATGGACAGTGTTTGCTTTACATAAGGATCGTCTTGATGCTCTTCAAGCATTTGCGGGTGGATGCAAAAAAGGACTTTTTCCGTAGCAAGGTAGGTCGTCGCAAGCTCAATTGAGGGATTTGCTGTGTAAATATACATTTGATCGCGAGGAACTTCAAAGACCGCTAAATAAAATCGGGGATGCCTTGAGTTGGGCCGATACTTTTCCTGAGCCTCTGTATAATCAGCGTGTTTGCTGTATGTTCTTGTTCCCTCGTTGCGATATCTATCCGCATATATAAGCGATGGAATCATACCTTGTATCTACTTGTTTCCGCGACCCTTAGGTGACCATAACCTGTCTGAGAATTTCGATGCTGTCGATAACCTTGCCGGCACCCAGTGCGACGGTTGACAGCGGATCCTCGGATATTTTTATCGGGAGCTTGATTTTATTCCTGATAAGTTGGTCCATATTTTTTAAGAGGGCACCGCCGCCGGTTAATACAATTCCCCTTTCAGTGATATCGGCGGCCAGCTCCGCCGGGGTATGTTCCAAAACTGCGATGACAGCCTCCACAATCGCATCTGTCTGTTCTATAATTGCCAGCCTGATCTCTTCTGAATCGATGGTTAACGTCTTGGGAATTCCTGCGATAAGGTCTCTGCCTCTGACTTCTATGGTTTCCATGTTCTCAGGGTCCGGGTATGCATTTCCGATGGTGTTTTTAATGATCTCAGCTGTCCTTTCGCCGATCAGCAGATTATAATTCCGCCTGATATACTTTATAATCGCAGAATCCATTTTATCTCCGCCCACCTTGATGGATTGACTGTAGACAATTCCCGACAGAGAAATAAGCGCAACCTCTGTCGTGCCGCCGCCGATATCAATCACCATATTTCCGACAGGTTCCGTGAAAGGGAGATTGGCCCCGATAGCAGCCGCCATCGCCTCTTCAATCAAAAATACCTCACGAGCTCCCACAGATTCAGCAGCTTCCCTGACGGCTCGCCGTTCAACCGGGGTAATTCCGGATGGCACCACGATAACCATTCGCGGTCTTACAAATCTCCGTCTATTATGCACCCTGCGAATAAAATACCGCAGCATGGCCTCGGTAACTTCAAAGTCGGCTATCACCCCATCACCCATCGGACGAATAGCCACGATATTGCCGGGTGTCCTTCCCAGCATATTTTTAGCCTCGAGACCCACAGCCAAAATGCGGTTTTTGGCACGATGGTCCGTTTGAATCGCCACGACGGATGGCTCATTCAATACGATACCCTTGCCTTTCATCCACACGAGGGAATTTGCAGTACCCAGATCGATGGCCAGGTCATTTGAAAATAACCCCAAACTGCATTAAAGATAGAACTCATAAATCCTCATAGTATTCCGAAATGTAGGCTAGGTCCTTAGGGGGTTTTACCTGACAACATGTTGTAAAAGACTGAAGGTATCAGGTGTCGGGTGTCAGCATTTAAAAAATATCAAATAACAATTCACAAATCACAAACAAATCACAATGACCGAAATTCAAAATTCCAAACGGATGATCCGCCGGCATTTATGCCAGACGGTATAATTACCGGCGGACAAAAATTTGGGCGGCGTTACGGTACAGCCGTGTTGAATGTTTTGGTCATTGGATATTGAAATTTGAGATTTATTTGTAATTTGGTGCTTGTAATTTGTAATTTCCGGAAATCTTCAATATTCAATTCCAGCTTGTTCGGGTTAGGTATATACGTAAAGCTATCAATATACAACCAAATGATTTTTTTAAGAAAGAAGAATTTCCACCATCTCGGCAAATCCATATCCCCCTTCCCTATGTGTAACCCAGGCGGGAGAATGATCCAGCATGCCTTTGAAATGCAGAACATTGGCTACACCGACCGAGTTCGGAAAATAAGAAAACAGGGGCGCGTCGTTGGGTGAGTCTCCAATGAATATGACCCGGTCTTTCACATCTTCCAGGCGGTGGCCGAAGACCTCTTCAAACATCATCCCCGTCATGGTGAGTTTATCGTAATTGCCGAACCATCCGTTAACATGAATGGAGCTGATTTTTGCCTTGGCACCGGCATTTTCAAAACAGCTGACGATTTTTTCGACCTCTTTCATCGGCAGAGGCGGAACATCTTCGCAAAAATCAATGGCCAGGTCAGCCTCACGATACGCCTGGTCGGAAGCCACCAGACACCCTGGAACCTCTTTTAAAACTTCTTGTTTTATCTTCTCTAGTTTTTTGCGATCTGTTTTCCGCTGCCCTTCGGATTTAACGTATCGCCGCTGCATTTTTCTCAGTCTGTCATCATAACGAAAATAAAACGCACCATTTTCGCCCACCAGACCATCGACAGGCCACATGCGCGCTATGTGATCACACCATCCGGCCGGCCGGCCGGTGATGGGTATGATTCGCATTCCGGCCTCTTTCAAACGCTCCATCGCCACAAAGACGTCGGCAGGCAGGCGACCGTTATTGGTGAGGGTATCGTCAATATCCGTCAGGATAAAACGTATGTTTTTTTTGAGGGACAGGGGAAACTGGCTAAATGAATTCATGATTACCTCTCAGGTGTCAGCCCAGCCGCCGGCCAAAAAAACGGCCGGTCTAATCGAAAAAGAAACTGATGAACGTCGAACATCGAACATTGAACGTTGAACGTCCAACATCGAATAATGAATTCTGTCAATTTTATTAAAAGAACTGAGCAACACCCGGTGCAAGGGCCTGCGTCTCCGGCCTGTAAGCCTACGGGTTGGAAGCGCTGCACGAGCGAAGCTTCCCTTCGAAATTCGATTCGGCTGCTTTAGACGTGCTCAAACCCTGAGCTTGCCGAAGGGCTCGTTGCAAGCTGCGGTTCGCTTGTTTTAAAAATAGATAAAGCGTAGCGTCATCAATATTCGACGTTCGATGTTGGACGTTCGATGTTCGACGTTCAATCTGTTTGCTGTTTAATCATCAAGAAAACCGTGCCATTTTGGCGTAGTTTCATACAAGGCGTCAGTGTTCAGCGCTGCCGCTGGCTGCCGAAGCGGCCTGATCGATGATGAAGCTCCAGCATGACAAATGTCGAATTTAAGGAATACTATCGATTTTTATTAATTCAAAAGACAGAGCGCGGCGATTCCATCCTTCCTTCATGATTCTGCGGTTCGATATTCGATATTCTGCGGTTCGCTGTTCAGCCCAGCCGCCAAGCGGCCAGTTTGATCAGAAAAAAACTACATTTTCGTAATAAATGATGGTACCAGTTTCACACGAGGTTTTGGGTTTCCGCTCCTACGTTCCTCCCTCCCGGCACCTGATCCGGCGGAACATCTGAAACCTGAGTGCCAGTGTCCAATTATTTTGCAAATATGGGATATATCTTTTTATAACCACTTAACCAATCAACTAATCAACGATATCTGGATTTACAACCATTTACCGGTTTCCATATCGACCATCAACAGACTCAGCGGAATCGGTCTGGCAGGAGGCCGGGTGGTCATCATCGGTATTTCTTCCGGGTGGGCGCCAAACTCCCGGGTGAGGATGGCGACAACCGTTGGCAAACAATGGGTCCCCTGACAATAACCCATCCCGCTGCGGGTCCGTTTTTTGATGTCGTTTAAATTCATCGTTCCTTGCCGAATAGCCTTTCGGATCTCTCCGGCAGTGACCCCCTCGCAACGGCAAACGATGGTATCGTCTGTAATGTTCGCATAAAGATCCGGGTAATTCCGATACATGTGATCAATGGCCCGGCGGAATTTTCCCATGGTTGCCAGCTTTTTGCGCACCGAACGGGCAGCTTGCAGGGCCTTGCCTTCTGAAATGCTGCCGGCATGCACTGCCGCATACAATCCGGCAAGGGTGCCTTCCATTTTCGCAACCAGCACGCCGGCGATACCGGCCCCATCTCCGGCCACAAACACGCCGGGCCGATCGGTTTGCATATTTTCGTTGAATTGAGGTACCCACCCTCCAATCATTGGGTCGTAAAAATGGTTGCAGCCGAGCATACTGGTCACCCAGGTGGTCGGAATAAGACCGTAACCGATGCAGACCGTATCAACATCAAAACGCTTCGTCTCCCCGGAGGTGGGACGGCAGCGGGAATCCACTTTACCCAGAAAAGCCTGTTCCACTTCCTGATTTCCCTGGATCTCCTGCAACACATGGGACTGTAATATCTGAACGCCGGCACGCTTGAGACGATATATATACTTGAGGCCCTGTATCATTAACCCCGGCTGATGCATTAAATCGGGCAGAAACCGCCAGGCACCCCTGGTCGTGTTGGATTCCGCCACGGCCACGACATCCATGCCGGCATCCAGCATTTGATTGGCCACCACCAATTGAAGCGGCCCGGAGCCGGCCAAAAGCACCCGGCGACCGGGACGAACGCGCTGGTTTTTTAAAAGCACCTGGGCCGCGCCGGCCGTCATGACACCGGGCAGGGTCCATCCAGGCACCGGTACCGGTCGCTCGTATGCACCGGTCGCTACAACAATGGCTTTTGCGTCCAGCAGCACCAGTTCATTGCCATGGGCAATTGCCAGCTGATTCGACTCAAAGACCGACCACACCAAAGCGTCGTTCCAGATGGTAATCGCATCTGATAAATCCTGCACCTTTATTAGCAGCGACCGGCCATCGACATAATCGACACCGAGCCTTCCAGGTTCAAGGGCCTGAAATGTTTCGGGAAGCTGCCGGTAAATCTGTCCGCCGGCCTGCAGATTCTCATCGATGACCAAAACCTTAACACCGGCGTTTGCAGCGGCCATAGCTGCACTGAGACCGCCGGGCCCGCCGCCGATGATTACCAGGGGCACCTCCCGGCGCACCAGGCGAGCCGGAGTGGGATCGGGTGACGCCATGTCCGGCCGGCCGAAACCTTCCTGCAGCGTGATTTGCTGGCCGGCCTGAACCGGAGTAACACAAGCCCGCTCATTCGGCCGGCCATTGACCGTCACCAGACAACCGTAACAGGAACCCATGCAGCAGTACAACCCCCGGGGGTCTTTAAGTTGCGGCGCGTGGCGAATCTGACGAATTCCGATAGCCGTCAACACCCCACCGATGGTTTCCCCCTCATAGGCGCGAATCGGATGATTGTTGATGAAAATTTCTATTTCTTTCCCGCGATTAACGCCGGTTTCAATGCGCTGATTTTTTACCATTTGATCCAGAGATTTCCATTTATAATAGTTCACCGCGGCGCAAAGGACGCTGAGGGTAAATTTTTTATTGCTTTCCGTTGATCTGCTAAGAACCTCTGCGGACAGAAAGGATGGAAAGCAATAAGAACCAATTGAAAAAATAATTTTGTCTTCAACAACTATATCCAGTCTGTAACCGCAATCCAGTTTAATTCCTTTACACAGAAGGAAAATCCATATTCCCTTTGCGTTCTCTGCGGCTCTGCGGTGAAATATCAGCTTACAGCAAATCGATCGACGGCAAACGCCTGAATTGAGTGTTCCGTTTCTCCATCCAAAATAAGTTCACTGACGGCTTTGCCGGTACCGGCGCTGAACCGCACACCGGCCCGTCCGTGTCCGGATGCTGCAATTAACCGTGAACATTCGGGCACAGGACCGATGACCGGAAGATTGTCCTCACAGATGGGACGAAAACCCGCGAAAAAACGCAATGCGCGCAGTCTGCCGAGCAAAGGCACCGCCCGGACAAAAGCTTTTGTGAAAGCAGTAATCTTTTCCAGGGTGATACGGTTTTCAAATCCAACAAATTCCGTGTGGCTCCCGAGATAAAAATTTCCGCTGACCGTCTGCCTGATATACAAATGGTTTAAAAACATGATCACGTGATCCGTCATCCGTTGACAGGCTTCAGTGAGAATCACCTGCCCACGGGCGGGTACAATAGGGATTTTCACGCTCAGAGATGACAGAATCTGGGGCGTATAAGCCCCTCCGGCGACCACCGCCCAATCGGCGTGATAGTCGCCTTTATTCGTTACAACCCGGTCGATGCGATCGTTGCTGACCTCTATATTGTGAACTTCAACGCCATACTCCACCCGGCTGCCTTTGGCTAAAGCAGCGCCGAGGTACCCGTCGACCAGTCGAAATGGATTCAGGTGGTAACTGGCCGGATTAAGGAGTGCCGCTGTAACCTCGGCACCGAGCAACGGTTCTTCCCGGCGCGCTTCCGGTCCGTCCATCAGTTTGCAATCGATTCCCATCCGGCGGATTTCTTTGTCAAACGCGTGGAGCTCGAGGGCTTCCTCTTCATTCATGGCCGCATACAGTGCGCCTCCTCGAATGATTTCAAGCGGTCGCTCAAAATCTTTTTCGGCATCCAGTATCAGGTGATAGCTTTCAACGTTCAGGGGCTGCAGCGGCTCCGGAGTACTGCTGCTGCCGCCAATGCTGACAATGGATGCTGTGGTACCCGAAGCACCCGCTGCTAAATGACTACGTTCCAGGACCAGGACCTTCACGCCTCGTTTAGAAAGAAAATAAGCACAGGCAGTGCCGATTACGCCACCGCCGATTATAATAATCTCGGGGTTCATTTAGTGCGTTTCCTATTGCTTTTTGACCCTTTTTTTTCTCTGCACCAAAATAAAAAAAAGCGGTATTGCCTGGCTTGGCTTATACTGACCGGCAGTATGCGCGATCGTATTCTGAAGTGTCGAACCATATCTAATCGTCATCATCGAATGATGTATCTGTCTCTCCTTTCGGCAGCGGGATGATAAAAACAGGTTTCCGGGACCGGCGCAGCACCCTTTTGGCAACAGTTCCCAAAAAGGTATGGGCGATGCCCTTTTCATGGGCTCCCATCGATAATATGCAAGATGATAATCTCGGCATCGAATTTTTTTGCAAAGTACACGGCATAGCGAAAAGCATGGGCGGAATTTTTTGAGAGATCGGTTGCGTAAAGAATTTTATTGATATCAGGTAACATTGAATGTTTCCTCCTAATTTTTATGTTATAGAATCAACCGCAGTCCATGCAAATAGCCGTTGGCATATTTACTTGCCGGATTAATAGGGAAAATTGTTTATGGCAAAAGACGCTATAATACCCTTATTGGAACAGTGACGGGATGAACATTGAAACAAAGGGGACATAGGTGACCAATAGCACAACGACCACGTTTGCAGCCAGAAACGGTAATATGGTAATACTGATTTTTTCCATTGCTTCGTTAGAAATAATGGATGCTGCAAACAAACAACATCCCACCGGCGGTGTGGCCAGGCCGGTAATCAGGTTGATACTCATGAACACGCCTGCATGCAGCGGATCTATCTCCAGCATTTTAAACAAAGGCAGGAAAACCGGCGTTACAATCATAATTGCCGGAATGCTGTCCATAAACATTCCCAGTGTGAAGAGCATAACATTTATAAGCAGCAATATCAGCCACTTGTTTTGGATATTATCCACCAGAAACTGTGCAAAATGCTGAGGCACCTGCTCGTTTGACAGGGCCCAGCCGAACAATGCCGCCGCAGCAATGATAATGGAGACGCTTCCGGTTTCAATTGCTGAATCCTTGACGACGTCAATCAGTTTTCTTGGCGTCATCGTGCGATAACCGAAGAGGGCTATAAATACTGTGTAGAAGACCGCAATAACAGCTGCTTCGGTAGGGCTGGCAATACCCAGGATGATACTGCCCAGGATCAATACCGGCAGAACTAAAGCCGGGATACCATTCTTTACGATGTTTACACCTTCCATAAAAGGTATCTTCTCGGTTCTTTTGGGAAAGTCTGTTCTTAACCCTATGATTTTTACAGCAAGCATCTGTGACAAACCAACAAGCACGCCAGGTATGGCGCCTGCCAAAAACAAATCTCGAATGGAGACTTGGGCTATGGAACCGTATATGATAAACATCAGGCTCGGAGGGATAATGGGTCCCATGGTCGATGAGGCTGCAGTTACCGCCGCGCTGAACCGTTTTGAATAACCTTCTTTTACCATTGTGGGAATCATTACCGAGCCAATGGCGGTTGTATCGGAGATGGCGGTGCCGGTAATCCCGCCGAAGAACATACTTACCACGATGTTAACATAGGCCAGGCTGCCCTTTAACCTTCCCACCAACAGATCGGCGACCCGAATCAACCGATCACTAATGTTTGCCTCGGACATAATTTTGCCAGCTAGAACGAAAAACGGAATCGCTAATAAAATGAATGAATCAAACGACCGCAATAACCTCACAACAACAATGTCCAAGGGCAGGTCTACTCCCAAAAAATAAACCAATGAGGAAGCAAGCAAAGCAAAAGGGATGGGTATCCTAACCAGCATTAGCAGCGCAAAACAGATCACCATGAGTATAATATACGTCATTGTTACCCCTATAATATTTGCAAATTGTAAATAGAATTCACAGATGTTGCTGCAGATCAATTGCTAATACAACAGGATGAGGACTATTCGTTATCTGCTATACTCACCAGGCAGCCCAATTGTTTTCCTCAAAAGATATAAAAAAATTATCACGAAACATATCGGCACTGCGAGATAAACGATCCCCATTGGAAAGAACGTTAAAACAGGAGAGTGCACGCCCCACATACCGATCGCATACTTTGTGCCTCTTACAATAAGTATGAGCGAAAGTCCCATGACAATCAGATAATGTGCCAAATCAAATACCATTTTGACGCCCCTGGGCATTATATTGTAAAAGGATTCTATGACTGCATGGCCCTCTAACATATAGGAAATGGCGCTCCCTATCAGCACAATATATATGTAAATATATCTTGCAACGGCGTTCGACCAAGATATTGGCTGACCCAGAAGATATCTCATAGCAATGCTGGCACCCAATAGTAAAGTCAAGCCAATCAGTAGTATTGTCATGAAAATATTGCTGATTGTTTTGATCTTCTCAAGAATCAGATCAAAAGGCGCTCCCCTCAAGCTTTCTTTTTTGTCATGGCCCATAACAACTTCTCCCTGTCAGGTTCCCATTCATAGCGGAATTTTAACCATAACGGAAATCCATGTGAAAGGTTTCAGGACGGAGGCGCCAGGGAATTGCATACTGACACCTGACACCTCATATGAGACCCTGGAAGGTCGAACAGCGAACCGCAGAATTTAGAAGGATTAAATCACTGCGCTCTGTCTATCTTACAGCCTAAAATCGATAGAATTCCTTCCTTCAACATTCGCCATTCGCCTTTTTTTTATCCTTACTAATCCCTTTTCCCTCCATATGCTTCCGGCAGAGCCACGTCCGGATCGAGCATCTGGATATCCTTGTACCAGACTTTCCAGTGAGGGTTCTTTTCAAACCACTTGCTATAAACCTTCTCAGAAGCCTTTTTAAAGGGAGCGGTGTCAGGATAGGTTATCGTATATCCATCCTCTTTAGCCTTTTTAATGAATTCTTGTTCCCGAACATACTGCCAGGCATCCGTCAGTTCAATAGCGCTTTCAGCGGCGTCTCTAACAATGTCACGCTGACTGTCAGTTAGCTTACCCCATGTCCTGGGGGAGATAAAAATGATCTTCTGGGTCCACATCTGGTTCAGGATGGCAAAGCTTTTCACCACTTCCTTCAGCTTGAAGATATAGTTGCAGTAAACGCCCAGATCGTTGGCATTTACCAGGCCGGTCTGCAGAGAGGTGTAAAGTTCACCCCAGTCAGTCGGGGTAACGGTAAATCCGAATTCTTTATAGATGTCTACAAACAGGGGGTTTTGCATGCACCGCAGTTTCACCCCCTTAGCATCCTCAATTTTGGTAATGGGTGTGGTGCTGGATATGGCAAAACCATTGCAGTCAGAATAAATGCCCAGTGCAATCAAACCGGTAGCTTTACTGATTTTCCTCAGAATCTCATTGACGACACCGGAACGCCGGGCAACCTTATAGTGCTCCATGCTTTTAAAAAGATAGGGCAATTGCAGGAATTGGACATCCGGGTAATATCCGGCGATGTGACCGGCACTCGTTGCCCCGATATCCACACTGCCCATCTTGAGAAATTCGATGGCCTCTTCCTCACTGTTGGTCAGAGTTCCGGGGAATATCGTTACGGTGATCTCACCGTTTGTTTTTGCCTCGACCAGATCCTTGAAGGTTTCGGCAAGAAGTTGATCAGCATCAAAAGTATTATTCTGGTGGTCAAACTTCAGGGTAATCTTGCCGGCCGCCGCATTCAGCACCCCAAAAATTGTCACCACCGTCATCACCAGAAATACACTTAGCAATCTTTTGAAATAACTTGATTTGTTACTTAGCATGACCGAATCTCCTTTCATTGGGTTTTTAGCGGTTTATAAATCTCTTTCTCATTGAACGTGCCTGTTTAGGGCACGATAAAAAATATGTTTTTCACCTCCTTTCGGCAATAAATTAGTTCGCTTTGCTCACAATTGGAATATTCCATCATTCCATACGGCTCGACAAGGAAATGGCCGTAAAGAATGCTGTGATTCTCTCCGAGGCGTAGGCGCTACCCTACGAGCCGGAGACCAAAAAATTGTAGAAATTTTGATACATTCATTTACCATGGGAATTGTCCATCCATTTCAGGCTGTTTTTGCTTGAGCCCTTACCGTTTTTTTGACAACATGTTGTAAGAAAAGGATTCAGCCATCCGAATAATACGAATAGCAAAATCGATTAATCGTTTTTCAAGATCATAGGTTTTGTCCTCTTTCTCCTCCGTCATTTCTTGTTTGCCGTTCAACCTATTTTTTTAAAACCGATAGAATTCCTTCCTTCGACATTCGACATTCGTCATTCGTCATTCACTTCTCCCCCTCATTCAAATACGTTTTGATCTGCTGCAAATCCAGTCCCTTCAATCCCATATGGTCCAGGTTCCGACCTTCTTTGCGGCAGTCTTTTCCCATGATAACCGATCCCAAAGCGATCAAAGCGTCCATCATCGGTGTCTTCACGCCTACGGCATCTCCAATACTCGCCCAAGCCACCAGCCCGAAAGGGATATCTTCAGTCACATAGCGGTTCTCCAGCGAAGCGGGTCCTTTGACAGGTGTCAGCCCGGCACTGCCGTTTAAAGATTCCCAGAGCGTGCCGCGTGGACCGTAAGCGGATTCCACCATCATGTCCACCCCGGTTGGAAGATCAATGCCAAGAGATTGACCGATGCAAATCCTTTCCTCGTCAAGCGCTTCAATTACCCGTACGACCGAAGGCGTCATCCCCTCTTCGTACATATAAAACTCACCATGAGAGCGCTCGATACGCCCAGCGTTCAACAGGCAGCCGGCGGGATGCAGCAGGGGGGTCAAATGCCCGAACCCGGTTTCGATCACTGTCTTTTTTAAGGCAAAAGGGTATAAATCTTTAATTTTCTCATAGACCAGCGGCCCCTTGTTCCCGGGTACGGCTGCCAGGGCACAAACCGCACGGATGTGAAACGTCTGCACTTTGCCGGGTGCGACCAGCCGGGTGGCAAACGGCAGTCCCCCGGTCTCCGCCACTATTATCTGCTTGAGATTTCCGCTCGCCCGCAGGGTTTCTCGAAACTCAAGGGCGGCAAGTGTGCCGGGCATGAGGACCACCATCTGCTCCTCCTTCAGATGAGGAGCAAGGAGCCGGGCATATGGGGAAGTCGCAAATCCGGGTAAAGGGATAAAGATGACCTCGACGTCCTCGATCGCCTCGGCGATATCAGAGGTGACAAGATTCAGCCTCGCTTTTCCGTGGCCGGCGACCCCCGTCATCTCGATTTCACGGCATTCAAACACTTTTTGCATGGATGCCGCGAATTGCTCCATTTCAAACATGTTGACCGACAGACCTTTAAGGGAAAGATCCGCTGCGATGGTATGGGAGCCGTTGCCGCCTCCCAGCACCGCTACTTTCATCTGGTTCATATGAACTTCCTTTATTTGTAACCGTTGACGGGTTAAAGGTTCAACGTTCAGTTGCTTAGAAGTTATTTTTGAGCATTCTGTGGCAAAATATTTTTTTACCAGTAACGCAGGTTGCTCAGATAATTTTAGCTCATTTTTCCGGTTTATCCGGGTTGAGGTTAAGGACAAAGAAGGCACTAAAGACCCGAAGTCCTCGTCGATTAGTTTACTGGTTGAATGGTTGATTAGGTAAATTATCGTCATAATTCCAGAATATTACGATTGTTGAAACATGAAGTGGCCAATTATGTTGCAAATATGGGATAAATCCATATTTACAACCACTTAACCAATCAACTAGTCAACCAATCAACAATATCTGAATAATTGCCAATTTGGCTCCAAATTTTAGATCAGGCATAGGGCAGCTCGCCTTCCATCAGGGGAAGGACCGTCCCCACCCCCTGGGCTTTGGCCCTGGTGTAAATCTCCATGGCCATGGCCACGTCTTCGATGGCCAAACCATAATTGAAATCGATGATACGTTCATTTTCGTTCCGACGTCCCGGCTTTTTCCCCGCGATGATCTCCCCCAGCTCGACATGTCGGTTTGGCAGGGGGCCGTCAAACCCGCCGACGTCCCGGTGGGCCTGGTTAAGCTGTCGCCAATCATCGGTAACGAACTTATCCACCCTGTGCAAAGTCCGATTTTCCCAGCCGCGGTGATGGACCGGCAGAATCAGGGCTCCCTCAGAAACCCAGTTCTCTTTGAAAATCGGTTTGTCGAGTCTGCCAGTGGCAGTTACGACGATCTGAGCGCCCTCAATGACTTCCTTGGCGGATTTTCCGATCTCGATTTTTAGCCCAAGTACAGTGGAGAGGGCTGATACAAATCCCTCTATTGTCAGAGAATTAATATCGAACACCCGGGCGGTCTCTATCGAAGGCAATGCGGCGGCCAGGGCCAGTAAATTATACCGCCCCTGGACCCCGGCACCGACAATACCGACGACAGCGGGATCTTTTGCGGCAAGGAATTTAGCAGCCACGGCCGAGGCGGCCCCGGTCCGCATGGCCGTGAGCCAGCGGCAGTCCATCACGGCGAGGGGTTGGCCGGTTTGGACATCATTTAAAATAAAAAGACCCATCACCGGCGGAATGGCAAGGGAGACATTGTTGGAAAAACTGCTGACCCATTTGAGCCCGGCAGCCTTTTTCCGGGGAAGATATCCGGGCATGGCATGAATAAATGCGTTCCGGGGATGAACACCGGGTTTCGGCGGATTTTCAGTTTCACCCAGCCCATGCTCCTTTAAGGCATCCTCTACGATCGGTATGGTCTCCTCCATGGTGATCCCTATGGATATGACGGCTTCCTGGGACAAATATAGCAGTTCGATCCTCTTCATGAGGCAACTCTTTCCCTGTTCAATATGTTAAGCCAAATATACGAATCATAACTGAACTTTTACAGCGAATTTAGTAACTTTTCTACATTCTCCACCCGGGCTATTCTCTCGTAGCGAAAAATTTTTCCCTCATGGGCATCGAGAAGCTCGGGAGATGTGCGCTCTCTCTCTGAGATCACAAAGCTTGGTTGCCCCCCAGAGAATCCAATGCAAAGAAACCATGGGTTCTCTGATGCGAATCTTTTTTCTGAGAAGCTCGACGCTCTTACCACTTAATCGGGCATATTCTTCTATAAAGGCTTCCCGATCCTCCGCATTCAGAACGTGCGTCGAACACCACAACTGGGCGGGCTCGGAAAGGAAACAACTCAGGTCATAAGAACAATCGTCCACCCTGGGCTTTTCCCAGTCAATCATTCTCAACCCTTGCGGGGTCCTGATAAAATTGTCGCATCCCACATCCGTATGATTCAAGCTGTCGGCCTGGAAAGGAAGATCTGATTTCAAGATTCGTAATCCGATTTCTGCCAAAGTCCGTTCAGAACGGGCAATTATCTTTTCTTCAGCAGTTTTCCTGGTTTTGTAATGAGCGATATCGTTTTGAACAAAATCATAGGTGTCTTTCAAGGGATCCTGCCAGGAAATAAAATTGACCCCACAATGATCCAGAGAATGAAGTTTTGCCAATAACCCGGCAACTTCCGGTATGTAGGACTTTTCGAGTAATAGATGAGGGCCTGCCAAATACTGTTCAATCAGGATGCCAAATTCGAAGTGCTGTCTGGTGTCATCGAGGTGATAAACATCCGGCGCAAGCCCATGGCCTTCGAGAAACTTCAGTGCGTTGTATTCGTATTCGACCTGCTTGCTGAGCCCACTTTGCTGATCGATGTTAACGCGAAAAATAAATTCTTTGGTGTCCACGCTTATATGGAAATTCAGATTATAGGATCCCGGGGTCATTTTATGGATTTCCAAGGATTCCATATTTTGAACTCCCAGAATTCCCGGCGGAATATTCTTCAGGTACTTCTCGATACGTTTCCGCAAACCGGTCGCCTTCATCTTTGAGACTCCGCGGTCCGCCCTTTTCATTTCAGCACCTTGTCACCGAGTTTTTTTAGAACTTTTTGAATATGATTTTTTAAGGTTTCACCGGCGCGCTTCCCCTCCCGTTTCCTCAAAGCATCCACCACTTCCCTGTGATCGATGAATTGGTCCAACAGCTCCTGTTTGCTGAAAATTTGATAATGCCAGAATCTGGCGGAAACACCTTGCAGTTCATGAAGCACACCAATCAATTTGGGATTGTGGGTGGCCTCGTAGATGAGAGTGTGAAAATCGAATTCACATTGCATCAGTTCTTTCAGGTTTTCATGATCTTGTTCTTCCAGTTCATTGACCCGCGTCAAGATCTCTGCAAGAGTTGCCAGTTCTTCCGCGGTGATCCTTTCCGCGGCCAGTTCTCCGGCCAGTCCTTCAAGAACAGTTCGAATTTCAATATTATGTTTGTAAACATGGATGTCGACAGGTGAAACGATGGTTCCTGAACGGGAAAACCGCTGGATGAGACTGTCTCGCTGCAGCTGGAGCAGCACTTCCCGCATGGGGGTCCGCCCCAAGCCGTAATGATCCATCAAAGCCTTTTCGTTTAAAGGCTCCATCGGCTTGAGTTCGTGGGTGACGATCCGGTACCTGAGATCCTTGTAGGTTTCGTCTTTTTTCGTGGTCATGGCAAAAATGATTCGCCTAGAAGAAGTTGGTTAACCATCAATAATATTTCAATTGAGAAAATGAGCTAAAATTGTGGTATTCTGTCAATTTTATAAAAAGAGATAGAGCGTAGCGTTTCCATAATTTTAGTCATTTTAGACAATTTAGATCACTTTAGGCATTCGTTTATTCGGCTATATCAGTCTGGTATAACAAGGGGCTGATGCAAAGACAAATATTGCAAGGTTAGAATTACAAAAACTGATATATCAGTATCGTTTGTTAGGTATATCAATTGCCTCTTTTTGTCAAGTCTAAAATTCAAAATTCCAACCAATTTGCAAATAATCCTTCTTCCAATTAAAATATCATCGCTATTGTTGCCTTATTTGCGTCAGCGCAACGATTGATAAAACGCTATTCTATGAAATCCAATACTATTTAAAGTATTTTGAATGGGTCTTCAGGAAATAATTGACTTTGGTTGCCTCCTTGGCTAATAAGGACAAATCAAAAGATAATAAGAGGTAATTAAATTGCGCGAACAATTAATCAACGACATGGAAAAAGCCATTGAGGAGGTCCGGCAATGGCCTGCGAAAGAGGTCCGGGTATTTCACCACAACGATTCCGACGGGCTCAGCTCCGGGGCGATCCTGACCCGGGCGTTTGGAAGAGCCGGTTTTGGAGTACATCGTTTCTGCCTGGAAAAGCCCTACCCGGCCTTGCTGCAAAAGGTTTATGAACAGCAAGGTAGGATGTTTTCAAAAGCCAGGCATGGAGATAGCCATGATTTTTGGATTCAGTACGCTTGACCAAAACGTCGACGAAGGGCTTGATTATGCCATCGCAAGCGGTATGCGCCACCTTGAAATGGACTTGATGAGTGAAAAAGCCCTGGTGGCGACCCTGGATCCTGCTCGCATTGAGACCTTGCGCCAGAGGGCGGTTCAGGGAAATGTCCGATTGTCCCTGCACGTGCCCTTTGACATCAATCTGGCCGAGGGGGCCCCCTTTATCAGGGAAGGATGCCTGCACTATTTTAAACAATGCCTCCATTTGACCCACCGTCTCCAAGCCACCCATCTGACCGTCCATTGCGGATTTTGTCTCGGATTGCCCGGCTGGGAGCATTTGAGGACCCGGGCGCTGGATGTTCTGACGAACAACCTGGACGAGCTTCTCAAGCTGTGCAAGGAACTCGACGTCATGCTTGCCCTTGAAAACCTGAATCGCATTGAGCAGGGGGAACTTTTCTATCTGGGTGACAACATAGCCGACCTGGAGCTGATTTTCGAACGGGCGCACTCTCCCAAACTGGGGCTGTGCCTGGATATTGGACACGCCCACACATGCGAGGGGCCTCAGGCCTACATGGATAGGTTCGGTTCCAAGATCATCAGCATCCACTATCATGATAATGACGGTACGGAAGACACGCATCTCAACATAGGCCAGGGCAGCGTGGACTGGCCGGCGGTTGCAGAATCCTTAAAGGCGATGGCCTATAAGGGGCCCTTTATCAGCGAAACTCTCTGCGACCCGCCGATTGAGTCCATGCAGAAATTCATAGCCTGCAATACCCGCTCACAATGAAGCAATCGGTATTTGTTCATAGAGGCCTTAAATCTATAATTGCATAGCAAGTTTGTTGCCTTATGAATCCTGCCATTTTATTTGCATGTTTGAGTCTTCTGTTTGCCGGTTTCAATGATGTCGTTTTTAAAAATTATTCGCGGAAAGAGCGCTCCCGGGGAATGAATGTCCTCGGTATCGGCGTGGTGTGGAGCGTTTTGCAAACCGTCACCTTTTTAGCGCGGGGCACGCCGGTTGTCTGGGACGGGGTCTCGATCGGCTACGGTTTGGGGGCTGGCCTTTTCCTGACCCTCTCCAACCTGCTGCTGCTGGAGAGCCTGACCCATATTAACGTGGGGCTGGGGGCCACTGTTTACCGGCTCAATACCATCGTATCGGTACTCTTCTCTTTCTGGCTGCTGGACGAGCCCCTAAGCGGGGTCAAGATAGCTGGTATACTGTGCGGTGTCATTGCGGTCATTCTGCTCTATCGGCCCGACGCGGGATCCTCCCCGGATCGGTCGATTTTTTTGTTTTTCGGCAGCATTGCGATCCTGGCCGCCTGCCTGCGGGGCGGTTACGGCGTCATCTCCAAGGCCGGGTTGCTGCATCAGGCTCGAGCAGATACCATGCTGTTGATCCTATCGCTGAACTGGATCCTGGGGGGCGGTCTCTATGCCGCCTGGCGGGAAAAGACGGTGGCGGATGACCGCCAAAATTGCCGGATATTCGACCCTGTCCGGGATTCTTGTCTTTTTGATCGTCAACTTTTTGATGCTGGCCCTCAATTACGGTCAGGCCAGCGTGGTGATCCCCATTGCCAACATG
>PVMK01123041.1_pt1 | contig 38130 bp, 34 predicted proteins | sample 1853481 | NCBI WGS metagenome assembly PVMK01 (sample SAMN08533507, study PRJNA380276) | Marine sediment metagenome, whole genome shotgun sequencing project.
TCTGTCCGCAAACTATCCTGGTCCCAATAGGCACGCTCTGCGATCCTATGTCTGAATAAACCCAGCGCACTAAGCTGGTAAGAGCCAGAAAAATTAAAAACCTCTATCTACTTCGATTAGCTCATCAGCCACAAGACCGTGCGCTTCCTGATGTACCAGTGCAGCCGCTTCCTTGCTTGGAGATTCAACCAGGCAAAAAACGGTTCCAGTGTCTTCATCAAACCAATAGCGATGGTATGTGACACCGTATTTTTCTTGAATTTCCAGGTCCTTCTGGTGCGCATCATGAAGTCCCGCGGCGGTCAGGTCATCGATATTCCTATGAATGTCCATGTAAAGGTGACCTCCTGATAATTTGACAGGGGTTACTTCTTGCGCGGCATCGTGGCCGCCGGCAATCGCGGAGCCAGCGAAGAACGCCGACGCTGACATCAACAGCATTACTTTCTTGAAGCTTGTATTCATTTGATTACTCCTGGTTAAAAATTATCCGGACTCGGCTGTGGCCGGACTGATCGTGGCTCTGATCTCGGTAATCGAATTGGCGGGAAAACCGCCTTTGTCTGCGTGCTGCCGGATCAGGTCTTCGTTACTTGACTGGTAAACACAGTAAATCTTGTCGTCTGTAACGTAGCTGTGCATCCATTGAATGTCGGGACCAAGCTCCTGAAGAACGGAACATGAAGTTTGTGAAATTCCCTTGAGATCCTCGCCGGTGAACTGGCCGGCACCTGGAATTTCCCTTTCTATTACATATGTGGGCATTGATTTGTCCTCCCGCTACTGAGCGCTTGTATGTTGTTAGAATGTACCTTAGGGCGGGGAGAGCACACCCACTGATATTTCTCATATTTTCCTCATATTTTCCTCATGATCAGATTTTTTAAGCGGTGATAAACAAAAATAATAAATCGTTTGCGGTGGGCGACCTGCCGGGAAGCAGGGTGGCCGATGGATGACCGGAAACTGAACGATGCTGTCATCCGACTCGGCCTGGCGCCTTAAGACAACATCGGCAGGTTGAGCCCTTGCTCCCGAGCACACTCAATCGCGCTTTCATAACCCGCATCCGCGTGACGCATCACACCGGTTGCCGGGTCATTAAACAGTACGCGCCCGATCCGTTTTGCAGCAGCATCAGTGCCATCGCAGACAATTACGAGACCGGCGTGCTGGGCAAAACCCATACCCACACCACCGCCATGATGAAAGCTGACCCAGGTCGCACCGCTGGCGGTATTTAACAGGGCATTGAGCAACGGCCAGTCGGACACCGCATCGGAGCCATCCTTCATCGCCTCGGTCTCACGGTTTGGACTGGCCACAGAGCCGGAATCCAGATGGTCACGACCGATCACGACCGGTGCTTTCAGTTCGCCGGAGGCAACCATCTCGTTAAAGGCCAGGCCTAACTTGTGGCGCTGTCCCAGGCCAACCCAGCAAATGCGAGCGGGCAGGCCCTGGAACTGGATCTTTTCGCGGGCCATATCCAGCCAGTTATGCAGATGCGGATCGTCGGGAATCAGTTCTTTGACTTTCTGATCGGTCTTGTAGATATCTTCCGGATCGCCGGAGAGTGCCACCCAACGGAAAGGACCGATGCCCCGGCAAAATAACGGGCGCACATAGGCCGGTACGAAACCGGGGAAGTCGAAGGCGTTTTCCACACCTTCTTCAAGTGCCACCTGGCGGATGTTGTTGCCATAATCGAAGGTAGGGATGCCCTGTTGCTGGAAATCCAGCATGGCACGCACGTGGATCGCCATTGATTCACAGGCTGCCCGGATGACCGCCTTTCTGTCGGTCTCGCGTTTTGCTTCCCATTCCTCGACTGTCCAGCCAATGGGCAGATAGCCGTTAACCGGGTCGTGGGCTGAAGTCTGGTCAGTGACTGCATCGGGTTTGATACCACGCCGGACCATCTCCGGGCAGAATCTCTCCGGCATTGCCCAGAAGGCCAATGGATAAAGGCTTTCCATTCTTGCAGGCCGCATCAACAATCGCCATGGCTTCATCCAGTTCGGTGGCTTTGCGATCGATATAACCGGTGCGCAAACGGAAGTCGATACGGCTTTCCTGGCACTCAATAGCAATCATGGAAGCACCGGCCATGGTGGCGGCCAGTGGCTGGGCACCGCCCATGCCTCCAAGCCCGGCAGTGAGTATCCAGCGTCCGGATAAATCACCACCAAAGTGTTGCCGACCCATTTCTACAAAGGTCTCGTAAGTTCCCTGCACAATGCCCTGGCTGGCGATATAGATCCAGGAACCGGCCGTCATCTGGCCGAACATCATCAGACCTTTTTTATCCAGTTCGTCGAAGTGATCCCAGTTGGCCCAGTGCGGCACCAGGTTGGAGTTTGCTATCAATACCCGTGGTGCATCGGTGTGGGTTTTGAACACACCCACTGGCTTGCCCGACTGGACCAACAGGTCTCATCATCTTCAAGTTCCCTTAAGGTCTCGATGATCTTGTCATAACATTCCCAGTTGCGCGCAGCACGGCCAATACCGCCATAAACCACCAACGACTGTGGGTTTTCAGCCACATCAGGATCCAGGTTGTTCATCAGCATCCGCAGCGGCGCTTCGGTCAGCCAGCTTTTGGCAGAGATTTCAGTGCCACGGGGTGCGCGGATGATGCGTGAAGTGTCGAGACGTGTATCAGTCATGGTTACCTCGGAAAAAATTGTCTGTGTATGGGAATAAATTGGACACAAATGTGGTTTTTCGACTTATGATATTGGGCCGCATTTCCGCACTATACTTGTATATAAAGTCGTGTCCAAGCCAAAGACATTGGCAATCGCAGGGAATACAGAATGGCCATGGGTTCGAAGCCGAGATTACTCATTCAGCTTGAAGAGCTCAGTATTCCCACCAATGGCCGCGGTATTAATAGTCAAAATCTTTTCGTTGGCAAAACGTAACATGTAATGTGGTCCGCCGGCTTTGGGTCCGGTCCCTGACAGACCCATGCCGCCAAAGGGTTGCACACCCACGACTGCGCCGATCATGTTGCGGTTAACATAGGTATTGCCGACGGCGTTTTTAGCGAATAAATCCAGCCAGTAACCCTCAATTCGGGAATGGATTCCAAAGGTGAGTCCAAAACCCGTATCGCCAATCTCCGCCATGACTTTATCAATATTCCCGGGTGCATAGCGGATAACATGCAGGATGGGACCAAACTCCTCGTCTTTCAAAGTCGAAAGAGCAGTAATTTCGAAGATATGAGGTGCAAGGAAGGAGCCTTTTTCAAGGCCATCCGGCATCGTGCATTTGCCGATCAGCCTGGCTTCGGTGTGCATGCGCTCTATATGCGCTTCCAGCCCGTTACGTGAACCGACATTGATCACTGGTCCAATATCAGTTGACAGGTCCAGCGGGTCACCGATCTGGCGCTCAGTCAGCGCCCCTTGCAACATTTCGATGACCTTGTCAGCAATACTGTCCTGCAGATAAAGCACACGCAGTGCAGAACAACGCTGACCGGCAGAAGAAAACGCTGATGTCATCACATCGTCGCTGACCTGTTCGGGCAGGGCGGAAGAATCAACGATCATTACATTCTGTCCACCGGTTTCGGCGATAAGCGTGTTGATGGGGCCGGTCTTGGCGGCCAGTGCACGGTTAATGGTCTGGGCAGTGGTGGTCGAACCGGTCAGGGCCACGCCTGTCACCCGCTCGTCCGATACCACAGCAGCACCCATTTTGGAGCCGCGCCCGATCAGCAGGTGCAATACGTCGGTGGGAACACCGGCTTCATGCATCAAGCGAACCGTATAGGCACCCACCAGCGGTGTCGGGTCGGCGGGTTTGGCGATAACCGCATTGCCGGCGGCAAGCGCAGCCGTTATTTGACCGGTAAATATCGCCAACGGAAAATTCCACGGGGAAATGCAGAAGAACACACCACGACCATGTAGGGAAAGCTGGTTGCTTTCGCCGGTGGGCGATGTGAGCGACATCGGATCGGCAAAATTGAGACGTGCCTGCAGCGCATAATAGCGGCAGAAATCTGCAGCCTCCCGCACCTCGGATATGCCATCGGCGATGGTTCGTCCGGCCTCCCTGGCGAGCAGGTCGAGCAACGGTACACGGTGCTCTTCTATCAGGTCTGCAAGACGCTCAAGGATTTGGGCACGGGCGTCACCACCCAGCGCGTCCCAGTCTTTTTGTGAGGTGACCGCCGCATCCAGTGCCTGGTTGATATCCTCCGGATCAGCGTGGCGGGTGGTTCCAACTATAATGCGGTTATCCGCCGGGCATTTAACCGCTATTTCCTCACCACCCCTGGCTTTACCACAGACAATTGACGGGGCTTCATAGGTGGTTTTAGATCTTGCCGCCAGTGCTTCTAACAATGATTGAGTTTCCAACGGGTTTGCCAGGTCCATTCCGGATGAGTTTTGCCTGTCTCCATACAGGTCCACCGGTACCGGAATGCCACTGTGACGCTTGTCTGGCATGGCAGCGACAGCCTCAACCGGATCGCTGACCACCTCCGCCACCGGTACCTTGGCATCCATAAAGCGGTTGACGAAGCTGGAATTGGCGCCGTTCTCCAATAAACGGCGTACCAGGTAAGGTAGCAAGTCTTCGTGTGCGCCAACCGGTGCGTAGGTGCGCACCCTTGGCATATCCTTGATCACCATGCCGGCTGCCTTGTAGAGCAGGTCCCCCATGCCGTGCAGCCGTTGGAATTCCATCTCCGCGCCGTTTCCCATCGCCGCCATGGCTGCCATTGAATGGGCATTGTGGGTGGCAAATTGAGGATAGAAAGCTTGTGGGGCCGCCAGCATTTTCTGGGCGCAGACCAGGTAACACAGGTCGGTTGTCGCCTTGCGGGTCCAGACCGGGTAATCGGCAAAACCCAGTTCCTGGGCGTGCTTGATTTCGGTGTCCCAGTAAGCACCCTTGACCAGGCGGGTGGGGAAGCGTCGTCCGGTGTCTTCGGCCAGCGCGATAAGCCAGTCCACCAGTGCGGGTCCACGCTTTTGATAGGCCTGTATAACCAGCCCCAGACCCTGCCATCCGGAAAGTTCGGTATCCCGGGCCAGTGCTTCGAAAATATCCAGTGAGATATCAAGCCGGTCCGCTTCCTCGGCATCTATGGTCAATTGAATGTCATGGGATTTGGCCAACAGCGCCAATTCTTTCACTCGTGGCAGTAATTCTGCCAGCACACGGTCTTGTTTGACCGCCTCGTAACGGGGGTGCAGTGCTGAGAGTTTGATGGAAATGGATGAGCGTGCACCGATATCATCGCCTTCATCCTGTACCGCTTTACCAACCATATTTATGACCTTGCGATACAGATCCAGGTAACGTGCGGCATCGGCGGCCGTACGGGCGCCTTCACCCAGCATGTCGAACGAAAAGAGCTGTGTACCCGCGTCCCGTTTCGCTCTTTGTTTCAAAGCTTCCTTGATGGTGCGGCCATAGACAAATTGATGACCCATGATGCGCATGGCCTGCAGCGTTGCATTACGTATAACCGGTTCACTCAGTCTTGTGATAGCGGATTTGGCCCAGCCCGCTACATCCCGACTGGCATTGGCATCCAGCTTTATCACACCACCGGTCAGCATCAGTGCCCAGATGCCGGCATTGACAAAGATGTCTTCTGAACTGCCACGGTGATCAGCCCAGTTGCCCAGCGCCATTTTTTCAGCAATCAACGCGGACTGGGTTTCAGCGTTGGGGATACGCAGCAATGCCTCGGCCAGGCACATCAATGCCACGCCTTCCTGGTTGGACAGGCCAAACTCCTGCATAAAGGCATCCAGCGTACCGCGCTCCGCAGTCATCTCCCTGGATTTCATAACGATGGCATGGGCGGTTTCGACAATTTTGTCGCACGCGGCCCGGCTCAGCGGGAGGTTTGCCAGCGTGGACGCAACAATTTTGTTCTCATCTGCATGGGTCGCCTGACGCAGAGCCAGACGCGCTTTCGACAGTGGTGAATTAACGGTGGTACTCACAACAAAACGCCTCTATTGTGGTCTTGGCAGGAGTGTCTATTATCCTACAAAAACCACAATTCAGGTATTGATTGATGGTACAAACACGGATGTTTTTGAACGCTTAATTAAGCAACAACTTTTTAGCTCAAGTCAGGGCTTTACCGCGGTCACCGTGACTGACATTACATGCAAATCATCGGCAATGGCCTCATCGTGCTGTTCCCTGGTCAAGGAATTGGCAATCAGTGCAGCAGGTACGTGGATTCGCCTTTCGCTTGCAACGGCGACATCGCCGAAGCCGGTTTGCTTAATGAGGTTCAAATAGTCTTCTCTTGGTATCGCACCTGCCACGCAACCTGCATAGGCTTCCGCGACGCCTTTCAGCCATTCCGGCAATTTTTGTGATGAAACGATATCGGAGATACAGAAATGTCCACCCGGTTTCAGCACCCGGAAAATTTCTGCAAATGCACGCTGCTTGTCCGGCACCAGGTTGAGCACACAGTTTGAGATAACGACATCGACGCTGTCGGACAATACCGGCAGGTGTTCGATTTCACCAAGCCGGAATTCCACGTTGTCAAAACCGGATTCTTCCGTATTTATTCTCGCCTTGGCGACCATTTCTGCCGTCATGTCAACGCCGATCACATGGCCACTTTCACCGACTTCGTTACGGGCTATGAACACATCAAGACCTGCCCCGGAACCGAGGTCAAGCACGGTGTGGCCTGACCGCAGACCAGCGTGTTCGACCGGGACGCCACAACTAAGCCCCAGGTCCGCATCGGGGATATAGCCGCTGATGCCGTCATAGGCATCGCCAATCATGTTGTAGTTATCTTCCGTATCTGCACTTGTTTCGCAACAGGACGTGGCGCAACCCGAAAGGGAAGATTTTACGATTTCGGCATATTTTTGCCGCACCATGTCGCGTAATTGATCATTTGATTCAGTCATGAGTAACTCCTTTTCAACAACAGTTTTCGAGTGAACCGAACAATTGCCCAAACTTTTCTCGCAGTTCGCTGATGTTCCCGGTGTGAATGCAATAGCAAGATTTCTGGCCATCAATTTCCCCGCTGATCAGGCCGGCATTTTTCAGGATTTTCAGGTGCTGGGAAACGGTTGCCTGTGACAAGGGCATGACATCGACGATCTCACCACAAATGCAGGCACCCGCGGCTTGCAAGGGTTTGCAATATCTTCAGCCGGGCTGGATGCGATAGTGCCTTGCATGCGGTGGCCAGGGATTCGAAATCTGATACATCTTGTTCGGTAGTCATTCATCTATCGTACATCGACGATAAACGATAAGCAAGAGATATTATCGAACTTACCTGGTGTTGAAGGTAGACTGGAGCACAGACAAGACTCCACAGCCACTTGTCAGTACCCTCGTACCATTAAGTTACGGAAAAATAATCAATGAAGCACGCGTCTGCGGATACCCAGATTTCAGATCAACTCAAGCATCGCCTGCAAGTGATGCCAAAATTTGAACTGCACGTACATATTGAAGGCGCTGCTGATGCCGATACCTATTTTAGAATTGCCCAAAAAAACAATATAGCTTTGCCGGTTAAATCCAGTGAGGAGTGGCAACGGTTTTTCGAGTTCCGTGACTTCCCTCATTTTATCGAGGTCTACCTGGCGGCAGTAGGTTGCCTGCAGACGACAGGCGATTATGGTTTGTTGATTGACAACTTTTTCAAACACCAGTCCGAGCAAAACATTGTATATACCGAGGCCTTCCTGAGTGCAACTTTCATTGTTGAGCAATTTGAAGATGAAGATGCACTGGATGCCATTGAGGCAGCGGTACTGGCCGGCCAGGAGAAGTACGGCTGTGTGGTCAACCTGATTCCTGATATTGCCCGCATGATCCCCGAATCACAGGACCGGGTCCTGGAGTTCGTGCTAAAGGGTAAGAAACGTGGCCTGTTTATCGGTCTCGGTCTGGGCGGGGTGGAGGATGGTTTTCCACCCGGGCTGTTCATCGAATCCTTTGCCGAAGCGCGGCGTGCCGGACTAAGAACGGTAGCCCACGCCGGTGAAGCCGCCGGCCCGGAAAGTATCTGGGGGGCAATCGATGAATTGCAGGTTGAGCGAATCGGACACGGCGTCCGCTGCGTTGAAGACCCCGCACTGGTGGACGCACTGCGTTTGCGGAAGATTCCGCTGGAAGTATGCCCCGTCAGTAATTATTGTCTCGGCATCGTAAAACAGGGTGAAATGCACCCAATCCGGGAAATGTTTGATGCCGGATTGAACTGTTCCATCAATTCGGATGACCCTGCAATGTTTTCAACCAGCCTGGTCAACGAGTACGAAACACTGGCTTCACTTGGTTTCAGCTGGCAGGAACTCCGGCAACTAAACCTGAATGCATTGAATGCCGCCTTTTTGGACGATACTGTAAAACAATACTATCGCGATAAATTGCGCTGATGTATTAATTCCTGAATTTCCGGGTTATTTTTCAACATCAATTTTCTTCAGAATTTTCACAATGCTTTTTCGCATGTCATAGAGCGATGCAGAGGACGTCTGGTTTTTTACGAAATCCTTATAGGGAACGGGAGGGAATCCACCGTAAAACCCGGGCTGGGTAATATTTTTACTGATCACGGAAACCGGGCCCATGGTGACGTCATCACAGACGCTGATGTGGCCATTGGCGCTTACCCGGCCCGCAAATATGCAGTTGTCACCAAAAGTAGAACTACCGGCAACGATGAACCCGGCTGTGATCAAACAATCCTTGCCGATGATCGTGTTGTGGGCAAAGTGACAGTGATTGTCGATTTTTGTGCCTGCACCGATCACCGTATCCTCAAAAGTCCCGCGGTCAATGTGCACGCCACAACCAATTTCAACCCGGTCCTCAAGTATGACCTTGCCAAAGTGGGGTTTGGCAAAGTGTTGTCCATTATTGTCCGTGCCATAACCGAACCCATCAGTGCCTATGGATGTTTGCGGTTCAACCCTGCAGTCATCTCCGATTTGCACTGTATGGGCTATGAAGACATTGGATTTGATGAAACAACGTTTACCGATGGTAATGTTTCCTTCAAGCGTTGTATTGGCCCCGATGACTGACTGTTCTTCAATGGAAACATCCGGGCCGATCACGGCATTGGGCTGGACCACAACACTGTCGTGCAGCCTGGCGCTGGGGTGAATACTCGCCGAAGGGTGAATGCGATCTTCAGCAAATGGCGTGCGACCCCATTGCGGCAGGAAAAATTCGGTATTCATTTTGGCCATCGCAGCTTGTAGCTCATCACTGGTCAGAACGGCGCTGCTGCCGGGATTGAGAGATTCTGCGTCATCACCCAAGGCTGCAGGCACTACGAGTATCGAAACACGCTGATCGAAACAGTTTTCAATTTCCTTTTTTTCCTGGCAAAAACACAGGCCATTGGGGACCGGCTTGGTGCTTGAGCAGGGACTGTCGGCACTGGCAGATTTGTTTCCGGAGTGCCAGGCAACTAAACCGGGGAACTTTTCAAGAATTTTATCGATGTTTACAGTGCCCATTTGGACTCTCCTTGTTAGCTGCAATGGCCCGGGTAAGCTCGCCGGCAATGCATTCATTTGATATTGACCAAATTCGCTGCAGCAATGCGAGTATAGGGATATGATTACAGCGCCTCAAGGAGAGCTTTTATGAGAGACATGCTGCAGTTTTATATCGACGGGCAATGGGTTGATCCGGTTCACGCCAACCCGCTTGAAGTTATAAACCCGGCCACCGAGGAAGTCTGCGGTCATATCAGCATGGGCTCGGTCGAGGATGTGGACAAGGCGGTTGCTGCAGCCAACCGGGCGGCTGCCGGATTTGCCTTGACCCCGGTCGCTGATCGCATCGACTTATTGCAATCCATTCTCGATATATTCGTCCGCCGCAACGATGAAGTGGCGACAGCCATCATGGAAGAGATGGGTGCACCCTGGCCGTTGGCCAAATATGCGCAGGCCGCCAGCGGTTCACAGCATATTGGCGCAATCATCGAGGTACTGAAGACCTATGCCTTTGAAGAGACCCATGGTTCTACCCGGATATTGAAAGAACCAATTGGGCCTTGCGCGCTGATCACACCCTGGAACTGGCCGATCAACCAGATTGCCGTAAAGGTGGCACCGGCGCTAGCTGCAGGCTGCACCATGGTGCTGAAACCCAGCGAAATTGCACCGTTCGACGCGATGATTTTTGCCGAAATTCTCGATGAGGCGGGTGTGCCCGCAGGTGTGTTTAACCTGGTTAACGGCGACGGCCCGGTGGTTGGCAGTGCCCTCAGTGGTCATCCCGATATCGCCATGGTCTCATTTACCGGTTCTACCCGTGCCGGTGTTGCAGTTGCGCAGAATGCTGCGCCCGGTGTCAAACGTGTGACCCAGGAACTCGGTGGCAAATCCGCGAATATCCTGCTTGACGATGCGGATTTTGACAAGGCAGTGACCAGTGGCGCCGATATGTGTTTCAACAATACCGGTCAGTCCTGTAACGCGCCGACACGCATGCTGGTGCCGAAGGGGCGACTGGCAGAGGCAGCGGCAATTGCCGCCGCAAAGGCGGATTCGACCGTCGTTGGCGATCCGCAGGAAAAAGGCACCGAAATTGGACCGGTGGTGTCGCAATTACAGTGGGACAAGATCCAGGGCCTGATCCAGAAAGGCATTGATGAGGGAGCGACACTGGTCGCGGGTGGCACCGGTCGCCCCGAAGGTCTTGAAAAGGGTTATTACGTGAAGCCAACCGTGTTTTCCGGTGTCAATAACGACATGACGATTGCGCGCGAAGAGGTTTTTGGCCCGGTACTGTCGATCATCCCATATGAAGACGAGGATGACGCCGTACGTATCGCCAACGATACACCCTACGGCCTGTCAGGATACGTGACCTCCGCCGATCTGGAGCGGGCGCGTTCGGTCGCCGCCCGTTTGCGGACCGGCATGGTACACATCAATGGTGCATCGCTGGATGCAATGGCGCCCTTTGGCGGGTACAAACATTCCGGTAATGGCCGTGAGTGGGGCGCACACGGGCTCGAGGAGTTTCTCGAGGTCAAATCGGTGTATGGCTACGATTAGTGTACAGGCACTAGGCGCTAAGGATAACCGGGCCGCGTCCAATCGCCATTGCTCCGCTGCGTACAACGGCGAGTATTTCAGCGAATTCACCCACCTGTGAAATGAAATCATCCATGTGGTTGTTCGCACAGGTGAGTTCCAGCGTGTAGGTTTCGGGGCAATCGTCCAGCACACGGGCGCCGGCAGCTTCAATCAAACGGGGCAATGACTGTTCCGCCCCGGCCTGGACTTTTATTTTCATCAACAGGAGTTCCCGCTCGATATGATCTTCCATGGTCACATCTGCAGTGTTGACTACGTCCACCAGTTTCAGCAGTTGATTATTAATCTGTTCGATGATTTCGTCCGACCCCCGCGTAACCAGGGTCAGCCTTGAAACCTCCATGTCCTCGGTGGGTGCAACACTGAGGGATTCGATGTTGTAACCGCGGCTTGAGAACAGGGCAACGACGCGGGCCAGTGCGCCTGCCTCGTTTGACATCAGGATGGAAATAATATGTCGCATTTTCTGATTTCCGGTGTGGATAATTCGCCAGTTATGGTCGCGCAGAACAGCGGCTATTGCAATGCGGGAATAATTGATTAACACTTTAAAAATATGGACCATTCCTCAAAAAATTCGAAACCTGCGTCCCATCCCTTGGCAGGCAAAACCATGATGGGTGCCGAGATGGTCGTGCAGGTGCTGGCGGATACCGGTGTGGGTACCATATTCGGTTATAGCGGCCGAGGCATTCTGCCTACGTATGACGCCGTGTTCAGTTATATCGATGAACATCGTGATGATAATGGCAAAGAGCCCATGCCATTGATCGTGCCGGCCAATGAGCAAGGTGCGGGTTTCATGGCAGCGGGTTACGCCCGCGCCAGCGGTGGCGTGGGTGTTGTCATGGTGACATCCGGTCCAGGTGCGACCAATATGGTCACACCGATACGTGATTGCATGGCCGATTCCACACCGATAGTGGTTATTTGCGGACAAGTACCAACAGCCGCAATCGGTAGCGATGCCTTCCAGGAAGCTCCCGTATCCAGTTGCCTGGGGCCGGTGTCCAAGCACACCTTTCTGATTACCAAGCCGGAATTACTCGAGGCAACGATTCGTACCGCCTTCGAAATTGCCCGTACCGGTCGACCCGGCCCGGTGGTTGTGGATATGCCCAAGGACGTTCAAAACTGGACGGGTACCTTCCAGGGCTCTGGCTTGCTGCCGGTGCGCGGATATCGTCAGCGTATTCACGCCTTGAGGGATAACGTGCTCAATGATGAGCGTTGCGGGCAGTTTTTCGACATGTTACAGGCCTCAAAACGGCCCCTGATATACGCGGGTGGTGGTGTCATTAACGGCCATGCCACTGAAGAGTTGCGTCACTTTTCAGCCCGCTTTGCAATCCCGGTGACGACCACGCTGATGGGTATCGGGTCAGTGGATACAAAAGACCCCTTGTCATTGCACATGCTGGGTATGCACGGCCTGGCATCAGCCAACTACGCGGTGGATGATTGTGACTTTCTGATCGCCATCGGTGCACGATTTGACGACCGGGTTGCGGGCGTGCCGGAAAAATTTGCTCCCAGGGCCCGGCACATCGCCCAGTTTGATATCGATCCATCGGAAGTCGGCAAGGTCAAGGCTGTTGACTGGTCCAAAGTTGGCATTCTGAAGCAGGACCTGCAGTGCCTGATTGACTATGGTGTCCGGCACAATATTTCACCTGATTTCAAACAATGGCATGGTGAAATTGCCAGCCTGAAAAAAACCTACCGTCTCAATTATGACCGGGACAGCGATCTCATTCAGCCCTACGCGGTGATTGAAACCATCAACGATATTACCGAAGGGGAAGCGATTATTTCAACCGGGGTCGGACAGCACCAGATGTGGGCTGCTCAGTATTTCGATTTCAAGCATCCCAGGCTGTGGCTCACATCCGGTAGTATGGGAACCATGGGTTATGGTCTGCCTGCTGCCATTGGTGCACAATTCGCCGCACCGGACCACCTGGTCATTGACGTGGACGGAGACGCCAGCATTCGCATGAATATCGGCGAGCTTGAGACCGCTACAACCTACGGTCTTCCGGTCAAGGTCCTGGTGCTCAATAATTATGGTGACGGCATGGTCAGGCAGTGGCAGAAGCTGTACTACAACGCCCGCATGTCCGGTAGCGACAAGTCGTTGCGTAAGAAAGATTTCGTCAGGGCGGCCGAGGCTGATGGTTTCCAATACGCGGTCCGCCTGGATAAAATGGCTGATATGGAACGGGTTGTCAGGGAGTGGCTCGAATTTCCGGGAGCGGCGTTTCTCGAAGTGATCATCGACCGGGATGCCGGTGTCTACCCGATGGTCGGACCGGGGCTGTCCTACGACCAGATGATCACGGGTGATTTCATACCGACCCGAAGCAGGGTTAGCGAGGAAGATATCGACAGCTCTGGAATGTTCTGATCCAGGAAATTAAAATTTGAATGACCGCAGTTCCCGGCGCCGTTTTCATTATTCTGGAGATGGATTTTATTCGCCTGAAATGTGATTTCCAGCTAGCTTTTTTGGTCACTTAACCAGTAAAATCCACATCTCATTCAATAAGCTAAAGTAAATATATGAGTATTCCGGAAAACAGACAGAATTCCTACAACCGGGCTGAGCTGGTACTTTGCGGTACAGGTGATCTATTCGGTTCAGACACCGGCAAATTACCGACCGGAAACATGTTAATGATCGACCGCATTGTCGAGATTAACAACGATGGCGGACTGCATGGCAAAGGCTATATCAAGGCAGAGCTGGATATTAAACCGGACATGTGGTTTTTTGGCTGCCATTTTGATGGTGATCCGGTTATGCCCGGCTGCCTGGGCCTGGATGCGTTGTGGCAGCTGAGCGGCTTTTTCCTCTCCTGGATCGGTTGCAAGGGCAAGGGCAGGGCATTGGGTTCCGGCCAGGTCAAATTTTTTGGTCAGGTTTTGCCGACTGCCAAAATAGTGACCTATACTTTGAATATGAAAAGGGTCATCAGCCGCAGATTAAGCATGGTAATTGCCGACGGCAGCATGTCTGTTGATGGCCGGGAAATTTATTCAGCAGAGGACCTGCGGGTTGGGCTGTTCCTCTCCACCGACAGTTTTTAGGAAGAATCACATGCGCCGCGTAGTTGTAACGGGTATGGGCCTGGTTTCCTGTCTGGGAAATACAAAGGAAGCCGTGACAGAATCATTGCGTGACGGAAAGTCGGGCATCAGTTTCAATCAAAGTTTCGAAGAAATAGGCTTGCGCAGCAATGTCAGCGGGTCTGTGGATATCGATCTGAGTGAACATATCGAGCGCAAGCATCTTCGTTTTATGGGTGATGCCGCGGCTTATGCATACGTATCAATGCAAAGCGCCATCGATGATGCAGGTCTGTCTGATGAGCAGGTTCAAGTACACGCACCGGTTTGATCGCCGGCTCAGGCGGTGCATCAAGCGCCAACACCGTGTTGGCTGCTGATAAGTTGCGTGATAGAGGTGTGCGTCGCTTAGGCCCATATGTAGTTCCGAAAACTATGAGCAGTACCGTTTCCGCCTGCCTGGCTACACATTTCGGCATTCATGGTCTGAACTATTCCATTACCTCCGCCTGCGCGACCAGTACACATTGTATCGGTGCTGCGATGGAGCAGATCCAGTGGGATAAACAGGACGTGATCTTTGCCGGTGGCGGTGAAGAGGAACACTGGTCACTGGCGATGATGTTTGATGCCATGGGCGCGTTGTCATCAAAGTATAACGATACCCCGACACTGGCATCACGTGCCTATGATGCCGCACGCGACGGCTTCGTGAGCGCGGGTGGCGGCGGTATGCTGGTACTGGAAGAGCTTGAACACGCGAAGGCCCGTGGTGCGAAAATTTATGCGGAAGTTGTCGGTTATGGCGCAACTTCGGATGGTGACAACATGGTGGCGCCTTCAGGTGAAGGTGCGGTGCGCTGTATGCAGCAGGCTATCGCTACCGTCGGGTCACCGATTGATTACATCAATACCCACGGCACCAGCACACCGGTCGGTGATATTGCCGAACTCGATGCCATGCGCGAAGTATTCGGCGGTGCGGTTCCGTCATTCAGCTCGAGCAAATCCCTGTGTGGACATTCCCTGGGTGCTGCTGGCGTACAGGAGGCGATCCATTGCCTGTTGATGCTGGAAAATGACTTCATGGCCGGCTCGATCAACATTACGGACCTGGATCCGAAAGCTGAGGGCATGCCCGTTTTACGGGAAACCAAAGCCGCTCCTGACCTGAACACGGTCATGAGCAACAATTTCGGCTTTGGCGGTACCAATGCCTGTATCGTGTTCCAGCGCTACTGAGCAGAACTGTTCAGTCATTCATCTAATACGGTCGCCAGTGAATCAATAAAGTAACCCATATTGTCCTGGTTGAATGAAGCCACGTTGACTCTTGAAGAGTTGACAATGTAGATCGCGAACTCATCACGCAGTCGCTGAACCTGTTCTACCGAAATCCCCAGGAAGGAAAACATACCGGTTTGGCGTGCAAGGAATGAAAAATCACGCTCAATGCCACTGGCAGCGAGTTTTTCAGACAAGGTCTTGCGCAGGCCGTTGATGCGGTTCCTCATCCCCGAAACTTCAGAGACCCACTGTGCTGTCAGTTCCTCAGAATGCAGGATGATGTCGATGACATGTGGACCATGTGCCGGGGGCATGGAGTAATTTGGTCGCGTGATATTGTGGATGACGCTTTCTATGGCCGCAGCCTTGTCAGCGGTTTCCGCAACAATCGAGATTGCGCCTACACGATCACGGTACATGGCAAAATTCTTGGAACAGGAACTGGCAACGATCACCTCGGGGCATTGTTCTGTAAACAGACGTACTGCCAGTGCGTCCTCTTCGATACCCCTCTCAAAACCCATGTAGGCAATATCAATCATGGGTGTAAAGCCACGCTCGGCGGCCAGGTCTGCGATGACTTGCCACTGGTCTGCATCCGGGCTGACACCGCACGGGTTGTGGCAACAGGCATGAAACAGCACGATGTCGCCGGGCCTGCGTTGTTGCAGGGCTGCGATCATGTCGTCATAACGCAGGGTACTGTTTTCCGCATCGAAATACGGGTAACTGTCCAGCGCCACACCGGCTGCTTCGAACACCGGTATGTGGTTGGCCCAGGTGGGATCGCTGGCCCATATTCCGGCTTCCGGTTTTGCCAATTTCAGCAGGTCACCGGCCACCCGTAACGCGGCGGTGCCGCCAGGTGTTTGCACCGTGCAGATACGGCCCTGTTGAACAGCATCGCTGTCCGCACCAAAAATGACGTCGGTGATCGCACTGTTGAACCCGGCAACACCAGGTGGACCCAGGTAAGTCTTGGTGGTCTGCCTTGCGATCATGGTTTTCTCTGCATCCACAACGCAATTCAGCATCGGGGTATTGCCATGCTCGTCGCGATAAACACCGATACCGAGGTCAATCTTGCTTGGATTTGAGTCTGCGGAATAAGCCGTGATCAGGCCCAGAATCGGGTCAGGTGGTATGGCGTCAAGATGTTCAAACATGTTCTTCGGTCCCTGTGATTAGCCTACCGGTTGAAACCAGGTAGTGTCGTTGCGGCACTGAAGATTGTAACGTGTCCTGTAGCAAACATCTGCAGCAATGTAGCTTATTTCAGGCCTGATTTCTGCCCGGGTCTGAGGCGACCTGCGAGCGGTGATTTCTATTCATCTATTAACCAATTAACAAAACAAAGATAGGTGAACGCACCCAGCGCCACACTCGATCCGATGATGGTCTTGCTGTGGGTCAGGAACCCCAATGTCGTGGGGACAAAAATGATGAGCAGCAAGCCAATCAGAATAATGATAATGAGTGATTTCCAGTCTCCATCCATAACGCTTTACACTCCGAATTTTCAGGGTTCGGATGCACTATAGGTATCCAGGCGTTTCAGTGCTTGGCATAAGCGGACATTCTGTTGACATAGAAACATCCCAAAAGCCCACTTTCAGGCCGATTCGGGAACGGACCAGTTCTCCGGCATGGGCCCCTGGTCCATAACGATTTCCCGGTGACCGCTCCAGGTGCTGCGTATGGCTTCCGGCGTGCCGATCCCGGCACCCCTGGGGTCTCCGCAAGGTCCGAACCAGTGGTTTTGCGGTGCGCCGGTGGTGCGCGCGCGCATGCCGCAATAGCTGGTGCCATTCACGGTCGCGCCGAGGATACGGTTCTGGAATGTAACGTCTGCACTGACGACGGCAGCAGTCAGGTGATGTGACATGCGCTCAAGAATTTCAAGTACCGTTGAAACATCGTCATCACCATAGACAACGATCACCTGGAACGGGCCGAACAGTTCCGTGGTCACGATTTCGAAATGATCGCCGGCCACTTCACTCAGAGGCACCTGGACCGCCGTGGGCTGGTATGCACCGTAGCAGTCCGGTATGTTGTGATCTTGCAGTTTCTGCCCACCAAACAACAGCCTGGCGCCCGGTATGGCCATAACCGCATCGACATGCGCCTGGATTTGCTGATTGTTCCAACTCAGTACCGCCCCCAGCGTCAGGTTGTCGAGTGTCCTGCGCCCGGCCAGGCTTTTGAGTTTGGGCAACAGTGCATCCGCCCAGTTATCATGTACAAAAAGTATGCTCTGCGCCGAACACTTCTGGCCTGAAGCATTATAGGCATCCTCGTCACTCTGCCAGGCTACGTAATCCAGCCAGTCGGGCTGAAAATCCGGACCGATGACTTTCCAGTCAAAGCCTGCGTCCTCGAGCCTGACAGCACCATTCATAATCTCCGAAGTCTGCTCTGCGATTTCAGAGGAACCGGTAAATTGCACTAATCGCACAACATCCCTGCCTTGCTCAAATAAGCTCCCCATGACCGAACCCCGGCAATGGATCAAATCCACATCCGAGGGTGACAAACCGGCATGAATCAACAGGCGAATGAACTGTTCAATAACGACACAGACCGTTGTAGCGGCCTTTATCAAAGGCTTGTTGCCCATGAACAATGCACCCATCAACTGCAGGGCGGGGATCTCGAGCGGAAAGTTAAACGGTGCAACAATGATGACCGGGCCAAAGGGCCAGCGGTAACCACGGGTTTCCTGGCCGGGGTAATCGCCGGGGTTGGAAAAACCACGCGCCAGGAAACGAACACCATCGCCCGCGAAGTTTTCCAGGAAAACCCGGGTTACGGTGACTTCGCCCTTGCACTGATTCCAGCTTTTCGGCATCACCCGTTGTATTAATTTGGTGAAATAGTCACTGACTTCGGGCTCAGCAAGCAGCGCCGCCGCCCTGGCACACACCTGCCCGAGTTGCACGTAACGTTGTGGATTCTTTTGTGGATTGTGCATACCCGATTTTGGACAGGTTTTAAGGCTTTTAATAAATGGATCAATGTCTTTTGTATCGGGAATCTTGAGGAAGGTACCGCCCGCCATCGGGTCGGGAACGCCGGGCAGAAATTCATTGCTGTCTATCCACGAACCGGCAACAAGACTACGGGCCACACCCGGGTTATCCGTTGTCATTCCATCAAACGGGTCTATGCTGGCAAAACCGGGAATTTGTGACATTTTTCTTCCTTTATTTCTGCATCGTATCAAACGGGGATGTGGATTTTATCACCACCGTTACCTAACCCCAAAGCCTTGAATCAAACCCTTTAACAACACCCTTGTTATAGCTGAGTCCCAGCGGCTGGTCGTACTTCAGCAGCAATGGGCCGTCAATATCCACGAAATCACAAAGCTGTGCCACCACAAAGGAAGGTGCCATGCTGAGCGAGGTGCCCACCATGTTGCCAACCATCAGTTTGCATCCCTTTTCCTTTGCTGCCTTTGCCAGCCGAAGCCCTTCTGTCAGGCCACCGGTCTTGTCCAGCTTGATGTTGATCATGCTGTAACGCCGGGCGGCGGTTTCCAGTTCACCGGTATGTAGACAGGATTCGTCTGCCGCCAGCGTGATGGGGGATTCGAAGCCTTCGAGCATTTCATCGCCGCCGCGCGCAAGCGGTTGTTCGAGCATGGCCAGGTTCAATTCAACGCATTTGGGCAGTACTTCCTTCATTAACTCGAAGCTCCAGCCCTGGTTGGCGTCCACCACCAGTTCGGCATCCGGGCGTGCGGCGCGTATTGCGGCCAGTTTTTCGTAGGGCAAATGATCGCTGAGTTTGATTTTGAGTATTGGTGCGTCAGCGGCAGCCACAGCTTTCGCAGCCATGGCCTCAGGTGAATCTTCCAACCCGATCGTGAAAACGGTCGTTACCGGTTTTGGGTCGATGCCGGTCAGTTGCCAGATGGTTTTACCGGCACGTTTGCACTCCAAATCCCACATGGCACAGTCGATGGCGTTGCGGGCACCACCCGGGGGCAGCAGATCCTGCAGTTGCTGGCGTGATATACCTTTACGTATCTCGCCCGCCACAGCATGGGCCTGTTCAAAGATACTTTCCGCGGTTTCATCCAGGTAAAAAACACCCTGGGCTTCACCGCGGCCGATAAATCCATCTTCGCCCAGTTGTACGACCAGGCAGCGCGAGTTAATCCACTCGTTTCCGGAAATACGGAAGGGCTCGGTCAGTTCCCAGTCCGCGATATGTATGCTGAAATCCATGTCCTTATCCCTCCGGATACAGTTGTTTGATACGGTCGACAATCGCCCCGCAGCCATCGATCAGCGGATCAACGCAGGGCAGGCCGGTTTCTTCACTCAGTTTCGCCAGGTAATCCAATCTTTCATCTGCGGGTAGTTTCGATGTGTTTACACTGATTCCGACACATTGGATGTCCGGATTGGTACGACTTCCTACCAATACATGCTGATCGATGCATTCCTGGATGGAGGGCAGGGCATAGTGTTCCCAGCCGGAAATGACCGTGCGGGTGGCATCGTGGCAAAGCACAAAGGCGTCCGGCTGTGAGCCGTGCAGCAGACCGAGGCTAACACCTGAATAACCGGGGTGAAATAACGAGCCCTGGCCTTCGATAACATCCCAGTGATCCTCATCATTATCGGGTGAGATCAACTCTGCTGCACCGGATATGAAATCCGCCACAACCGCGTCGATTGGCAGGCCTTCGCCCGCGAGCATGATGCCGGTTTGGCCGGTGGCGCGAAAGGTGGAGTTCATGCCGGCCTCGCGCATGGCCTTGTCCAGTGCCAGCGCAGAATATTTCTTGCCGATGGCGCAATCGGTGCCGACCATCAATACACGTTTGCCTGAGCGTTTTATACCCGTGCCAACGGGCAGGTTGGCGGGTGGGTTTCGCACGTCGATCAAACGCGCACCGGAAGACTCTGCAGCCGCCACGAGTTTTGGGAATTCCGCCAGTTTGAAATGCAATCCACAGATGATATCCATACCGGCGCGGGCAGCTTCCTCGATGGAAGCCCACCAACTGTCCGGTACCACACCACCGACGGGTGCCACGCCGATCAGCAGGCTTTTTGCACCGGCATCCTTCGCCTGGGCAACGGTCATGTCGGGTACGCCCATATCCACCTCGCAACCTGCAAAGCGTAACTGTCCGGCAACCAGGTCAGGCCGCCAATCAACAATGCCGAGACCCGTCTTGGCATAGGTCGCATCGGTGAGGTCACCGATCAGGATCAGGTAGGGTGCATTGAGTTGTACCGTGGTTAGTTTTGCCATGAATTCCTTGCTCCAGAAGCTGCAACAATAATTCTAATATGATTGTCCATGAGATGCTGTTTTTAATGAGTGCTATGATGCCGGTTTGCGCGTCGGTGGGTGCCAATAATCATGTCGATAGAAATGCTCAAGAAAAATGATGTTGCCTTGATCGGGATACTGTCCGACGGGAACTCAAGCTATTCAAAAGGCGCAGCAAAGGCACCGGAAATTATCCGCCGGGCATTTCACTGCGAATCCGCCAATCGTTGCTCTGAGCTGGGAATGGACCTGGCTGGTCACCCCGATTTTGTAGATGTCGGTGACAGGGAGGTTGCAAATGGTACGGAAAACTTTTTAGCGATAGAAGCTGATCTCGATGAAATTCTCGGGCACGGGGCCTTGCCATTGATATTGGGTGGTGATCACGCAATAACCTATCCTGTCATGCGTGCCGTATTTCGTGCCAACGGTCCGGTCAATATTCTGCACTTTGATGCCCATCCGGATTTATATGATGACTTTGAGGGTAATCCATATTCCCATGCCAGTCCCTTCGCACGCATTATGGAAAAGGGATTAGCCAAACGCCTGGTACAGGTCGGTATTCGCACGCTTAACGGGCATCAACGCGAGCAGGTTGAGCGCTTCGGTGTCGAGTGCTTTGAGATGAAAGACGTGGATCTTGCATCTATTGGCCGTGATTTCGATGGGCCCATTTACATTAGCTGCGATATGGATGCCCTGGATCCTGCCTTTGCGCCCGGTGTATCCCACCATGAACCCGGGGGGCTTTCGGTAAGAGATATGCTCGGCGTCATACAGCGAATACCCAACTGTATCGTCGGTGCAGATATTGTTGAATACAACCCGGACAGGGATATCAACGATATGACCGCCATGGTGGCCGCAAAATTGCTGAAAGAAATCGCAGGGAAGATGTTATCAAACAGATAGTCACTCCAGCCCTGCAGAGAAAATAACATGACTTCCCAACCCGCCAGAAAATACAGTTTTGAAACCGGTGTGTACAGACCGCCCAGTGAGGGTGGAAGTGACTCGCTTTTGATCCGCGTTACACGCAACTGCCCCTGGAACCGGTGCACGTTTTGCAGCATGTACAAACAGGAAGAATTTTCTTTGCGGTCACCGCAGGAGGTTAACAGCGATATTGATTCCATGGCGGCCATCTGCAACGGGCTCACAGAATTGTCGCGGAAATTGAATTACGGCGGTGAGATCAACAGGGCAGTCGCCTTCGCCATGATTAACAAGGATCCGGAACTCGACGCCAACCCGGGATTCCTGATGGTCTATCACTGGTTGCTTTCTGGCGGCAAAACGGCGTTTTTGCAGGATGCCGATAGCCTGAACATGAATTCTGACCGGTTCATGGATATCCTCACGCATTTGAGAAAAACCTTTCCTTCGTTAACCCGCGTAACCTCCTATGCCAGATCGAAGACAATTGCTGAAAAATCGGCAGAGGAACTGAAGACAATCCGCATCGCGGGGCTGGACAGATTACACGTCGGACTGGAGACCGGCGACAAGGCCCTGTTGAAAAAAATCAAAAAAGGCGTCACTGCCCAAGGCCACATAAAGGCTGGTCAAAAAGCCATGCAAGCCGGGTTCCAGTTATCCGAATACTGGATGCCAGGGTTGGGGGGCAATTCCATGTGGGAAGATCACGCCATCAATACAGCCCGGGTATTGAACGAAATCAATCCCCACTACATCCGCTCCAGACCTTTTTACCCCGCCCCGGGTACACCGCTTTGCCAGGAACACGATAGTGGGCAGTTTCAACCACTTTCTCCCAGTGAGCAACTGATCGAACTGAAAATGATGGTGGAAGAACTGGATTTCACAGCCAGGGTCTGCTTCGACCATGCAGGTAACTACTGGCGCGGTAAAAACGGTCGCCTGTTGCTAAGCCAGAGTTATGAAGGTTATCAATTCCCGGAGCAGAAACCTGTTGTCTTAAGATTGCTTGAGGAAGGGATTGAAGTGCAGAGGGGTGTTTCCATGGCGCCCTTTCTCAATTTATGAATTAGTTCTCGGCGCTTCCCTACGTATTCAGAGCTTTTTGAGATACTGGTTAATCCACGGCAAATGATTCCGTATCTATCGTTGTTGCGGCCGAACAGGGCCTGGGTATTGGCCTGGCACGCTGGTCACTGGCGGCAGCGGAGCTTGCTTCCGGCCGGCTGGTGCGTTGTTTCCCAGGGGTAACCAAAAGTGATTTTGCTTATTACGTTGTCGCGCCATCGCATTATTTCGACATGCCCAAAGTAGCAATTTTTCGTGCCTGGTTAGAGGAATGCTGCCGTGTATTTCCGACGCCGGATATGGAGGAGCCAGATGCATAGCTCGTGTGTCAGCTTGAGAAAACAGCCTGGGAACCTGGGACGAAAATCCGGACACCTGTGTAAAAAACACGGATATTTCGTCGCAAAATAACCATAGTTCTGTTCTCAAATTGATGTAAGTGAAGTACTCTAGTCAGGGGGCGGCGGACATTAATTCATTTCAATGCCATCCAACCGGACTGGATCGATTCCATCCGCTATGATTGATTATCTTTAAGGACTGAAAAATGAAAAAAGCCCGCTACAACTTTCGCGGACCGATACCCCAGGATGTAATTGAATGCGTGGAGTTTGAACTGGAACCTGTGGGTGCCGGGGAAGTGCTGATCAAGGTGCTGGCTGCCCCAATCAACCCATCCGATATCCTGACACTGACCGGGGAGTATGGTTTTTTACCGCCAACACCGGCGGTTGGGGGCATGGAAGGGGTCGGCAAGGTCATTGAACTTGGTGAGGGTGTTGATAATCTGGCTGTGGGTCAAAGGGTGTTGCTGTCAGGCACGGGTGGTACCTGGACAACGCACTTGCTGGTCAATGCCAAACAGCTTGTGCCAGTGCCTGATGGGGTGGATGCACAACAGCAGTCGATGATGACGGTAAATCCACCAACCTCGCTTTTGCTATTGTCAGAATTCGTCGATCTGGGGCAGGGTGACTGGGTAATCCAGAATGCTGCAAATTCAGCGGTCGGCGGTTACCTGGTCCAGATCGCCCGCAAAAGGGGTATTAAAACAGTCAACATCGTGAGGCGTGAATCTGCGGTTCAAGCTTTGCTTGATGCCGGTGGCGATGTGGTGCTGACCGATGGTAAGGATCTGCAAAAACGTATTGTCGAGGCAACCGGTGGCAGTCAGATTCGCCTCGGTTTTGACGCTATTGGCGGTACAGCCACAGAAAGAATCGCCCGTTCGCTTGTTGACGGGGGCATGGTCGTCAATTACGGACTGCTAAGTGGCGAGCCCTGCCAGCTTTCCGGTGCCTCGTTGGTATTCCGGGATATCACCCTTAAAGGATTCTGGCTGGCTAAATGGTATCGTGATGCCAGCGCAGAGCAACAAGCTGCGGTATTTGCAGAACTGGGGCAGATGGTTGCAGATGGGAGCCTGTCAGCCCGGGTACAGGCAAGTTATCCCATCGATGAAATCCAGAAAGCGGTTGCAGTGGCTGCCGCAGGCGGGCGCAACGGCAAGATTCTGATTGAGCCAAATCCCTAAAACTATAACAAAGGATTAATGTAACAAGGAGAGTGTCATGGGTTTTGCACTATCTGATATGCAATTGACCAGTACAGCATTTGAAAATGGTGGGTCAATCCCTTCAAAACATACCGGTGAAGGTGAAGATACGTCACCGGCATTATCCTGGAGCGATGCGCCCGAAGGGACCCGGGCATTTGCCGTTATTTGTCATGATCCGGATGCGCCCCTGGTAACCCCTGCCGGGACCTACGGGTTTGTTCACTGGGTTCTCTACAATATTCCGGGATCCACTACCGGTCTGGCCGAGGGCAGTGGCGAGTTTACCAATGGCAAGAATGACTTTGGCAATGAAGCCTATGGTGGCCCCATGCCCCCGAATGGACACGGCACACACCAGTATTATTACTGGATACTGGCGCTCAAAGAACCGGTCGATCTGGAAGCAGGCCTCACGATGTGGCGCTTGCTGGAGCGGATTGAGCCTGATCTTATCGGAATGAACCGATTGGTGGGGACCTACCAACGCGCCTGACCCCCTGCGGTTCGTGCTGTGCCGTATGGTTTACGCTAGAACAGTGCCACTACTTTCTTCGTGAAGTGCGCGATTACGGGAGAAAAAGCCGATATCTATGGTCCGTTTTAATGCCGGTAAATAAAACTGTACGGGGTTAACATCGTGATCGTGTCCGGCCTCGCAAGCTGTAATCAGCTCGGCCATCAAATCTCCAATCACCGGTGCATGCTTAAACTGATTACCACTGGTCCCAATCGCCATGTAGTAGCCCGCAAGTGACGATTTGTCATAGATTGGAATCCAGTCGGGAGTCGCGTCGTAGAGACCTACCACGCCCTGCGCCGTATTCGGGATAACCAAGGTTGGAATACGCAACGCGGCACGCCATACCTGGCGTGTCCATTGCTCGGTAAGTGCGGTATTGTAGTCGTCGGCATCCACGAATTCCTTGCTGTCACACTCAGGATCAAGCGATCCGATAAGAAGGTTGTTACCCATTTCCGGCCGGAAGTAAATACCCGCATCGCCATCACCCACGACACAGTTAATCCGGTTTGCCTCAAAACCTGCGGGCACCTGAACATGGGCAACTTCATGTCGCGCCGGCCGGGTGGAAACAGCCATTTCATCTTCGATACCCGCCAGTAAATTAATTTTCGAGGAATGGGGACCTGCAACGTTTACGACAACCTCCGCTGCGATTATCTCTCCTTCATTCGTTGCAATCCCGAGCACACGCCCATCAGATTTGTTGATCGCGAACACCCTGGTGCTGAATTTGAACACAGCACCGAGCGCTTCGGCGGCTCTCTGCAGATTGTGAGCCGCAAGCTGCGGGTCGTTTACGTAACCTGCTGCTGAAATGTAGCAACCACCGGTCAATGGTTTCTCATTCGCCAGGCCAAAGTCGGGGTCATCGGTCAACCTGGGAGGGCTGAAGGAAGCTGTTTCGAAGAGAGGAAAGCTTTCACTTATCTCATCAGTTGTCATATGACTAAAAGTTATGCCCACTTCTGTCAAGGCTTGCAAACTGGGCTTGAAGCGCTGTTCATCCCCTTCGGACATCAGAATAAGCATGCCGCATTCGTCGTAATGGGCATATCCGCTCTCGTCATCTGAATTTAAGAACTCCGGCCAATTAAGCCAGCGGTGACGTGCTTCATGAGCCAGGGCGCAACTTTCAATTGCTGAGTAAAAGGGCCGAACGATAGCGGATGAGTTAGACGTCGAACCATATCCGGCTGCCGGCAGCGCATCGATATTCAGTGTCCTCAATCCCCGCCGGCCAAGCCCCAGTGCTATTGATGCCCCAATCACACCGGCGCCGATGATGATTACATCAAAGGGCCCGTTCTTGTTCGTATCGTTTGTCATTGGTTAAGCATGATATCCCATGCTGACCTGCCAGTATGAGGAAGGGACGTTAAGATCAAGGGCCAGACTGTTAAAATCGTCCCAGGCTGCTCCAGCATATCTTTCATTCCCTGGATCATCATGACCGCATGAAGGCGGAATCCTGTAGGGTAGTCGAAGGAATCCAAAAGGTTGATGATATGAGTGAAGCGAAAAATCCCGAAGATGCGCTAAACCGCGCCATAAGCAAGATAGGTTATGGCGCTATCAATATCAACAGCGTGATCGGGGCAGGTATCTTTGGCTTGCCGGCTATTGTGGCTGCCAGGGCCGGCTACTTCAGCCCCTGGGCGTTCCTGATCGGTGGTTTGATGGTGTTCACCATCGTACTGTGTTTTGCCTGGGCTGCCAGCATGTTCCGGGCAACGGGTGGTGCCATCGTGTATGCAAGTAATGCTTTCGGACCGTTTGTGGGGTTTCAGACCGGTTGGCTGTCTTACCTGGCCCGGGTCGCTGCGATGGGTGCCAACACCAATCTGCTGGTGACTTATGCAAGCTGGTTCTGGGCACCATTGGATGGTGATCCTTACCGTGCCATCGCGTTGACGGTTCTGATCTCATCCCTGACCTGGCTAAATGTTGCCGGTGTTAAAAACAGTGTCGGTATCACCTATATATTTACAGTGTTGAAGCTTCTGCCATTGTCCCTGTTGATCCTGTTTGGCCTGGGTAATGTGGAGGTCAGTACATTGATGGGTGCAGACTTCCCTGAACTCAGCGGCTTTGGTGAAACCCTGCTGATATTGCTTTATGCATACGTTGGCTTTGAAGGGACCACTGTGACGGCGGGTGAAGGACAAAGCCCGCGCAAGGATATACCCGGAGCACTGATCAGCACGATTGTATTTATCGGGATTTTTTATTTTCTGATTCAAGTTGTTTCAATGTTTACGCTTACCAGTCTTGCCACCAGTGATGCAGCCCTGGCGGATGTGGCCAATGTGCTTTTTGGAACCATCGGGGCCGCAGTCCTGATACTTGGCGCGGTATTTTCCATTGGTGGAAACCTATCTGCGTCCCTGCTCTCAGCACCCAGGATGACCTATGCGCTTGCACGTGACGGCACCATGCCCGGTTGGTTTGCGGAGATCCACCCCCGCCACCGAACGCCGCATATTTCTATCTGGTTTTATGGTTTTCTGTGCCTCGCCATGGCCTTGAGTGGCAGTTTCATCTGGTTGGCAATCATGAGTACCCTGGTACGGTTGTTGACCTACATGATTTGCATTGCAGCATTGCCCAAACTGAGAAAAAGCATTGATTCTTTTGAGGGGCAGTTCAGCATTCCCGGTGGAATGTTGATTCCCGCGATTGCGTTTGGTCTTTGTATTTGGCTGATCACCAAGGCATCCGCAGACGCCTGGCTGACCTTGCTGGGGTTTATAGTGGCGGGCAGCGTAATTTATTGGTATTCAACGCGATCAAGACGGTTGGCTGACACTTGATCAAGGTGAAAGACCCCGGGGTTTACCCGATAAAAATTGTCGCAGGCTGCTCCAGCATATCTTTCAGTTCCTGGATCATCATGGCCGCATCGTAGCCGTCCACAAAGCGGTGATCAAATGAGGACGACAGGTTCATCATCCTCCGCACTACCACCTGGCCATCAACTACGACGGGCCGTTCCACCGCCTTGTTAACACCGATAATGGCTACTTCGGGAAGATTGATCACCGGTGTGGTGACGATGCCGCCCTGTTTGCCCAGGCTGGTGATGGTGATGGTGGAACCCATGAGTTCCTCACGTTTTGCGGTATTTTCCCGCGCCGCGGTGGATACGCGACGGATTTCATTGGCAAGATCTTCCAGCGAGCGGGCTTCGCTGTGTTTCACCACCGGTACTTTCAGGCCATCCGGGGTTTGCGTGGCAATACCAAGGTGGACTGCATGGTGTTGGCTGATGACATTTCGCTCACGGTCGTACAATGCGTTGCATTGCGGAAACCGGGCCAGTACACGGGCCAGCGCGAGGCCGATAAATGGCAGCAGGGTCAGTTTGTTTTCACCGTGTGCTTTTTTACTGTTCAGATGCTGACGCAGTGATTCAAGTGCAGTGATGTCGATCTCCTCGACGTAGGCAAAATGTGGGATTTCCCGGTTCGCCTCTGACATCCGCTCGGCGATAATGCGGCGCAGTCCGACCACCTTGATTTCAGTAATTTCCGTCGATAGTTTTTTCATTTCGCCTGGGCCGCCAGTCGGTGTTCCGTTTGCAGTGTATGCATCCAGATCAGACCTGAGTATTCGTCCGCGCGGGCCGCTGCCAATGACCTGGTTCAGGTCGATGCCTGCTTCACGGGCGTGCTGGCGAACGGATGGTGAAGTAAGCACTTTGGCTGACTTGCTCTGCTCTGACGCATTGTCCGCAAGCGCCTTCTTGTCAGCTTGCTGGCTGGTTTCAGCAACCACGGGGGTGGGTGAAGATGCTACCTCATCAGCGGCTTCTTGTTCACCTTGTATTTCAAAAACAATCAATGGCGCCCCGACTGCGACCATGTCTCCGATCTCACCGGCCAGGCTGCTCACGCGACCTGACACGGGTGCTGTCAGTTCGACCGCGGCCTTGTCAGTCAGCATGGCGCCGATCGGATCTTCTTCCTCTACGAAGTCTCCGACTTTCACCATCCACTCGGCTATTTCCGCCTCGACCAGGCCTTCACCAAGATCGGGTAACTTGAATATAAACTCGCTCATGCCGCCTCCATGACGTTACGGATGCCGGCCATGACGCGCTCCTGGCCGGGGAAATAATCCCACTCAAATGCATGCGGGTAAGGTGTTTCCCAGCCTGCGACACGCTCGATCGGCGCTTGCAGGTGCCAGAAACACTCTTCCTGGATCGAGGCTACCAGTTCGGCGCCGTAGCCACTGAACTTGGAAGCCTCGTGTGCAATCAGGCAACGGCCGGTTTTTTCAACCGAATTATTAAGGGTTTCGATATCCAGTGGCGCCAGCGTGCGCACGTCAATTATATCCGCACTGACACCGGTTTTACGCACCGCCGCCTGCGCGACATGCACCATGGTGCCGTAGGTGATGATGCTCAGTTCGTGACCTTCTTCAACCACTGCCGCCTTGCCCAGCGGAATGGTGTAGTAGTCTTCCGGTACTTCACCGCCGGGATGGGTTGACCACGGTGTCGCGGGTTTGTTCGGATCACCGTCAAAAGGCCCGTTGTAAATACGCTTGGGCTCAAAAAACACCACCGGGTCATCGGATTCGATCGCGCTGATCAGCAGCCCTTTAGCATCGTATGGGTTGGAAGGCATAACGGTTTTTATCCCCGAGATGTGTGTAAACAATGCCTCCGGGCTCTGTGAATGCGTTTGCCCGCCACGGATACCACCGCCGCAAGGTGTGCGTATCGTCATCGGTGAGAAAAATTCGCCGGCGCTGCGGTAACGGAGCCGTGCCAGTTCGCTGATGATCTGGTCGAGACCCGGATAGATGTAGTCCGCAAACTGGATTTCCGCCACCGGCCGCAATCCATTCACACCTATGCCGATGGCTGAACCGATAATACCGCCCTCGGCAATCGGTGCGTCGATGACACGGTGTTCACCGTACTTGGCCTGCAGGCCGTCGGTGCAGCGGAACACACCGCCAAAATAGCCCACATCCTCGCCGAGGATAATAACGGTCGGATCTTTTTCCATCATCGTGTCCAGGGCCGAGTTGATGGCCTGGATCATATTCATTTGACTCATTGTGACCCCCCCCTTAAAGCCAGTAACTGTTCACGCTGGCGTTTGAGGTGATCAGGGGTCTCAGCGTAGACATCGTCGAACATTTCACGAACGTCCAGTTTTGGTCCTTCGGTCATGGTGCCAAAGCTGATGGCTTCCTTCCAGGCTGCGACGACGGTGTCCTTCAGCTCTTTCTGCAAAGCCTCGTGTTGATCGTCCGACCAGTGTCCGCTGTTGACCAGGTGTTGTTTCAGCCGTTCGACCGGATCGCCCAGAGGGAAAGCATCCCACTCGTCTTTTGGCCGGTAACGATCCGGGTCGTCGGAGGTGGAATGGGCCCCGCCGCGATAGGTCACGAGTTCGATCAGGGTCGGTCCACCGCCCTCACGTGCGCGTTGCGTTGCCCATTGGGTCACGGAATAAACCGCCAATAAATCGTTGCCGTCCACACGTATGCCGGGTATACCCAGACCCAGTCCGCGGGCGGCGAATGGCCTGCGATCGCCACCTGCAAAGCCCTGGAATGTAGAAATGGCCCACTGGTTGTTGATCACGTTCAGGATGACCGGCGCCTGGTAGACGGCAGCAAAAGTCAGCGCGTAGTGAAAATCCGCCTCTGCGGTACTGCCATCACCAACCCATGAAGCTGAAATATGCTCTTCACCCTTGATTGCGGACGCCATTGCCCAGCCGACCGCGTGCGGGTACTGTGTCGCCAGGTTGCCTGAAATCGAAAACAGGTTGCCCTTCTTGTTGTGATACATGACCGGCATCTGCCGGCCTTTGCACATGTCACGTGTATTGGAAAGGCACTGACACATCATATCTACAAGGCTGGTGCCGCGCAGGATATACAGACCCTGGTTGCGGTAGGCGGGAAACAGCATGTCACCGGCCTTCAGCGCCATGCCCTGGCCGATTGAAATTGCTTCCTCGCCAAGAGACAGCATGTAGAACGATATTTTCCCTTGTCGCTGCATGCGCTGCATGCGGTCGTCGAACACCCGGGTCAGCAGCATCAATCGCAGCGCTTCAAGCAGTTGCTCAGTTGTCAGGTCCGGTGCCCATTCACCCCGTGCCTGGCCATCGTCATCCAGAACACGTACCAGCTCATGCGCAAGGTTTTCGATCTTGCGTGCCGGTGCATTGCTGTCGGGTCGAGCCACAGCGCCTGCTTCCGACAGGGAAAGATAGCTAAAATCGGGTGCTTCCCCCGGTCGCGCAGAAGGGTGGGGGATATGTAGACGTGATTTTGGGCTCATGGCATTCGGTTCCGCATTCTTATTTATTATAGGCGGGTTGCCGGTTCTGACACGCCCGCGGCCACGATGCTTTCAGCCATCGAATCCGCGACCATATTGGTTGGCAGGTTCTTGGATTGCGCAGTGACAAAAATATCGGTCAGCCGTTCCGGTATCAGTGCGATTTGTGCATGCACATCCGCTTCGGTTTTGTCACCTGAGTATTCCATTGAGACACTGATTATACCCCCGCCATTTATGACGTAGTCCGGTGCATAAAGGATCTTCCTGTCGGTCAGGCGTTGTCCGTCTTCTGCAATGGCCAGTTGATTGTTGGCGGCGCCACCGATCACGGTTGCCCTGATGTCAGGAATACTCTGTTCATCGAGGATGGCGCCCAGTGCACAAGGCGATAACACATCAACATCCGCATACAGGATTTGATCGGGTGCAACGACCTGTGCGCCGAAGTCGGATTGCGCGCGTGCCAGGTTTTTCTCATTCACATCGCTGATTACGAGGCTGGCGCCTGCTTCATGCAATTGACGGCACAGGTCATAACCCACTTTTCCAACACCCTGCACGGCGACACGTAAATTGGCCAGTGTAGCGTTGCCGAGCCGGTGCTGAACTGCCGCTATGAGACCCAGGAAAACGCCGTCGGCGGTCCATGGTGAAGGATCGCCTCCTGCAGAACCCTCAGAGCCTGGCAGTCCGGCCACAAAATCTGTGACCTGCTTGACCATGCGCATATTATCGACAGATACCCCCACGTCTTCCGCCGTGATGTAACGGCCACCGAGTGAGTCGACACAACGGCCAAAAGCCCGGAAAAAATCATCCGATGGAGGGTGGTCGGGGTCGGCCAGGATAACGGCTTTGCCACCGCCCATGGGCAGTCCGGCCATTGCATTTTTATAGGTCATGCCGCGGGACAGACGCAGGGCATCCCGGGTTGCCTCGGCCTCGCTTTCGTATTGCCACATCCGGCAGCCGCCACCGGCGGGGCCCAATGCAGTTGAATGGATTGCAATAATGGCCTTGAGGCCTGTTTGCGGATCGTAAAACTGATGGATGGATTGGTGACCCTGGTTGGCAGTGTTCTCAAAAAAACTCATCGGAAACCTCATTTGTTCAAGTTTGAGACAAAGGTCTGTTCAACCGTTAAATATACCGCAATTGTGCGGGGCTTGTATTGCGAAATAGCTGTATATCTCTGTTATAGCGCATATAATATTCATTAATACCTGTTTTAGAGACTATATCATGCAGAAAATCGAAATAGACGAATTAGACCGCAAAATTCTCCGTCTGCTGCAATCAGATGCCAGTCTTTCCGCAACCGCAATCGGTGAACGGGTGGGCTTATCGCAATCCCCTTGCTGGCGGCGCATACAGAGACTCAAGGATTCCGGCCTGATCAAGGAGCAGGGTCTGGTTATTGACCGCAAAAAACTGGGCTTTGACACGATGATTTTTGCACATGTCAAATTGACCGCTCATGGTCGCAGTAAAGTCGCTGAATTCGGCGAAACCATTCAGCAATTTCCAGAAGTAATGGAATGTCACCTGCTACTCGGTCATGTGGATTTTCTGTTACGGATTGTGACCCCGGACCTGGAAGCCTACGAGCGATTCTTTTTTGAACGCCTGTCCCAGTTGCCGGATGTACAGGAGGTAACATCAAGTATCGCGCTCACTGAAATCAAGCACACAACGGAGCTACCAATTTAAGTCGTTTCAGCAGCGGTTTTGCTTGACAACGAGGGGTGGTATATATAACTTGCTTGTTACTAACAAGTATGTTGTTTGAATGACTGAAGCCGTCCAAAAATTCAAAAACCCAGTGTCGCGTCCCACGCAGGCGGAGCGCACTGCCCTGGCAGAGGAAAAAATGGTCAATGCGACCATTGAGCTACTCAATACCGCCGGTCTTGCCGGTACGACATTGATAGCAATTGGCGAACGTGCCGGCTACAGCCGCGGTCTTGCCAGCCATCATTTTGGCTCAAAATCCGGTTTGTTTAGAAAGGTCCTGAAACAGATCACTTCCGTCTGGACCGAAGAGCTGGAAAGCAACCTGGGGGACAAGAACGGGCTGAGCGCCATACTCGCTGCCCTTGATGCCCACCGGGATCATATACACCACTTTCCCAAGCACGCACGGGCTATGTACATATTATGGACGGGTTCATTTGACCCGGCATCCGAATTCAAACCCAACGTCACCGCGTTCCACAGCATGCAGCGCGATGCGGCCGCAGCGTGGGTTATTGGTGGTCAGGAAACAGGCGAGATCAGGAAGGAAATAGACCCTGAAGGTTTTGGTGAGCAGTTTTACGCATCGTTACTGGGACTCAATTACCAATGGCTGGTAAACCCGGAGATTGATTTGAACAGGTCAATCAAACTTCTTAAAGACAATATTGTTGCTTTGCTTAAAGCAACACCATCGTGAATGACACTAGTGATCAAGGAAATAAAATGACTGAAGCATATATTTACGACCACGTAAGGTCGCCCCGTGGACGCGGCAAGCCCAATGGCTCACTGCATTCAATTACACCGATTGAGCTGGCCAGCCAGGTGCTGGGCGCGTTGCGTGATCGCAATCAACTGGATACGTCACTGTTGGACGATGTTGTGCTGGGTTGCGTTGCTCCGGTGGGTGAACAGGGCGCGGATATCGCGCGCATCGCGGTGCTTAACGCAGGTTATGCGGAAAATGTGCCGGGCAAGCAGTTAAACAGGTTTTGTGCTTCCGGGCTGGAAGCAGTCAACACGGCTGCCGCCCAAATTATGTCGGGTCAGTCGGATGTGGCCATTGGCGGTGGTGTTGAATCCATGTCACGTGTACCGATGATGTCGGATGGCGGTGCCTGGGCCACCGACCCGCAAGTTGCCTACAAGACCTATTTCACACCCCAGGGTGTCAGTGCTGACCTGATCGCAACAAAATATGGTATCTCGCGTCAGGACCTGGATGCCTATTCTGCGGAAAGCCAGAAGCGGGCGGCGCATGCATGGCAGCAGGGATGGTTTACCGGCTCGGTTGTACCTATCAAGGATCATATCGGCCGGGTAGTGCTGGATCATGACGAACATATGCGCCCGGAAGCCACGGCTCAGAGCCTGGGTGAGCTCAACCCTTCTTTTGTGGTGATGGGTGAGCAGGGCGGCTTCAACTCGGTCATCCTGCAACGTTATCCCGAAGTCGAGTCAGTTATCCACATGCACACGCCCGGTAATTCCAGCGGCATCGTCGATGGCTCCGCTGCAGTGTTGCTTGGTAATTCAGAAGCAGGCGCACGCATGGATTTGAAACCAAGGGCAAGGGTCCGCGCATTTGCTTCCATTGGCAGCGAGCCCAGCATCATGTTGACAGGACCCGCGCCTGCGACGGAAAAAGTTCTGAAACGGGCTGGTATGAGCGTTGCGGATATCGATCTGTACGAGTTGAATGAAGCCTTCGCCGCGGTTGTTCTGCATTACATGCAACAGCTCAAAATCCCCCACGACAAGATAAACGTCAATGGCGGCGCCATTGCGATGGGTCACCCGCTTGGCGCAACCGGTGCAATGATCCTCGGCACCGTGCTGGATGAACTGGAACGGCGCGACCTGTCTACGGCACTGATCACCCTGTGTATCGGTGGCGGCATGGGCACGGCGACCATTATTGAGCGGGTCTGATTAACAGGCTGACTTACGAACAAAGAATTTTGGAAACAGAGAAATGAACAACACAATTCAATACACCGTCGACAACGATGGAATAGCGACCCTGCTGATCGATTTGCCGGGTAAAAGTATGAATGTCCTGTGCGATGAGCTGATGTCGGATTTGTCCGACTGTGTCGATAAAGTGGCCACGGATGAGAATGTCGTTGGCGCAATCCTGGCTTCAGGCAAGGTCGCATTCGTGGCAGGAGCAGACCTGACTGAACTGGTCACCGCCTATGACCGTGGCTTGAGCGCGGTGCAGGGTTATGAATGGAGTCGGGACTTTTCAGGTGTTTTTCGCAAAATGGAAACCTGTGGGAAGCCGTTTGCAGTGGCCATCAATGGCCTGGCCCTGGGTGGAGGATTTGAACTCTGCCTCGCGTGCCATTATCGGGTTATGTCGGATCATCCCAAGGCTGTGCTGGGTTTCCCTGAAGTCAGTATTGGCTTGATCCCCGGGGGCGGTGGCACGCAGCGCCTACCGCGATTAATCGGCGTAGAAAAAGCCTTGCCGCTTATTTTGCAGGGCAAGAAACTGAAACCGCAAAAGGCGTTGGAACTCGGTGTTGTGAACGAGATCGCACCTGTTGCTGAATTACTGGGACGTGCAAAAAACTGGTTGATGGAAACACCTCACCCGGTTGCCCCCTGGGACGAAAAGCGTTTCCGCATGCCCGGCGGTGCAGGTGCGATGACACCGAAGAACGCACAGACTTACATGGTTGGCACATCTTTACTGGCCGCCAATACCCAACACAATTATCCGGGGCCCATCGCCGCGATCTCAGCAGTATATGAAGGTTGCATCACGCCCATCGACACCGGGCTGGATATCGAGTCACAGTACTTTGGCCAGTTGGTATCCGGTGTCACCGCACGCAACATGATGCGCAGCCTGTTTGTTAACAAGGGTGCGGCAGACAAACTTGCACGTCGTCCCGAGGGCATTGAAAAATCCAGGGTGACCAAACTGGGAATTCTCGGCGCCGGCATGATGGGCGCAGGTATTGCCTATGTTTCCGCACGTGCGGGTATACAGGTTGTCTTGCTTGATACCGATATCGAGGGTGCTGAGCGTGGTAAAACCTATTCGGAGAACCTGCTGACCAAGGCCATCAAACGTGGCTACTCGACGGAAGAAAAGGCCCAGACCTTGCTGAACATGATCCACCCGACCACTGATTACACTGACCTGAAAGGTTGTGACCTGGTGATCGAAGCGGTGTTTGAAAGCCGTGAGATCAAAGCCATTGTGACTGCGAAAACTGAGGCGGTTATTCCTGAAAATGCAATTTTCGCCAGCAATACCTCCACGCTGCCGATTACAGGTCTGGCTGAGGCCTCCAAACGACCGAAAAGCTTTATCGGGCTGCATTTCTTCTCACCGGTAGACAAGATGCCACTGGTTGAGTTGATCGTAGGTGAAAAGAGCTCAGACGAGGCCATTGCGCGTGGTCTGGACTACATCCAGCAGATCCGGAAAACCCCCATCGTGGTCAACGACAGCCCGGGTTTCTATACCTCACGTGTGTTTGGCACTTCGACCAACGAAGGCATGACCATGCTGGCAGAAGGTGTCAATCCTGCACTGATCGAGAACGCGGCAAAGATGGCCGGTTTGCCGGTGGGTCCGCTGGCGGTGATGGATGAAGTAACCCTTGAACTGGGTTACAAGATCACCATGCAGGCCGCTGCGGACCATGGTGATGGTTACGAGTTTGCTTCGGCGTTCCCGGTAATGAAGCTGTTTGTTGAAGAACTGGATCGCAAGGGCAAGCGTTTTGGCAAGGGGTTTTATGAATATCCGGAAGGTGGAAAGAAATACCTGTGGCCCGGACTGGCCGAGATTTACCCGGTCACCGATGAGCAACCGCCGGTGCAGGAAGTCATCGACCGTCTGTTGTATCGCCAGGCGCTGGAGACGGCACGCTGTTTTGAAGAGGGTGTGATGGATCATCCGGCCGATGCCGATATCGGCTCCATATTCGGCTGGGGTTTCCCGCCGTGGGCCGGTGGTACGCTTTCATTTATTGATACCGTTGGTATTGAGCACTTCGTTAACGTGTGTGATCGCATGACCGAGGCCTATGGGTCCAGGTTTGCCGTTTCAGACTGGTTGCGGGAGAAGGCTGAGCGGGGTGGAACTTTTCACGAGGTTTAAAACGATGGTTGGGGATTTTTGAGGGGTGGGGTGCTCCGAACCCGCTGCGGGGGTGCACCACCTCCCTTCAGGACACGCCGTAAACCCGTCCATGGGGGCTTGGATGAAACATCCCTGTTTCATACAGTCCTGAAGGAAGGTGGTACACCCCCGCCGCTACTGCATGGTAGACATTACCGCTGCCCTTTTTTGTGAAAATAATGACCGGCCTAAACGCCTGAGCCGGGGTGGGTATTGCCTGCTGGGACCGTAAATTTCAGGGACGAAATTTCCGAGCCCCCAGGGACAAGGTGAGACCGGGAACCGGTCGAGAGGGCAGCCTGGGCTGAGGGTTTACGGCGTGTCCCAGCAGGCAATACCCGCCCCGGCGTCCCACTGTTGAGAAGCGGCAACATGTCATATTCAGCCCAGAAAAGGTGTAGAATTTACCCGTGAAACAGGCATCCTTGCCGCAACTGAATCAATGAACATACGTTCAACCGGGAGACTGCCACCATGGCAACCGTGATCCTTCAAAAAGACCTAATTGAGAGCATAGCCGACGCGTTGCAATACATTTCCTATTACCATCCGGTTGACTTTATCCAGGCAATGAACCGGGCCTATGAAAAGGAGGCCAACCCGGCGGCCAAGGACGCCATGGCTCAGATCCTGATCAATTCGCGCATGTGTGCCCAGGGTCATCGTCCCATCTGCCAGGACACCGGTATCGTGACGGTTTTTTTGCAGGTGGGTATGGATATTCAGTGGCAGGGCGATATGAGCGTGACGGATATGGTCAACGAAGGTGTACGCCGCGCCTACATGCACCCGGATAACAAGCTGCGCGCTTCGATCATGGCGGATCCGGATGGTGCGCGTAAAAATACCGGCGACAATACGCCGTGCGTGATCCACTACGATATTGTTCCCGGTGACAAGCTGGAAGTACAGGTGGCGGCCAAGGGCGGTGGCTCTGAGGCCAAGACAAAATTTGCCATGCTCAATCCCTCCGATTCGGTGGTGGACTGGGTCTTGAAAATGGTGCCGACCATGGGTGCCGGCTGGTGTCCACCCGGCATGCTGGGTATCGGCCTCGGCGGCACCGCTGAAAAATTTTTTTTT
>PVMK01128724.1_pt1 | contig 38122 bp, 31 predicted proteins | sample 1853481 | NCBI WGS metagenome assembly PVMK01 (sample SAMN08533507, study PRJNA380276) | Marine sediment metagenome, whole genome shotgun sequencing project.
CGGGTCCGCCTTACAGCGTTGACCAAAGACGATCTGCCAGCCTTCAGCGCCTGGCCTCCTCGCTTTCCTCTAACCACTTCTGCCATTGCTCTTGGCTCCGGGGCGCAGCTGGGACAGCATCGAGTAGGCGACTGAAACCAGCATCGTCGTACCAGGCGCTGAAGGTTGGCAGATCGTCTTTGGTCAACGCTGTAAGGCGGACCCGTTCTCCGTGCAATATGTTGGAAGATAGCAACGACATCTCTCACCGATAAGGATTATCCCGCGAGTGAGCATATCATGATGATAAACAGCGGGCAAAACGCGCAGATAGAGATCCGGCTCGCCATTTAACTTGTCCAACCACCCCGCAGCCATTCGACCGTATCTTGTAAGTCGGTCTGTTCCCCAATGTCGATCAACTCGTCTCTTCTCCTCCAATCGTCGGCATGAATCGTATGCGGTAAGAGCGGGCAAAGACGGTGATAACGCCCCTTTAGCAACGGTTGGCATATCCGGTCGACGAGGTCGACGCTTCCCTCTAACATCATATCCACAAGGACATGGGTCCACTGCAAATAGCCCCAATTGTGTCTGCTTCCCTCAACGAATCGAGATACCTTTCCAGTCCCAATTGACAGCAACACGATGTCCTCAAAAGCCGGTTGTTCAGGTCCATTCAAGGATTCGTCTTGCGCATGGGCCAGCGCGACCAGGCTCGGATTTTGGGCCGTGACCGCTCCGTCAATAAACCCGTCGACTGACGGAAGATAGACCGGTGTCGCACACGAATAGAGAGCCGCTCTGTAGACTTCCAGGCGCTCAGAGCCTTTCCCGTTGCCTAAATTATGAAAGAACTTGGGTTCCCAACAGCGCTCGGTTGGATTGTTGCGATCGTTGTCTAGATCGAAGGTGGCGATAAGAATCTTTTTCTTAAGATCGCATAGCCGTGTATCGCCGAAAGCACGTTTCAGAGTTTCGCTGAGGATGTGCGTGTCGTATTTGGAGCGGATCATCTTTTTGAGCTTCAGCAGGTTACCCAACCTTGGTTTGGTGAACACTTCTGACCCGAATTGATAATAAAATTGAACGATCTCATCTGTCGCGACACCCTGGGCCAAGGCAATAGCGATGACAGCGCCTGTGGACGTACCGGCAACCAGATCAACCTCGTCAATCCAGCCTGGCACATCATTCTCAAGCCGGCGCAAGAAAACCGCTGTAATCAACCCCCTTATGCCGCCACCATCTAGTGAAAGTATCCGGTACATGTTTCTTTTAACCCCCTTTTGTGTGATCCCTTGATTCTAAATTACTTGGGACCGAGTCCGTTTTCGCGATAAAATCTGAACCGGTTTGCTTATCCCCGCCAACTGACCGGCGCCTTGACTGATTCTTGAAGAGATCAATCATTATCGATCCAATTTGCTCGTCAACCTCAGATCGGCTGAGTTGAAGAAGGAGGGTTTCTGTTAGCGACAGGATAAACAAGAGTGAGGTCAGGTAGAATAATTCCCGGCTGTATCCGCCGGTGATCAAGACATGGATTAACAAGGTGTATTGTGCCCATCCAGCAACTATGGAAATGTAAAGGCGAAGATTCGCAAAACGCTGAAATTTCAACCATCCCAAGCTCAGCGACCGCCCGTAAGTTACGATGGCGGTCGCACAGATGGCCTATTTGTAGGATGAAGATCTGCGGCCGGAGAATTAGTAGCCAGATCATCGCTGACTGAGCTAACAGATTATCGGCTAAAGAATTAAAGGCACTACCAAAATCGCTGGTCAACTTTGGTCGCCGGGAGCTCATTCCATCCAGAGCGTCAGTTAGCAAAGCGACGAGCAGTCCGGCGCAGAGTGCCACTTCCAGATCCATTAGAGCAAATATCCACAAGAAAGGGATAATAAGCAGCCGGATCGCAGTTAGCTTATTTGGAAGTACGCCAAGCTGATAGCGCAAGCTATAGCGTTATTGCTATGATGTCCTACTGGTCCCATGATAAGGCTCCACCCCTTTTTCCACGAAAATTCTATCATTGGAAAACCCCGGATCCGGCGGCTTGCGAACAGGGTCTCCATATTGGGGAGGAAGAAGTTCTGATAATCTGTCGAAGATCCAGGCATCGATCATCTTGATTCCGCCGGCCTTTTCAAGCGCCTCACTGATGGTAATTGGCTGGCCAACACGCAGATCGTAGGCCTGGAGCAGGTTTAAGCCGCCTACCTTTTTTCTGGAATAGTCGACCACGTCAGGCAATCCAAGACCGACACATAACAGTGCGAAGTTACTCGCATCTCTTCGCCTGGCATGGGCAACAATGTTTCCTAGTGGCCGGCCAACAGGTTTCCCCAACCGGCTCTTTCGGCCACCTTGAGGAGCCAGCAGCAGGATCCCACCTACGCATAAGGTCTCCAAGGCTGCATCCAAATATTCACGAATGCCGGCGCCAGGCCTGTGTGTGTTGCCCTCAAGCTCTATCGTCTTAGCCGTTACAACAGGACAGATTTGGATACGAAGCCTGTCGGTCATGAATTGAATCGGGGTACCGAGCATGTGATAAGCGATAGGGCCGGTAATCGGCCGGCGGCCGGCCGTCTGATTTCTGAAGAGCCAGCTAAGGATTTGCAACGGATCACGCAGTGAAAAATGATTCATTATGACGATTAATCCATACCCTTGCTCGAGCATTGTTTCGGCTTCAGAGACGTGTTGGGCTTCTCCTAATTGATGGCAGGGTAAAGCAACAACTGCCAGAGTACCGGCTATCTTACGCAGCACTAAACTTGTCGAAAAAGGATGCAATATCGAACCTGTCATTTGTCGTTCAGATCAACTGCTTATTATGGCCACGGCCTGATTGTGGCTGAATATGAACTTCCTATACAGACAGGATAACATAAAACGTGTGCGGCAGTATGGCAATTTTGTGCGATTTTGTTCGTTTGATCCCCGGGGAACGATTTTCGCCATAAGTTGTTGGTACCAGAATCGTGTTGCCGGTCGACGGCAAAGCTTAACGCTCTAGAAGATCTAGTAATCTATCCGGGTAGTCAGTAATGATTCCGTTCACTCCAAGTTCAATCACGCGACGCATCGCATCTTCGTTATTAGCCATCCACACGTGGACACCCATATTGTGTCTCCAGGCTGACTCCAGGAATCGATCAGTGAGAACATGAAGATCGCCGCGATGCTCAGGCACTTGGAAAGCCTCAGCCGACGGGCGATTCGCCGCGAATAAGTAAACGGTATTTAGGATGAAGAACTGACGTGTTGCGGATTCCGATGCAGAGGTCATCACACCAGGAATTCATCTCGAAAGTCTTTAGTCGCGTCTGAGTCAAAAGAGGCCACAAGAGTCAAATCTTCCCGTCAATACCCCTGGCTCAGTTCACAAAACTGGTTCACAATTGATGGCTCAGTGAGTTTGATCTCAATATACATCCGCCCTTTCTCCGTCGAAGATGATCATCGTATTGATCACCAACCGTGCAGAATAATACCAATATACAGAGAGAACAACGCTGTGGAAAGAAATTTCAGGTACCGTCGACTGGTGTGTCAGAGGTGAAGGAATCGTCGGCTCAGAAGCCGATGTTAAGGGGATAGCAGGGATATTTTCCCTGGTAAAACTTGATAATTGAGGATCTTAGCCGAATCTGTGACGAGTTCTCCATCGACATGCATTGGTGTTCCCGGTTGGCTACGCACCCAAAGACGTGTTGTTCTAACAGTCGTTATCTTAGGATGGTTAATATGGCTACCCTTCAACAGGCGAGGTAGGATCGACAATACTTCGATCTTGGGCATCTCAGGTGCAAATACGACATCTAACAGGCCATCATCTAGAGAGGCGTTTGGAGCAATATTGAAAACCCCACCTGTTCGAGGTGAGTTGGACACTGAAAGGAGATAAGTAGGCGCCTCGAAACAGCCACCATCCCAATGCACTTCCATATGCCAGGCCTTGAGTTTTAGGAAGCCGCGAATCACACCCAAGACGTAGCGGATATTTCCGCTCATACGAGTCATTCGCTCAACTTCATAGGCCACGGCCGGCTCCATGGCAACGCCACAACTGTTATCGAAATAGCGGCTCTGCCAGACATGAGGGCCGCTATCGCTCCCGTTCTGCTTAGAGTAACTTACGGTTCCGGCGTCAATTTGGCGAATATTCCCATCTGCAATAACTCTGGCGGCCGCATTCAGATCTCGGGGAATGCCAGTCATATCGCTAAAGTCGTTTCCCGTGCCAAGGGGCAGGATACCAAGGGGCATAGTTGACCCTGCTCCCGCGGTGGTGAGTAATCCGTTTACGACCTCATTGACAGTGCCATCGCCCCCAGCCGCGATCACAGCATCGTATCCTGTGGCTGAAGCAGCAAGTCGCTGGGCATCCCCTCGGAATCGTGGGTTGACTATTTCGTAGTCGATATCGGCTTCATCGAATGCCGACATAATTGATCTTGATTTACTTTCTGCCTTGGAATGACCTGCATAAGGATTCAGAATGATCAATGCTCTCATAAGAATACTCTATATAAACGAACACCCATCAAGAAGAAACGTAATTTTATCGCTCTATATCGTTGATGCTGCTTTGCATCCGGAGTAAGATATCCTGGATTCAAAGGTAAGCTAAAAGTGCAACCGACCGAACCTCCCCCAAATTAGAAGTTAATCGGCATCTGATTTCGGACCACCGCCGGCATATTTATCGCCTGACCGGGCGTCACTCTATAAATGTTCAACGTGAGTATAGTGTAAAGTAATTCGTATGCGATACTATGGCGACTATGTGCGACTTTGTGCGACACCAGTTTCCATCTAGTTCGTGATCCCCTGTCAAACGACCCTAAGATGCGCAAAGCTTACAAGATTTTTGACAACAGAACACACGATAACAGAACGCTGTCTTGAGCGACTAGCCCTGTAGGCCACTTTTTTGTATGATTTAAGGAGAATATAGCAGGCAATTATGAGAGCAGGTTCTTAATACGTCGAATGCCTCTTCAATCAGAACCGCTCAACTTGGAGAACCTGTGAGCGACTCCAACGCCCTTAACCTTGAAGATCTACAAGTCGCCGTCCATAATGCTTTGACCTCTTGGGGTGATTTAGGGGGAGACGACGATGATCTATTGGGTTTTCTTTTGTTGGTGCGTAACGAGCGTGAGAGGAATGATAGTGGCTCCAATCCACTTGCCCTCAGGCAGGCTACCAACAGAGTTCTAGAAAGCGCATTAAACGAGCTGGCCGAGCAAGAGGAGACGGAGGCCGCTGTTTTAAAAGCTCGCTTTATCAAGGGGGAGATAATCAGGCAGGTCGCAGCCAGGTTGTATGCCAGCACCGATCAGGTGAATCGCTATCAGCGGTCGGCCATATCAAGCCTGTCTAGAATCATATTGGGGCGGGAGCTGACCTTGCGCGATACTCAGCAGCGCGACTTAGAGGCAGGGTTGCCGCCAGCTACATATTCGCGTCTGTTTGGGTTTGAGGATGCCCAACACAAAGTGGTCGATCAGTTGACTAGCGTGTCTCAGCCCTGGATCGTTGCCATTGTCGGTATCGGTGGCATTGGTAAATCCAGCCTGGCAGACGCCTCTGTGCGGCGAGTTCTCAGGTCGTTCAATTTCGACAGGGCTATCTGGCTCCAAGCGGGTAGCCACAGCCTTAGCGGCGCACCGCTACCACCCAAGGAAAGTTATACGCACTTGGTAAACACACTTGCAGCGAGGTTGTTTCCGGGAGCACCACAAGGGTCAGAGGGAGAAGCGAGCGCAAAAATTCGGCAGATATTAACGAAGAAACCGCACCTGATCGTCATTGACAATCTGGAGTCTGAAGAGACGACGGCCTATCTGATTGAGAAAGCCAGTGAGTGGATAAAACCGACAAAATTACTGTTCACCACACGTTCTCGTCAAACCAGAGAGGCATCGGCTTTACATTGTCGCTCGATGAGCTTTCAGATGTTGATGCGGCTGCCCTCCTGCGACATCAGGCACAGGTCATTGGTCTCGGGGACCTTGCCGGTGCCGTGGAGGATGATCTCAGGGCTATCTATGAAGTAACGGGAGGCAACCCCCTGGCCCTCAAGCTTGTTGTGAGTCTCGCGGCGGTGATGTCGCTGCCCCAAGTATTGGCAGATCTGGCCCAGAGTAGACCTGGTCCAATTGAGGATCTTTATCGATATATATATTGGGAATCGTGGCGCTCCTTAAGCGAGGAGGCTAAAAGCCTACTCCAGGCAATGCCGTTGATTGCCAGCTCCGGTGCGCTTCCCCGGCAGATAAGGGCCATAAGCGAGTTGTCTGAAAGTGCTTTTTGGCCGGCAGTCAGTGAATTGATCTCCCGTTCATTACTTGAGATCACCGGGACTATTCACGAGCGACGGTACGGTATACATCGATTGACCGAGACATTTCTTCGAACTGAGATCATAGGCTGGTCGGAGTAGCGGTTGCGCAGAGGTGAACAGCGCAGCAATTGAGTGACTTTCTTCCACGGAGAGAGATTGAAGTTCATTAGATCTGATTCTTTTTGCCATCTATCCTGTTCACGAAAATCAATCGGCTGCTCTGGGCAGTAGATCGAATATGGCTCTCTCACGGGAATTTGCCAACAGTCTAGCCGCTAACATCACCTATTGGCGGGGACGCACCTCTGATACCGGTGACGACAATCTCAGAATAATTGACCAAGACCGCGCGAATCTATTCCGGGCGGTCGAGTTTGGGTTGGGGCTGCCTGACACCTATCAAGATACAGCCATATTGATTGTCCAATGCTACACCTTTATCGTTCAGCGAGGGTATTTTCGGGAATGGATCCCGATTGTGGCCAAGATGGTCTCTTGTTGTTCGGACGCTGATCTGGATGTAAAGGGGCGATTACTTGACCAGCTTGGGATCTATTACCGGCGTAACAGGCAACTCGATGCTGCGGCTGCGGCTCACTTGGAAGAGGAGCAGATCGGATTATTACTGGCGGACGACAGTCGCATTGCTTTTGCGCGTATGCAGTTAAGTAGCGTTTTCTGGCGCAAGCGTCAATATAATAAAGCAGAGGAATATGCACTATCCGCACTGGAAGGCTTTTCCAGGCTCGAAGACAGCGAAGAGAAAATTGCTGGCTGTCTTTCCAACCTAGGAAATATCGCTTTGGATCGGGGCGAACATGACCTGGCCGAAGAGCGCTTCAAGCAATCTATCACGCTCTATCGCCAGCTCGACCAGCCCGCCGACCTGGCCGCAACACTGAAGAACATCTCGAGGGTATATGAACAAAAAGGCAACTACGATGAATCATTGCTAGCGCTAATCGAAGCCGCGGATATCCTGGCCCCGACGGACTACGAGATTGAAAAAGCAGCGGTTGAAATAAATATCGGGATGTCTTATTTTCGCCTTGGCGAGCTTGATTTAGCCGAGGCAGCTTTTAGACGAGCGGACACCCCATTTATGAGAGAGTCGGGACCAGTTTTTAATCGCGCTCTGACGGCGAATAATATGGGGAACATATACTTGGCCAGGGAAATGTGGGATCAGGCCGAGATGATTCTTTTGGAAAGTGTCTCGCTGTGGAAACAGGCACGAGCTCAGCTCAACCTCGCTAATACGTTGAGCGGCTTAGCCGAGGCACATGTTGGCAAAGGTGAACTGGACGAGGCGCTTCAATATTATGAAGAGGCTATTGAAATCGTCGCCAAAAATACCGAAGATAGCTGGGCCAAAAAAAATGCTGGGCGAATTTACAGAGAGTAGGGATGAGCTAGCCCTTGCTCGAGAGGAATCAACGGCCAGCCGTCAAATTTCGACGGCCGGCCGTATCGAGGAGTGATAGGATGAGTTTTCTAGCCGGAGCATGTCGTTGCCGATGAAGCGCATGCACAATCAGCTGCACTGGCGGCTGGTATAATGGGTGCAGCTGCCAGGACAAAGATAACTCCCGTTAACAGTAAGAGCCGTGAGAACTTCTGCTTGATAGTCGTGAACATTTGAGCCTCCTAAGTGTCACTAGAAGAAGGCCCATTGAGTATGGCGCCCGGACTTTCTTGAGAATTGGTCCGCTCATGAGATGCTCAACGGCCATCTATAAGAATCTATTGTTAAAGTTCCAGCCGGTGTTTGTGATTACATCTTGCTCGATAATGGGGTTATAGTGAACGGGGTGTTGCTTAAGAATTTTCAAGCAACGCTTAAGAGGGCACTTTTCCAGTTGACTTTAGCCAGTGTCTAAGGTCTACACACGATTCAATGAGTAAATTCGGAGATTTGTTACGTATCCATCGCCAACAGTGCCGCGATCCCTTGCGAGGCGGTGTTTTGAGCCAAGACAGGCTCGGCGAGTTGCTGGGTTTAGAGTTGGGTGATCGCGGCTATTCTGGTGCGGCAGTCAGTTATTGGGAGGGGAATAAAAGCAAGATAAGCGAGGATGACCGTCTTGTCCTAGTGAGCTTAATAGCGGTTCTGCACAAAAATGGTGGGCTCCATTCGCTGGAGGAGGCGAACAATTTACTCAATGCCGGTAACTATCGTGATCTCGATCCTGGCGAAGCAAGCGTTGTTTTCTCAGACTCGATTCCAGCCGTTGCCGCTGTGGCCGATTCTATCGCCAGCGAAGGGGACCAGACTGCCACGGAGAAATCAGTGGCTTATCAGACATCTCTGGAAGATCGTTCCAGGGAGTCTGACGGAACAAAAGTGTCTTCGCCCGTGAGCCAACGACGACGAAAACAATTGATCTTACTTGATAAAGTCGACAAATTCTGGGTAGAGGGTGTATTGGAACATTCCATCCGCGATGTCACCTTGATAGATCTCAAATGGAAGTCTCTTGATGATGCAATCGAGCAGCCCTGGCGAGATGTTATGCGATCGGGTGAATACAGCGGACAGGATATGTCGAAAGTCACTGCAGTAGGCCGGCTGTTCGAGGAATCCGAGCATGCGCTTCTTATTCTGGGCGATCCAGGGGCAGGGAAGACGACGGTACTTCTCCTGCTGGCAAAGGATTTAAGTGATCGTGCCCGTCAAGATGAAACCCAACCGATTCCGGTAGTCTTGAACCTGGTGTCCTGGGAACGAAGCAGACGATCCCTGGCCGATTGGGTTGTGTCCGAATTAACGGCTAAATACCTGATACCTCGCCAACTCGGCCGTAAGTGGTTGGAGAACGATCAGCTGATACTTCTTTTAGATGGATTGGATGAGATACGAGAAAGACGTAGTGGGGTATGCGCAGAAGCCATCAACCATTTCAGGGAACACCAGGGACTAACCGAAATAGCGGTCTGCAGCAGAACGGAGGGTTATGCTGCAAATTCAACCCGTCTGAAGCTGGGAGCTGCGGTATTGCTGGAGCCCTTGACAACGGAACAGATCGATCGCTGCCTTGCGTCGGCCGGTAATCGCTTATCCACACTTAGAAAAGTCGTGTCAAAAGACAAATCTCTCCGCGAGATGGCTCGCTCGCCACTAATGCTCAGCGTAATGGGCGCCGTCTTTAGCGATGTCTCTGGGATCCGAGTTGATGACGACAAAGACGATGCTCCTGCTGTTTTTGTCCATGATGAAGTTTCTAGAATACGTGAATTGGATATCACCAAGCGCCGTCAACTTTTCGATGCCTACGTAAAGAAGATGTTCCAGCGCTACGGCGGCGATCCGGCCTATCCTCCTAAAAGAACAGAGAATTATCTGGGTTGGTTGGCCCGCAAACTTCCCCAGCAAAATACGAGCATCTTCCTGATTGAACAGATGCAACCAAGCTGGCTACCGACATTGCGCTGGCGCACTATCTATATTTTGAGTCATGGTCTCATCGTGGGTTTCGTAGCCGGGATCATTCTTTGGCTCCTCCTGACCATATTAAATCTACGGAATTCTCCGTTAACAACTGGCTTGTTTAGGCCGGTAGCTGAATACGTGGGCATCCAACAGACAGGCGGAATTTTCCTTATTCTGGTTGCCGGCAACCTATTCCTTGGCTTAATTTCCGGCGCCATCAGTGGATATCACATGGAATGGTTTGATCAACACGAGCTTGACGACGCAGATGAACGCCGTCTCAAGTGGCGGCGAATATCGCTGACAGGGGCAGCGGTTGGAATCCTGACTATAATCTCGTTAATATCGCTCGGCGAACCACAATTGGTAATTGCCTGGAGCTTCGCCGAGGTGGTCGTATACGTAATCGTTGCTCGATATGTGCATGGACAGAGCTTTGAGAATGACATTCGCATAGTGGAGTCCCTGGGCTGGTCCTGGCATCACGCCCGGGAAGGTCTTATTGCCGGCCTGCTATTGGGAATAACAACAGAGGTTATCGGTGCGATAGTGGCGCCTCGTGACCTTTCGGGAATAACCACAATCGTGTTTGCTGCCGGTGGACTGATCCTGGGTGGAATGCGGGGCAGGAGGGTCGAGGAGAAAAGTAGACCGAACCAGGGGATCTTGCTTTCAATCAGAAACGCCGTTGTGGCTGCTCTTCTCATGGGACTAGTGCTTGGCGCGTTTATGTTGATTTCCTACGATTGGCGGGCCGGTGTACTAACAGCGTTGATTTCTGCGTTGATTGTATTCTCCCTTTTTGGTGGGAGCACACTAACGAAGCACCTGTTGCTGCATTTGTCCCTTCGATATCTGGGATTTACCCCCTGGCGTTTCTCCCGTTTTCTTGACCATGCTTCTAGACTGGTCTTTCTCCGGAAAGTGGGCGGGGGCTATATATTTACACATCGTTCCTTGCAGGAGCATTTCGCGAGCTCCTACCCGGCTAGACCTGACCAGCCGGCGCAAGATGCGACAGCGCCGGGCATCCGGCTCCAGGACACATTGCCAGATGCACAGGCCTAAGATTATACAGGCCGCAAATCAGCGCTGGCCTAGCTAACCACCCTCCAGCGGCATAATCGTAGCCGAGTTAGATTCGACGATCTCAGCTGATAAACGGCCGTGAGACAACTCCGTAAAAGCCCCCTGAAAGTCAGGCCATCTCTCCTCTCGAAACTGGGCCTTGATCATCACATCAGCCGCAAATTTTTCATTGAGGATTCGCCCGCGGTGAAAATCAACCAGCAAGCGTGTCTGCTCGAAAAGATTATAGGGAACTGCCAATAGCACGGTGTGCGTGGCAACTTTCTCGGCAAGTTCCACAACCTCTAGAACTTTTTTGACGGACTCAGAGTAGGCGCGTACCAATCCACCCGTCCCAAGCTTTGTTCCGCCAAAATAACGAGTAACCACCACGACCGCATCTCCAAGACCACTGCCCTGAAGGACCGTTAAGACAGGGCGTCCTGCCGTTCCTGATGGTTCACCATCGTCACTGGAGTGGGTTACTGTTGTCGATCCATGACCGATGATAAACGCCGGAACATTGTGGGTTGCGTCTGAGAATTCGACCTTGGTCTGTTTAATGAACTGTCTGGCCTCGTCGACGGTCCATGCCCGGTCTAAGGAAGCGATGAAGCGCGAATTGGATACTCTCATAGTTATCCTGGCTTTAGCGGCAGGAACGGTCTTTATGTTCATATCCCACAGTATATTCGAAAACGATCCATACAACTCATTCGCCTTGAGTTCTGATAGGCGGATCCTGGCCACAAAAAAAAGGGCTAGAACTCGACTCGAGATTTATCGCTCACAGTGTCCATGCCGAAGACGCTCAGAAGTCGACCCAAGCTGTTTGGCCATTATACATGAGCAAGAGTTGACTAAGAACCAGTAAGCACAACGTTTGAGCCATCCCTGATATATAATTGGCTAGGTCAGGTGTTTACCTTACTAAATGAGCCTACCGCTAGTGGTAGGTCTGGTCGGATGTTTGACGGAACGTTCTCTACATGAACATCCTTCATAACAGTTACCTAATCCTATTAGTTTCCAAGAACCGATGATCAATAAGCGCCCGTGCGTTCCAACTCTCTTCGGATTCATTGTCCTCTTGGCGATGCTAATTGGCTGTGGATCTGACTTAGAAGTCGATTCAAATCCAACTCGCCGAAACGAAGTAACAGAGAACCGTGAAGTCGAGGTGGAAAGCACCCAAATCGTCGCCACGTCTGAAGCCGGTTACGTTATCCATATGCCGTTGACGGTTAATAATCCGACCATGCCGCCTCCGTCTTCAACACCGACCGTCATTCTAACAGAAACCTCGGTCCCTCTTCCCAAGGAGATAACACCATCGGCGACCCCGGCACCGACATATCCCATCTACAATGGGCCACCTATCGCGCGCGACGAAATTGGCGTTCAAATCCATCTGCACCGTGAAGATCTAGACCTATTAATGAGCCATCTGAAGACGTTGGATGTAGGCTGGGTCAAAGTTCAAGTTTCCTGGAAGATCTACCAGCCGGAAGCCAGCAGGTACGATGACCAACGTTTTGGTGAATTGGACCGCTTGATCGCAGCTGCCTCCGAAAACAATATTCAGGTGCTGTTGAGCGTGGCAAAGGCGCCTGAGTGGAGCCGCCCGACCACTGAGCTTGATGGACCGCCGGTCGACTTCTCGCTCTATGAGGCTTTTATGAACCTGCTTGCCGCTCGCTACAGTGGCCAGGTCGGGGCATACGAGCTATGGAACGAATCCAATCTTCGAAGGGAATGGAACGGATTTCCCCTAAGCGCCGAAGATCTTGTGTCGTTGATCGAAGCAGGAGCATCAGGTGTTAAAGCCGCCGATCCAGGGGCCATACTGATCAGTGGCGCTCCTGCACCAACCGGGATAAACGATGGCCTTTCTGCCGTCGATGATCGGGCCTATCTTAAGCAGATGGTGGATGCTGGTATTGTAAACATCGTCGATGTAATAGGAGTCCACCCGTATGGATGGGCGAATCCAGCGGACAGCAGCGTTGTGGAGCCAGATCTATCCGTGCCGAGTCATAATGACCATCGTAGCTTCTTCTTTCGGGACACACTTCAGGATTATCGGGCAATTCTCGATCAGGCGGGTCATCAAGAGGTGCAACTATGGGTGACTGAGTTTGGTTGGGGCTCTTTCGATGGCCTGGACGCCCAGCCTCCTGATGAAGTAGCGTTCATGGCCGCGGTGGATGAGACACAACAGGCTGTTTACACACTTCAAGGCTACGAAATTGCGAGCCAGTTGCCTGGAGTAGGCCCTCTCATTTTGTGGAACTTGAATTTCGCTCCTCGCTTAGGGGGGGCGTTTGCCGAGTCAGGTTTCAGCCTGCTTCGAACTGACGGATCAGCCAGACCCGTCTATCTATCGTTGACCAGCATATCCAAGATTGGGGAGTAGGTCACGATAAACGATCATCACAAATCGTTTGATACCCGGAGTTCCGTTGAGCGCATTCAACCAAATAATCTGGTTCCGGATGGGCAGCAATACGAATCTGGTGGTGATTTGAATACACATTCGTTTCCCGCCGGTAGCGGTGAGAAGTCCAAACTTCGACGAACGGCTGCCTTAGCGGGGCCTCAGCGCGTGCAGATTTCGACCGGAGTGGATGCCGAGAGATAATACAAAAATCAAGTTCATTTCTTTTGATGATCTACTTGGAGTGAATCATGACTACAGCACAAAACCAGTCAGCGATGTACAGCAGAAGACGCCAACGGTTGGCAGAGCAGATCGATCAGGGTATTGCCCTCGTCAACTCCGCTGGCCCAGCTCCCGACCCACTTCTCTACGACAAGAATCTGCGTTACCTGACCGGGCTAGATTCAAGGCAAGCTACTCTGCTTCTGGCACCGAGAGGAGTGACCGTGGATCGCTGGGAAACCAAGAGTGGTCCGGAAGTTGGCCGTGGACGCAAAGTCAAAGAGGTGCTGTATGTTGAAGAACGATCCGAGCGCGAGATCTACATGGATGGTATGGGGACTGCGATTGAGGAAATTCAGGAAAAGAGTGGCATCGATAAAGTCTACAGTCTGTCCAAGATGGATCAAGTCGTCTCCGAAGCGCTGATGAAGGAAGATGTTCTCTGGCTGAACAGTGGTGGAAATCCGATCCTAGGCAAACCTGTACCCGAGGAAATCGCCAGGGTTAACCAGATACGGGATCGATATTATTGGCTAAAACTTAGAAACATCGCGCCAAAGATTCACGATATGCGTTGGGTGAAGGAACCCTATGAGATCGACCGCCTCCGGGAAGCATTCGCTCTCCACACGGAAATTTTCGAAAAGATCATGCGGACCTTAAAGCCAGGCACAAACGAATCGCTTGGCCAGGCGATATTCGAGTACGAGGTCAGACAGACATCAGGTGAGTACACATTTGGTTTGGATCTTTATGATGATGCCATCATCGTCGCAGCTGGTAAGAACAGCGCCGTTGGCCACTATATGGACAACGATCAGGAGATCCAAGACGGTGATCTAGTGCTCATTGACAGCGGTGTGGGCCGTGACGGATATTTCTCCGATATTTCGGTTACTTTTCCAGCTAATGGGCAATTCAACCCCAGGCAAAGAGAGCTCTACGCCATCGTTCTCGAAGCGCAGAAAAAAGCCATTTCCACCATGCATCCCGGTTCTTCCCAGCTTGAATCTCACGAGGCTGTATATGAAGAGTTCGATAAGCATGGCCTGGCTGAGTATGGTTACGGAACTTGCGGCCATCCAGTGGGACTGAACATCCACGACGCAAATGGCGATCGAGACAAGCTTTATGAGCCCGGTGTAGTGCTGGTTATTGAACCATTCCTGGTTATCCCAGAGGAAGGGATCGGTATCCGCATTGAGAGCGGTGTACTGATTACGGAGGGTGGACCGGAGATGCTTCCTGGTCCGCCAAGAGAGATCGAAGAGGTGGAGGCGCTGTGCCAGAGTTGAATCTGATCATTCACGCCGTTGGATCATGTGGGAACGGGAGCAACCTCCCGGCTCTTAGGCAGAAAAGAGGTTACAGATCGAGCGAAAACTCATAAGCCCCTTCGGCTATATCCGCCAGTCGCTCCCAGCTGAAATGTCGCTGGATATGTTCTCTGGCTCCGTCAGCCAACCGTTCTCGTTTCTCCTGATCCTGCAGCAATTCTAGCAGATCTGAGGCGATTCCAGCTGGATCATCACTCTGACGAAGCAGGCCGCTTTCTTCGTGGACGACGTATTCAGGAACCTGGCCAATCGCCTCGGCTACGACTGGAATTCCTAATGACAGCATATCGGCCAATTTGACAGGGCACTTGGTCCGGTTGAGCAGGGTATCGTCCATTAAGTAGATACCCACATCGGCCGCTGTCAGGTATCCGGGCAACTCCTTCTCGTCCACCCAGCCAACGTCGAAAACGGCATCCGTCAGGTTCGCTGAGGTCAGCGCCTTTTGAAATACAGCCGCATTTGATTCGAAAAGACTCATCCCGACTGTTAAGACAGCGACATCGGGCCTGGCTGCTACTACTCGAGCTAAAATGGAAACTAATCGCTCGGTGTCGAATTCAAATAGACGACTATAGAGCAAAATCACCGGACGATCCATGAGATCCAACTCTGCCCGTTTGCTGGATTCGCCGTCCACGTCAGCAGCTATTCCCGGACCATTTGGAAGGTAGAACACCTTCTCTTTGGGCAGGCCATGCGCCCAGGCGAGGTTTTGGAGTTCCAGGCTGGCGACAGTCAGGGCATGACAGTGACTCAAACCCCATCGCTCTTGCCAGGCGAAGAATCGCTTTTGTAGAGGCGTATAATCGGCAATATCATTCCATCCACCAGCCCCTTCCCAATCATCTGTGTCGGTGACGAGTTTGATCTTACGACGCCGGAAAGTCCACAACCACCAACTGGTTAAACCGCTGTAAGCCTTGGGCTTGAAGGCGTGCACTATATCCGGTTTCCAGCCGAGAGTTTCTCTTATCAAACGGGAAGTTATCCCAAGATAGCCCCCGTCCAGGTGAATATATCGTAGCGCTACTCCACCGTCCTCCCACTCCCAGCCGGCTTCAGCAGGGGTTTGCCAGGGGGGCATGAAGATTTTTACATCGTGACCACGCTCAACGAGAGGCCTCGCCAGCCGAAGCGCGCGGCTTCGCATTGTTTTATTTGGATGAAATCCAAAGGGACCGACCATGGCGATTCGCACAACGTTTTTTATCACGAAATCAGCAATCTATCGAATGTTCGCTGATCGGCAGCTGTGCTATAATTCGCTTTCGTGAAAATGGATCAGCCAGAGTCATTTCACCGTTCTGGGAATTAGTAACCTAGGTCATCTTTCACATTCAAGATCGACTTCTTCCTTCTTAATAGGCGAAGATCGTCTGCAAACTCGCACCGTCTTTGTTCCTGACAACGATCTTCGCTGTGCACAGCAAACCTTTGACATGATAAGTGGGCTTGCAACTAGGCTATCCGTCAAGTCCATTCAACATCCCCAGGTATTGATATGCAACCAAATGTTTATTATCTATAGAAGTTCAGCACATCATGACTGAAGTCTATTGGGTCAGATCGTCCCGGAGATGCCGATAATCTGAATTAAGAACTTCACCGTGGAGCCAATCTTTGATAATTGGTGTAGTTATCCGGGACGTGAAAATGCCGCCATTCTTGACAATACTCATGACCAGACTGGTAGCAGCTTAAACAAGTGACGAAGACCTAAACCGTAGCAGAGCAGGAATAAGATTTCTAAGTCCCATCAGCTCGTCTATTGGATGTCGTGAGATAAACTTAGGCATGATCGACTAAATAATCGAACAGGAGTCATTATGGCTGAATTTACAGAGAACAGCTTAAACTCAATTAATAGGGTGAGCAAAGGAGGTATATCGAGATGCTTAAATCGATGAGACGGATTTTCGGTATCACCAAACGGTATCGAATCAGACTAATAGGGTCACAGCTTCTACTTTTGATATCTGCTCTGGCTACGGTTGGTTTTGCCACCCTCACCCAGGGTATGGTAAACCAGGGTATGCAGGAGGGTGACCCAGAGGCAGTCCTAAATATTGGATTTTGGATGTTGATTCTGGCTGTCGTAGCCGGCATCTGCATGGCCATCGCCGCCAGTCAAGCAGTCTTTTTTTCACAAGGCACGGGATATGTAGTCCGGTCACACCTCTACGAGAAGATCCAGACCTTTTCCTTTGGTAACTACGATAAACACTCCACCAGCCGCATGATGGTACGGCTAAACGCAGACACTCTAAATGTGCAAAATGGTATGCTGTATGCCCTGTTGCTCGGCCTCTATGCACCCTTCATGATCCTGGCCACCTTCGTCCTGACCATCATCAATACGCCGGAACTGTTGTGGGTCTTGTTAGTCGTCATTGTCGTTGTCTTGCTCCTGATGTTCTTGCTCATTCCGGCTTTCTTTCGGAACTTTCACGAGCGTCAAATCAGACTGGATGACTTAAACAATACTCTGCAAGAGAACGTGACTGGCATTCAAGTGGTCAAGGCCTTCACCCGTGAGGATTTCGAGATTGAGCGATTTAGCCAGCGAGCAGATGCCATGCGACGGCCTGCTTATGAGGCAGCCTGGCGCGTGGCCTATCTTAATCCTTTACTGGTCGGGGTTGGGCAATTGGCCATTGTCATGGGCATTGGCGTTGGAGGCTATCAAGTGCTGACCAACGCCGGCATTGACGTTGGCCAGGTGGTCGCTTTTACCCAGTACCTTTCCCTGACCATCGCGCCTCTAGCCCTCTTGGCCATCGTCATTCCCATGGTCCTTCGAGGCGACACTTCGGCCGAACGTATCTTGAGCATATACGACGACGAACCACAGATACAGGATAAGGAAAACGCCCAGCTCATTGATCCAGAAAAAGTCGAAGGCCGAATAGTATTTGAGAACGTATCATATGCCTTCCGGCGACCGGACGGTGAGCTAGACCCGCCAGCCTTAAGGAACATCAATCTGACCATCGAGCCTGGACAACAAGTGGGCTTCCTGGGCGCCACCGGTGCTGGTAAATCGGCCCTGGTCAACCTGATTCCCCGATTCTATGATGTGACTGAGGGACGCATTACGATTGACGGTGTGGACGTTCGCGACATCCCCCAAGACAACTTGCAGCAGATCGTGGGTATTGCTCTGCAGGAAGCATTGCTCTTCAAGGGAGATTTACGGTTTAATCTCAAGTTCGCCCAGCCTGATGTGGAAGACAGGGTAATGTTTGAGGCGGCAAAGGCGGCCGACTCTTATGGTTTCATCAACGGTATGCCTGAAAAGTGGGTCGCTCCTGTATCACGACGCGGCTATAATTTCTCCGGCGGTCAGCGCCAACGCCTGTCCATCAATCGTGTGCTGATTCAAGAACCGAGAATCCTTATCCTCGACGATAGCACCAGCGCCTTGGATGCCTCCACAGAGGGACGCGTGCAGGCTGCCATTCCCAAATTCACCCATGGCATAACCACCTTGTATGTGGCTCAGCGTATCAGCGCCGTCATCGAACTCGATAATATATTCCTTCTGGAGAACGGCGAGATTATAGCTGAGGGCAACCACAATCGACTTCTGGAGACCAGCCCGCTTTACCAGGAGATCTATGAATCACAACTTGGCGGTGGCGTGACCGCCGGCGTAGATATGAAGGAGGTGGCGTGATGACCACTGCAACAGCAGCAAAGAAACCACTCACGAAAGACAAATCAAAAAAGAAAGAAAAAGCCGTCGACAAAAAGGGTACAACTGGTCCTGTACTGCGACGACTCACGGCCAGTATGTCTGGCGGGGAAAACACAGGTAAATTTGTATTGGGCATCGTTCTTCGCATCGTAGCCCTGCTCGCCCTGGTCACCATGCCTTACATTACTGGCCAGGCCATGAATGTCATAAACGATCCCAATGGCGCTACCGATGAATTGATGCAGTGGGTTACTTATGGCGCCATCGCCGCCCTTATTTTTCTGGTGATGAGTTTTCTGGCCGATCGTACCTTTGCCAGGCTGGCCACCAAGGCGCTCTACAAGCTGCAAACGGATCTCTTTGCAAATCTGCAGTCCCTTTCCATGGGCTTTTTCTATCGAACTCCCGTTGGCGAACTCTTGAGCCGTGTGACCAATGATGCTGAGGTCGTGGCCTCGTATTACGAACAAGGCATCGCCCAGCTTATCCGGGCGGTCATGTTCGTTATTATGATCATCGTCGTGATGTTTGCCATCAATGTGCGTCTCACGGTAGTTGCTTTACTCGTTCTCCCGGTGATCGTGGCCTCGATGCTGGTCATCACCCGCATCGCTGCTCCGGCCTTCGCCAAGATGCAGGAGCAGTTAGGGGAAGCTAGCGGTTTTCAAGAGGAGACCTTAGCTGGCCACAAGGTGATCATCAGTAAACGACGCCAAGAATGGGCTGATGAAGTTAACGAAGCACATGCCGCCGATGTTTTTGATGTGGGCAGGAAAGCTTTCCTCACATCGCTAATGCAATTTCCATTGACTCAAACCATGACCTACGTTCAAATCGTCATGGTCTACGTTGTCGGTTCATTGATGGTCATTGGTGGCCAAACGACGCTCGGTACGGTAACCGCATTCGCAGGCTATGTGGCCCTGATGGCCTCACCCTTGTCCCAGATTTCTAACTTGGTATCTACGGCCCTAAATGCGGCCGCAGGTGGGGAACGAGTTTATGCCATCGTCGACGAAAAGCCGGACATCGCCGACGCCCCAGACGCTGCTGAATACGAGTTCAAGGGAGGGCGAATTGAGTTCAAAGATGTCGATTTTGGCTACGTCCCCGGCCGTCTAATTCTTAGGGGCAACAACTTCGACGTAGCGCCCGGTGAGTCTATTGGTATCTGCGGGCCCACAGGTGCAGGCAAGAGCACAATTATCAACATCCTCACCCGCTATTACGATGTCAACAAGGGCCAGATTCTAATCGATGGTCAGGACCTGGCGAAACTGACCAGGAAGAGCCTTCGCAGGCAGATAGGCGCTGTATTGCAGGAGGCATTCCTCTTTACAGATACCGTGATGAACAACTTGAAATACGCCAACGCGGATGCGACAGACGAAGATGTCGTCGCGGCATCTAAAAAGGCTAACGCCCACGATTTTATAATGAATTTGCCACAAGGTTATGACACCATGCTCACTGAACGCGGCGCGAATCTGAGCCAGGGCCAGCGCCAGATGATTACAATCGCCCGGGCTATGGTGGCCGACCCCAAGATCATGATCCTGGATGAAGCAACGAGTAATGTGGACACCCGTACCGAAAAGTTGATCCAGGACGGCCTACGGTCCCTAATGGAGGGCAAGACAGGCTTCTCCATCGCCCACCGTTTAGCCACTATCCGTGATTCGTCCAGGATTATGGTGGTAAATGGCGGCGAAATAGTCGAGATGGCGTCGCACGATGAGTTGATGGCCAAGAAAGGATTCTACTACGCCCTATATATGAGCCAGTTCAAGGGTGCGGCTCCAGGTGGTATGGAGGCAGTAGCTATGGACTTCGTAAGTACGTAGGTAACCGGAAAGTCGATCTATTGTTAACACCCGACCCATCGCCTAGGCTCAGAGATAGAGGAAAGATTGCACAGGTTGGCGACAACTCCGTGAATTCACGAGCAGGACACCGGGTACTAACAATATACCCGAGACATCGAATACCGTCCTTGGCAATTAATCGTTTAGGAGTAACTGATCTTGACTAAGAAGAAAGATCGCAAGAATGGTGACCGGCCAAAAAAGATGAAGCGAAAAGAATACGAGAGTGAACTGGCTCGGTTGGAAATAGAGCTGGTTAAACTCCATGGATGGATTAAACACAAGGGTTTGAAAGTTGCCGTGCTATTTGAAGGCCGTGATTCGGCCGGCAAGGGCGGGGCCATCAAACGAATATCCTATTGGCTTAGCCCCCGAGTAGCCCGGGTAGTTGCCTTACCAACTCCGACAGACAAATATAAAGTCGCAATGGTATTTCCAGCGATATGTGTCCTATCTACCATCGGCCGGTGAGATGGTGCTCTTTGACCGTAGTTGGTACAACCACTCAGGAGTGGAACGAGTGATGGGCTTCTGCACAGCGGATGAATATACTGACTTTATGGCCACCGTGAACGGCTTCGAGCTGGCGCTTACGCGCTCGGGTACCAAACTTGTCAAATACTGGCTGGATATCACTGACGACATACAGGAAGCACGATTCCAGCAGCGCTTACACGATCCCCGCCGTCGCTGGAAGCTTAGTCCAATGGATCTTACCGCTCGCTCCAAGTGGGTTGATTATTCTCGAGCTCGCGATTCAATGCTTTCTAATAACAGTACGCCCCATGCGCCCTGGTTTATCGTCGATGCTAATGTGAAGCGCCATGCCCGGCTGAACATTATCAGCCACCTGCTTAGTCAGATTTCGTACGAAGATATGACACCCGAGCCTCTGGAACTTCCGAAGCGCCAAGAGGCAGAGGGGTACCGGCATCCGGATTTCGCCGAATTAAATTTCGTCCCATCTGTATACCCATGATTAATTAATTGGCTGATTACGGACTTTTGTATTTACAGACTGGTCGACCATGTACCCGGCCTCGCAGAATTCAGGGATTGCCGTTGGGCGGTCACATTGGTGGATGGACGATCGGTGCGGCTTTATCGATTCCGGAACTAGAGTCTACACAAACCGGCTTTCAGATAGTTCGCTTTGCGTTGCTTAGTGCGCGTATAGCGGTGTATGATTACGATTAACTAGTGTTCGCTGTCGACCGACCTACCACTGATAATACAATACCAAAAGTCCTCTGCAATGGAGTAAGACAAGGAGAACAAAATATGTCGCGTTTCTTTATCGCTACACGCTATCTGATCATTATCCCCATAATCGGTTTGGGCATTGCCGCCGCCACATTTTTTGTCTTTGGCGGAATCGGTCTGATTCGGGTCATTGTAGAGGCAATTGCCGAAGTGCTCGGAATCATTGAAGTCGAAGCACATGCCGACGATCTGCCAATCATGATTGAGGTAGTAGAGTTCGTTCACACATTCCTTATCGGTACTGTGCTATACATCACTTCGATTGGATTTTACCAACTCTTTATTAGTGAAATTGAATTCCCGGGCTGGTTGCAGATTCGTAATACCGAGGAGCTTGAGACAAGTCTCATCGGCGTGACCGTAGTAGTGCTAGCCGTCAATTTCCTGGCCGTGGTTTTTACCGGCGAGAACGTCGATCTAATCGCTCAAGGGACTGGCATAGCCTTGCCCATAGCTGCTCTTGGCATTTTCATCGGTTTAAGGGCCTGGGCTTCTCACCAGGGGAATGGAATCCACGAAGAAGAGAACCCGGAGAGTTAGATAGTAGCATCAGTCCGATAATCTAACCGATAACAATAAAGCGGACCTCGAGCCCTGGTCCTTATTTACTCGATGGCTAATTTTATTAGGCGAGGGAAAATAATGAGCGAATCCAGGAAAAGAAGGTAAATTCGCGTTCCTTTTATGCGGACTTTGTTTTTAGATCTCTTCCTCGATCGCAAAGCCCGCCCAATATTTATCTATGCTGCTGTCTTCATCGTAGTTAATGCCGCAAAATAAGCCACTGGTTGGAGGGATGGAGTTGGTTGGACTCAATCTGCTTTGTTGTCGTAACTTTTACGACAATTGGCTATGGTGATTTTGCACCGACAATGGCCCTAACAAAGATCATCACGATTTTCGTGGGTTTGAATGGCGTCGCCATCCTGCTCATGCTCTTTGATGAGATCCGCCGCGTCCGGTCGTGGGGTAGCATAGGAGAATCTCTGGACGATCAAAGCGTTAAAGAAGGCTGATTTTCAGGTCATGCCATCATGTCTTGAGCTTGCCGGAATGAGATTTCATAAATGCGAGAAAGAATCCGTTTTCCGCACTATTTGGCGATATTGAACACATTCTACCAGTTACTTCTCTGAGTCGTAGGAGGGTTTACATATGTGTTGTTTAGTTACCATACTCGCTCTATTAGGACCTCGCGTGGCCAATGGTATCTGGTGGTTGGTTGATACCGCTAGATGGAATGCCGCATTCGGATCGATCGTTTGGCCAATATTGGGCATCATATTCCTGCCCTGGACTACTCTCATGTACGTCCTCGCCATCGGGAACGGAATTTCCGGCTTCGAGGTGATATTGCTAATCATCGCCATCATAGTCGACGTTCTGAGTCTTGGCGGCGGTGGCCTCGGAAACCGAAAACGCTTCACTGGTTAAGACAGCTAATTGAGAGTTTGAAAAACCAAATATTACGCCGTTGATTTCCGGTAAAGATAGCCATTTTTGGACTGTGGATACCATCACCGGGAAGCGCAACAATGAATGTGGTGACTGGTTGATATTATGTCTCTCACCACAGGTTCGATGGAGATGAGCCGTTGTCCGGACTGACGTCCGGGTAGCTGAAGAAGATGAGTCTTGACCGCGGACGGTCGTGCGCGGACGGTCGTGCGCGGACGGTTTTGCGCGGACGGTTTTACGGGGACGGTAGCGTGCAGACGGTTTTAATACAAATTTTTCCAGGAGTTCCCATATCGATTAAAGGGTGATTTCAATGACTCAGAACAAAGAACTCTCATTTACGCTTCGTTTTGTAATAGGCATCGCCGCTGTTGGTCTTGCCCTGGCCTTTATGCACCAGGCGGCCGAGTTCATCGTTCAGCTGCTCTTTGCCTGGATTATCGTGCTCAGCGCCAGTCCATTGTTTTACTGGTTGCAGATCAAAAAGGTGCCGGGTTGGCTGGCCATGGTCATCACCTTGATTGCTATCATTGCGGTTTTTGGTTCTCTGGTGGTCGTATTTATCGTGGCCAGTAACCGCTTAGCCGAGCTTCTAGGTACCTATGGTGAGGAGATAGACAATTTTACGGCATCGGTGACAGATTTCCTGGTCAACCTTGGAATTGGCCAGAACAACGCCGGAGATACCGCTCAATTGATCGATCCCAGCAGGATCTTGAACTTCTATGCGGGACTAATAGCCAGTCTGGCCGCGACTCTAGGAGACGTGATCTTTATCTTCATGATCATCATTTTCAGTCTCGTCGAGGCTTTCAATATGCCGGCTAAAATCGCGTTTGAATTGAAGGAGGGAAATGAGTATGTCGGGCGCTTGGCCAACTTCGCGGCCGACATCCGGCGCTATGTCTCCATAACCACCTGGGTCGGTTTGCTGGTCGGAATCATCGATACGACATTTTTTATCATAATGGATGTCCCTCTCCCGCTTCTTTGGGGGTTACTGGCCTTTCTGCTGAGCTATATTCCGGTAGTAGGTTTCTGGTTGGCAGCGATTCCACCAACCATCCTCACCTTCCTCGAGGCAGGTCCTCTACCAGCTCTGGTCGTCTTCCTTGGCATCGTGCTAATCAACGCCTTCTTTGACGAGGTGCTAAAACCCAAGTTCCTTGGCGAAGGGTTAGACTTGGCGCCAGTCATGGTCATCTTGTCCTTAGCTATCTGGACAGCAGTATTAGGACCTCTTGGATCTATATTGTCTGTCCCAGTTACAATGATCTTCAAGGAACTGGTGCTTGAGGCCGATGATCAAAATCGGTGGCTAGCACGGCTTATGGGTAAAGGCGACAAAGAGCGACCTTCAAGTGATCCAGACGAAGAGGGTGACCTTCTGGCTGCATTGGAAAAGGCGACAAATACCGAACGCTGACTTATGCGTTAAAAAGACGGCCTCGCCATCTACGCTATTACTCGGACAAATAGCAAATAGCGGACGTTTTGCTCTGTCCTGGCCTCTGGCTATTGATAGCACTATTGGTCATATTGGGTGTAACTTTCTGATTTTGCCAACTTTTGTGCTCGGGATCGCTATGAGTGACAGTGTCGTGGCTACCCAAGATATCAGAGAGATCAAGCAGCTGGTAGGCAGTGCGGAGATTAAAAGCTAACTTACGAATCTGATATTGGGGTCAATGATGGTGGGGCTGACGAAGTACTCGCAAGAGTCGGAGTTGGCGTCGAAGTAGGGGTAATCTCGGGAGTCAAAGTTGGGGTTGGCGTATGGGTCGGTGAGGCTGTCGGCGTCGCGGTCGAAGTCGACGTTGGCGTTGCCGTCGGGGTGGGAGTGTCAGTAGGTGTAGGGGTTGGCGTCTCTGTCGGTTCGAGTACATCCAAGAGTAAACGAACCTCCATCGTGACTGGATCTTCTTCCTCAGTGTATATATTATCGCGCCCGATGATGATCAAGCGGATGGTCACAGGCCCACCGGTTGCCTTGGACGTATCCCAACGGGCTAGCAAGTTATTCTCAACCGTGTGCGTTCGACGCTCTTGTACTGCTCCCCATCCCTGCGGGTCATGTGACAGCCCGTAATCTATCACGTAGCCGGCAAATCCAGGTCCCAAAGCCGTACCCCGGATTTCAATCTCGCCCGTCACCAAATCCAGCGCTCTTGGTTGAGCGATCTCAGCCAGAGGGCGCAGAGTATCCCGGTTACATTCCTCCACAGGTGCCAGCCGGAGGGGAAGGCTTATCCCCCGCTGCCCAGCCCAATTCTGTCCACTGGCAGACTCCTCCAACCACTGGCGGGCGTTTCGCTGTTCACGAATGAGCACGTCATCATGACCGTAAGCGACCAGGTTAAAGAAGATGGCCTCGTAGACTGACTCAGTGCAGTTATCATTGGCGATAAGGTTGGTCCAAAGATCGACGAATATAGGCTGAAGGAAATCCGTGTCGCTACCGGTCGGCAACTGGTCGTTGGCGAATTTTTCGACACGCCGGTTCTCGCAGCCTGGTCCGGGTTGGGCGCCCGAGTCAGCGCAGATCTCCACATCGACCACGCCCTGTGGTCGCGAGAATTCAACCGGTTGCTTACCAGTTAAGTAACGGGTCATGAGCTCATTCCAAATTGGCGTCGCCATCCCGTAACCTGTCTGGCCCTCGCCTACTGGTTCGTTGTCGGTGTTACCCACCCAGACAGCGGAGACAATTTCTGGTGTAAAGCCAACTGTCCAGCCGTCTCGCACATCAAATCTATCCGTTCCCGAGGTGCCTGTCTTAACTGCGACCCGATGCCCGTCAATATTCAGCTGGCTGCTAGCCCCGAATTCTTGCCGGCGGGCCATATCGTCGGAAAGGATATCGCTGAGTAAATAGGCGTGTTCTGGGCGAACAACTAGATTGTCGCTTGAGAGAGTCGATTGTTGCTCAAAAATAAGCTCACCTTTCCGATTCTCAATGCGGCTGATTGTGAAGGGAGGTAGATAATGACCGTTGTTGGCCAAGACTGAAAAGGCGCCTGCCATCTCAAGCGGGGTGACTTCTCCGCCACCCAGGGCCATGGACAAGCCATGGCTGCTCGGCTGGCCGAGTTCATCGCAACCGGTATCCTGCAAAGAAGCCAAGCCCAGTTTCTGAACGTTGGCAATAAAGTTGCAGACGCCGAAAAATTCAAGGGCTTTGACGGCTGGAATATTGTAAGAATTTCCAAGGGCCGGTCTCATTAGCACGGGTCCGTGGAACTGATTATCGAAATTCTTGGGAACATACGGGGGGTTGGCCCCGTCTGGAAACTCAGTTCGGACATCCCAGATTAAGGTCGATGGGGTCCAGTCTTTTTCCATCGTCGACAGGTATACCAGGGGCTTTATGGCTGAACCAGGCTGGCGCGCCGAAGTTACCATGTTAACCTGTCCACTGATGTCCTCGTTGTTGTAGTCGACGCTGCCAACCAGGGCTAAAATTTCACCGGTTCGGGGATCGATGACCACCAAAGCCGCGTTGTTTGCACCGGCTGCGTTAATATTTTCCTGATTTGCGGCAATGGTTTCCTCTGCCATCCTCTGAATCTCGGGATCGATTGTTGTAAATATTCGCAAACCGCCCTGATAAATCGCCTGCGCACCAAATGCGGCCTCTAACTGCTGCATTACGGTAGCTGTGAAGTGCGGATAACGGAGCGTAACATTCGGCGGTTCTAAGTTCCGAACGATCGCGGATGACAGGTCAATGGCTTGTTGCGCATCAGCTGGTGTTATGTACCCAGCTGAGATCATGAGACCCAGAACCTGTCGCTGGCGACCGAGGGCTTTCTCTGGCGCAGTGAAAGGATCCCAAAGGGCTGGCGCTTGGGGCAAACCCGCCAAGAGTGAAGCCTCGGCCAAAGACAAATCGGCGGCAGGTTTATTGAAATATGTCTGAGCTGCCGCCTCGATGCCGTATGCTCGATTTCCGTAATAGATTTCGTTCAGATAGAGTTCAAGGATCTCGCTCTTCGGATATGTCCGGAATAATTCGGCCGAAAGAATGATCTCTTTCACTTTGCGGCTGAAAGTTTGCTGTGCTCTTTCATCTTCATCAAGTAAAAGCGCCCGGGCCAGCTGCTGTGTGATAGTACTGGCTCCGGAAACGACTTCCCCTTCCTGAGCAGCCTGAACGATGGCTCTGGCAATGGCCAAGGGATCGAACCCTGGATTTGTATAGAATCGTTCATCCTCGGTGGCAATGGTGGCGTTCTGAAGATCTTCGTCGATTTCACTTAAGGGAACGAAGCTGCGATTCCCCATATTTGGATCGGCGAGAGAATAAAGGATATTACCCTCTCTATCAAGAATCCGCGCCGTTTCAAATGTGCTTGCCCGGCTACGCAACTCGCTAGGTGGAGGGAGCTGGCTGCCTATGACGATATAGCCGATGCTGGCTGTGGCTACAGATAACGCCAGGCCGATCAATAGTAGCAATAGAGTCACAACCGTTATTCGACCCAGACAACCCAGCCATCCTCGTACCGAGCGTGAGCCTTGATCAGCAGAGAATTGCTCCTGGGGAACCGACAGCGCACCCGCAGGTGACCCACTTGTTATGGGCTGTTCACGGAGTGGTGCTGAACCGCGTGGGCGCGGTCTTGTCCGGATTCGGGCCGGTCTCGGAACAATGCGCTGGGGAGGTTGGGTTTGCGCCTCGGAGATTGGAGTCTGGGGATAGTCACCAGGCTGGGTAAAGGGGGCTAAACCTGCGTCTTGCTGCGTCGGAGGTTGTGTATCCTGGCCTTCCGTAGGTGGTTTTCCCACCTGTGTACTGCCAGGAATGGCGCTGCGTGGCTGAACCTTCGTGGCCTCCGCGTCGTCTATCGGTGGCGTTTCAGATGGATAGAGATCCTGGGTCGTCAGGCGAATCGGTGGTTCATCGGGATCAGGTAGACGCTCCGGAATTGGTTGCCCGGTTGGCGTCGCCTCGTCATCAACCGCTGGTCGGAGTCGATCCGACACGAGCGGTGCAGGGACTGACCCAGCTAACTCCTCTTTATCCTCGTCGGCTGGTAGTTCTTCGGCGTCCCTCATCAGATCCAGGAGAGAGATGGTTTCTGGTTTCTCTTCTGGCGATGAACTATCTTCTCCACCATGAGATTCTACTGGCATCTCCGGCGAAGCGTTTTCCGGCGGTTCTTCCGGTTGATCCTCGCGATCTAGTTCGTCCAGGTTCATCATCCTTGAACTAAAGCCCTATCTTGGGCAGAAGCCCGTCAATCCTTATTGAGAAAATCTCAATTTAAGAGAATCTCAATTTAGGAGGATCTCTATTTAAGTTGATCTCGATTCAAGACCGCTGCAGGCAAGGAATGACCTGTCAAGCATCTCTCTACCATCTTTGCTGGCATCTTCCGAATTTGGTTCATAGAAGGTTGTGAATTTCGATCGATGCTTTCCATTTGACCTGCGTCACCAACTAGAACGCATGAGATGCCCCGAAAGTTCCGCAAATCACCTAGAGCGAAAGCCTATTCTAATTTACTCTTAACAAGGAGCACCATAACCCCTCGATGGACGACACGTCCATCCTGATTGAGGACACTGATTTTTGATTTGACGCTGCCACCTCCGAGTCGAGGGAGTGGCTTTGTCTCCTTTACTTCCATCCGTGCACGGATGGTATCGTTGAGAAAAACTGGCAGGCTGAATTTCCACTCTAACTCTCGAAAGGCCAGGACCGTTCCCTCCATGATACCAGTTCTAACGATCAACCCGGTCGTAATAGCTACGACAAGCAGACCGTGCGCGACACGTTGACCAAACATTTCCTTTGAGGAGTAATCGGCGTCAGTGTGGATCTGGTTGAAATCACCGGACATACCGGCGAAATTGACCACGTCTGTTTCAGTAATCGTCCGTCCCGCCGTTTCCAGCGTTTGGCCCACGTCAAATTGTTCGAAAAATAAACCTCTTGGTTGGTACTCTGAATCATTCATGGAATACAACGCTCCAATTTTCACCTTCTACGATGTTTCAAAATACTGAGTGTATAGATAATATCCAGCCCTACGCTTGTGCTGCAGCTCTCATATCGTAGTCCCCCGTCATCTGGTAGGCTCTAGCAGCTCATCGAACCCGCCCCGTTCGCCTCGTCATTCCTCGACTATAGCCATCCTTGCCGCTTCGTCGGCGATCGACAGAGCATCAATAAACTCCTCGAGCCGGCCTTCCATGACCCCCGGAAGGTTGTAGAGGGTAAGGCCGATTCGATGATCAGTTACCCTTCCCTGAGGGTAATTATAGGTCCTGATCTTTTCGCTCCTGTCCCCTGTACCAACCTGTGCTTTTCGGTCGGCTGCCCTCGAAGCCATCTGCTTATTTTGCTCCATGTCAAAAAGTCGGGCCTGCAGAATACCCAGAGCAACCCGTTTGTTTTGAGACAGGCTTCGTTCTGACTGGACGCGGATGTGGATGCCGCTGGGTTTATGAACGATTCGGACGGCTGTTGCGTTCTTTTGCATGTGCTGCCCGCCAGGCCCCGAGGAAAAAGTGCTGGTTATCTCTAAATCCTTCTCATCGAGCTCAATCTCCACATCCTCGATTTCGGGCATAACTGCCACAGTTGCCGTACTGGTATGAATGCGACCCTGAGATTCGGTCACGGGCACGCGTTGCACGCGATGGACGCCGCTCTCAAACTTGAAGCGCGAAAATGCACCCTTGCCTTTTACAGCCATAATAACTTCTTTATAGCCGCCTACTCCAGTGCTGTTCTCGCCCACAATGTCCGTCTTCCATCGACGCCCCTCGGCATAACGAGCGTACATCCGGAGAAGATCGGCGGCGAAAATGCCTGCTTCATCGCCACCTGCCCCAGCTCGAATTTCGATAAAAACATTTTTGTCATCGCGAGAGTCTTTCGGCACAAGGAGTGACCGCATCTCTAATTCGAGCGCCGACTGCTTCTCAGTCAGCAAAGCGATCTCCTCCTCAGCCATGACGGTCATCTCAGGATCCTCGGATATTTCAAGGATCTCCTGTGCCTCCTGCAGCTCCCTGTCTACATCCAGGTATTGGCGGTAGCTGACAACTAATGGCTGTAGCTCTGATCGTTCCTGGGCCAGCTCGGCGATTTTCTGATAGTCGGCCAATATCTCCGGGTCGGCCATCTTGCGCTCAAGCTCATCGTAGCGCTCGGCTATTTTAGCAATTTTATCTAGCATGTTTGTTGTACTTCGATAGGTGTCACAATGGCATGTGCGAGAAAGATTATAGCGGTCGACTAAGGGGCGTCAAGCCCTGAAACTGCTGGTCGTTAACTTAATTTCTCTTGTCAATGTGTATAATGTAGTTGGAGAATAAACCGGGCGACCCGAGCCGGCCACCGTACAGATATCACCTCATCTTGGATGTGAGCGATCCAGGTCGCAGATAGCTTTCGAAGTTTTGTGTGGGTCATTCATCACCATCAATTATTATGCCGCGTCCTTCTTCTAACGATAGGAGCATTACATGACTTTAAAAATAGGTCTTCTAGTCGGCCGGGAACGATCTTTTCCAGATGCGTTTATTGAGGAGGTGAATGGACGGGACGATGGCGTTACAGCCGAGCTAATCATGTTGGGCGGAACGGGCATCCAGGAGGCGAATCCATACACAGTAATTGTCGATCGTATCTCCCAGGATGTGCCTTATTATCGGTCTTACCTCAAGAACGCCATCCTCCAAGGCGTTACGGTAATCAACAACCCATTTATGTGGTCGGCTGACGACAAATTTTTCGGCGCTTCGTTGGCAAGTAGATTGGGCATCGCCTGTCCTAAGACCATCTCCCTGCCTAACAAGGAGTATGGACCGGGCATTGCCCATCCCGATAGTCTCCGAAACCTGGTTTTTCCAGTAGATTGGGAAACTATCGTCGATCAAGTCGGTTTACCTTGTGTTCTGAAGGACGCCCATGGCGGGAGAAACAAGCAAGTTTTTACATGTCACTCACTTGAGGAATTTGTGTACAGCTACGACCAAAGTGGTTTGAGCACAATGGTCGTTCAGGAGTTTATTGAGTGGGAAAATTACGTTCGCTGCTTTTGCCTGGGTCGAGAAGAAGTTTTGCCCATCAAATATGACCCTAACCGCCGGCAATACGAGGTCGATCACGAACATCTAACATCTGAACTGGGTACCTGGATCATCGAAGACTCTCTGAAACTGGTAGGTGCGCTAGGCTACGACATGAATGCGATCGATTGGGCCATACGAGATGGTGTACCCTATGCCATTGATTTCTGGAACCTGGCTCCCGAGATCGACGAAAATGCTCTGACGCCTTTTTGCTTCGAATGGCTTGTCAGTCGATCGGCCGAAATGGCCATCCGGATGGCCAAGAATCCTCGACCGCCGTTGGAAAAGTTAAAATGGCCGTCCTTATTCGCCTGACAAAGATTAAAAGCAGTGCTGTCAGGGTACTGAGAAGATTACGGGCACACTACCTGGATGATGGCAAAGAGTTAGCAGAGCGAGCCGCTTTGACAGGCAGACATTTCATACTACGTGAGTATCGTGATTACCGATTTCGACTTGCTGCTCCCAGCAACCTTATTCCTTAGACAATCTCAGCAAACGCTTCCAGCCAGCCAGAGTGTTCAGGCCTTTTGAATACCAGGTGCCGACGATGCCATGGGGGAAAATCATTACGCTTACGATGAAGATCACGCCCAGTATAAGCGCCCATCTTTCGCCGATATTTACCTCAATACCACCAACAGTCCAGATCGAGTCGCGGAGAAACTGCTCGATCAACCGCAGGCCAAAGGCTCCAATGATCGGACCAACAAAGGTCCCCATTCCCCCGATAATGACCATTAAGAGAGGGTTGATAGTAAAGTCGAGTCCAAGCACACTGGGGCTTGCTCCTTTCAGCGCCAATCCCCTCAGAACTCCAGCTCCCGCTGCCAGCACACCTGCCGTGATTATGGCGATGAGCTTAAAGTAAAAGGTATTGTAACCTAGCATCTGAGCCCTATCTTCGTTGTCCCTCATCGCGTGCATTACCCTGCCGGTGGGAGAGTTTATCAGTCGCCGGACTACGATAAAGGCGACCACCAGTGCGGCGAGGGCCAGGTAGTAGAAGAAGAACCGGTTTTTGGTCATATTCAGCCAATCGGGCACGGCAAAGGTGAATCCATCCTCCGCCCCGGTGATGTCAACCATAATGCGGTTTCCGGCAAGAATAAAGAAAACCTCGGCAAAAGCCAGGGTGAACAAGGCAAAGTAAAGTCCTCTGATCCGCAGGCCAACGAATCCCTTTACCAGAGCAATGATGATTCCGACGATCAGCGCACTCAAGATTGCCAGATACCAGGGAAAAGCCAGGTGGAGCATCAATAAGCCGACGGTATATGCTCCCAGTCCAAAGAAGAGAGCATGACCAAAAGAGATAACCCCAGCGAAACCGAACATCAGGTTGTAGCTGATGGCCAAGATGGCCAGGATGAAGACGTCGATGAAGATAGATTGCCAGAAGAAGGCTTTGCCACGGAAGCATACAGAGGAGTCGGTCAGCCAGGCGATAAAAAAGGGCAGGGCGATGAGCAGTAAGAAAGCCAGAATGTGCCAGCCGCCTCGCTTGAAGGTCGAGAAAATCGCGGGCAGGCGATCACCGATGGCATAGCTAAGGATGACGAAGAACCCAATGAGCCCTAGCTGAACAACAAGAATGGAGGTCACCGGACCCCGCCCTGAAGCACAATAAACGGATTTAGCCGCGCTGTTTATTATTGAAAAACCTGCTGTCCCAGTATCTGCCGTTCCAGTGATTGCCGCGTAACCATACGGAATAACGACGAACAGAACCAGTAGCGTCAGCACGACCAGGAAGCCACGCTTAGCAAATTTCTGCGCTGTAGATGACACTGGCTATTCTCTCCCGAACAAACCGTTTGGTTTTACTAGTAGGACAATAACCATGAAGACCAGGATGGATATGCTGGCTAGAACCGGTGTGTTGAAGTATTGGAGTGATAGTTGCTCGGTTGTGGCCCGGGTAAGTCCGACTAACACAGCAGCGATAGCCGTACCCTCATAGCTACTCATACCGCCAATGACAATGACGATAATAGCCGTAAGCAAGAATTGGGCGCCCATCGCGGGGTAAGCGCCAAGGAACGGAGCGGCGACCATTCCTCCAAATGCTGCAACTGACACACCCAGAATAAAAACGAGGGTGAAAACACGACGGACGTTTATACCTAAAGCTTCCACCATCTCGCTATCCTGGACGCCAGCACGGATAATGATACCCAGGCGGGTCCGTTGTAAGAGCAAAGATATACTGACCATCAAGGCCACGCCGATTACGATAATGAACACTCGATACATCTCGAACTGACTCCCCAAGACACCGAAGGTTGTATCCAAAGCCGCGGGTGGGTCGACCGGTATGAGACCGGCGGGTCCGTATATGGCTCGAACCACTTCCTCGATGACGATAGCCAGGCCGAACGTTAGAACGATTTGGAACACCGGTCGTTTATAGAGCGGCCGCAACAAGCCAATTTCCACTACACCCCCAATGAAAACGCCTGCAATGATAGCCCCAACAAGGGCGGCGATGAAACGCACCGTGGTAGATGTTCCCGGCGGCAAGGCGGCATAGATAGCGAAGCCAGCGTAAGCACCGAGCATAAAAAAGGAGCCCTGTGCAAGATTCAGGACATCCATCAACCCGAACACTATGGACATACCAGCCGCCACCAGGAAGAACAGCATGCCCATGTAGAGCCCTGAGAGCAGAACTACTGCGACAGTACCCGGCTCGAAGAAGATGAAGTTAATGATTAAAAGAGCTAGCACGAACAGACCAGAAATAATCAGAGATCGTCGCCTCTCCCCACTTCTTAATGCTGTGCTAGATGACGCCATATTCATCCTCTATAAGACGATCCCTATCAAAACTATGTGCCTTAGTTCGTCGATCTGAGTCACCATCGACGTCGTCTGCCTGTGCAAGATCAGACTGCGCCGAGATAGCGACTTACCAGCGCGCTATCCTCCACCAGATCCTCAATATTCCCACTATGAACCGACTTTCCGTTCTCGATGATCACGTACCGATCCGCTAGCAGGCGGGCAACCTGAAAATTCTGCTCAACGAGCAGCACGGTTGTCTGGTCACTCAATTGTTGAATCGCACGCATCATCTGCTCGATGATAACGGGAGCCAATCCCTCACTAGGCTCATCTATTAACAGCAATTGATTGTCTGGTACAAGTACTCTAGCCACGGCCAGCATCTGTTGTTGTCCCCCAGATAACTGGCCTCCAGGCCATTCATAGAGACGCTCTAAATCCGGAAAGAACTCAAAGATAAAGGCGCGCTTTCGTTCAAGGTCTCCTTTTCGTCTTTCTGCGATCAGGAGATTCTCCGCGACCGTCAATTGGTTGAAGATCGCCCGGTGATCGGGTACGTAACCAATACCTAATTGGACAATTTCGACCGTTCTTCGGCCAACGATATCCTGATCCTTGTAAGTGATTGCTCCCTTGGAGGGTGGTGTCAGGCCAATGATGCTGCGTAAGGTCGTCGTCTTTCCAGCGCCGTTGCGACCGAGTAAAACGGTAATACTGTTCTCTGGAACTTTTACCGTGACGCCTTCCAGTATCTGAAACTGGCCAATGGATGTGTGAATCCCTTCAACAGAAAGTATTGCGCTCATCGAAAACAATGCACCCTATAAAGCAACAGCAACTGGGAAGCTTGAAATTTATCCTGCCTTTTCTTGAGAGGTGATTATGGATTTTCCAAATAGTAGCTGGTCAAGCCAAATGATCTCGAAAAGCTTGGTAGCTAATGCTTTTTAAAATGGGTACCTATATAGAAATAATATCAGGGTCTATGGATCGTACTCATATAATTCGCCAAGATAAGCCTTCTGTACGTCTTCGTTGGCAGCTATCTCAGCTGGGGTTCCTTCGGCCAGTATTTCGCCCTGGTGCATCACCGATATTCTGTCTGAGAGAGCCATTACCACGCCCATATTGTGTTCGACAAGAACCACAGTTTTGTCTCCGGCCTTGCGCATCCGGTCCAGCAGATCCATAAAAACTGGCACCTGCTCGGAGGCAAGTCCGCTCGTGGGTTCGTCGAGTAACCAAATTTCCAGGTCTTGAGCCAGCAATAAGGCTAATTCAAGTCTACGTTTATCACCGTGGGGTAAGCTCCCAGCCGGTATGCCGGCCAAATCAGATAAGCCGGTTTCGTCTAAGGCCTGTCGCGCCTTTTCTTCGTATGACGAGTACCGGCTCACAGGGCTAAACAACTTGAAATTATCTTTGCCAAGAGCTTGGGCTGCCAACCGCACGTTTTCAAACACGGTCAGCGTAGAAAAAATGTTGGTGATCTGGTATGAACGGCCGATTCCCAGGTGAGCAGTCCTGTGGGCAGGAAGGTCCGTGATATCCACGTGGCGAAGAAATACCTTCCCACTTGTTGGTTTCAGAGCGCCGGTTAACAAGTTGAATAGGGTTGTTTTGCCGGCGCCGTTTGGGCCAATAATCGAGTGCAGATCGCCAGCAGAGACCGTTAGATCAACACCTTGAACAGCCCTCAATCCTCCGAAGCTACGGGATAAATCCCTCGTCTCGAGGAGGCTCCCTCTGTCAGGAGTTGTCATTGTAAGCGGCGTTGACCAAAAGGCCCGGCTCACTCTTGTCAGAGAGCCGGCCCTAGAAGGTAGCAATATATTACTAACAGCGATCAGGTGCGGAACAGGGTGGCGCGCTCTCTTTGCCCGATATCTCTTCCAAGAGGTTGAAGTATGCCTGGTTGGGATCATCGACGCTTGTTAGCTCGACGATATACATAGATGCCAGCGCTTGATGATCCTCTGGCCGAATCGTGTATGTTCCCTTGGGTCCTTTAAACTCCAAACCTTCGAGCGCCGCGATTAGCGTTTCAGAGTCAGTGACCCCTCCAGTTTCTTCCAAAGCTGCCACAATCGCCTGCGCCGTAGCAAAACCACATTCGCTAAAGAGATCCGGATTGCCACTGTACTGAGCGTTATACTGCTCGGTCAGCCAGTCGTTCTCGGGGGTATCTGGCAGCGTGTAGTGGTAAACAACTAATCCAGTAGAGCCAATATTGCCTGGGTCCAGTAATGCAACCAGGTCGTTCGACGAAAAACCGGTGATAAAGGGGATTTCGCCGGTTAGTCCCTGGCTGGCAAGTTGCTCATTCAGTACAACACCACTTGTGTTCGTAGCCCATATCAAGATTAATCCGTCAGGATCATCTTCCAGGATCTGCTGGATATAGGGCGTGAAATCAGTCGTGTCACTGGCGGCATAGATTGGTTCTTCTGAAAGGAATTCAGCACCTAAGGCGCTGAATGCGGCTTGGAATCCCGCAGCTGTCGCCTGGCCAAAGGCATAATCTTCGGCCAAGATGAGATATCTGTCGCCAATGTTTTCCACAGACCAGCCGGCCATCGTCAAGCCATCTTGAGCGCTGTTTCTACAAACACGAAAAGTGTGTGGATTCCAGTTCGCGCCCGTGACGTCAGCCGAAGCTGCCGGCGCCGCAAAGTAGACGACCTCATTTTCGTCGGCTATCTGCTGAACCTGCAGGGCTACACCGGAACTCGTGTTTCCCACCAGTATCTCGACACCCTCAGACTCGATCAGCTCTCTGGCTGCCGATGTGCCAGCGTCAACATCGCTCGTGTCATCACGAACGATCAATTCGATAGGACGGTTGCCAGCAAGCATGGATCCATCAGTAGCGTAATCAAACCCTAGCTGAAGTCCTTCCCACATCTCGTTGCCGAAGAGGGCCAGCCCACCTGACAGGTCTGACATCACCCCAATTTTCAGGGGTTCGCCCATCTCAGGTTCGGGTTCCTCAGTCGGCTCCTCTGCCGCCGGCTCTTCTACCGCTGGTTCCTCTGCCGCTGGTTGTTCAGCAGCTGGCTCGTCAGCAGCTTCGTCAACAGCCTCGTCGTCACCACCGCAAGCGACGAGGAGTAAACTTAATACAATCAAAAACGAAAGGTACAGTATCAGATTTTTTCGACGCATCATTTCTTTCCTACTCCTCCTAGTAAATATTGGCGGAAGCATGCTTCCAACAAAAAACCACAACTAATTCAGCTGTTATATATTTTACCATTCACCTCCTAGATCTCTAAAGAACAACTGCTAAAGTTCAGCGTTGGAAATTGAGACAAAGATCGATGCCTGCAAAAAGTACGAGGCCATGATTCGCAGGCTTTCCATAAGAATCCCATATAAGGCTTTTAGATTGACCAGACTCTTGTCTAATCGAAGCCCAAATACTCCCATTCTGGCTACCGATTTCTCTCCACCAACTGTCGCTGGAGCAGGCGAAGTATTTACCTGCTTCCTTTCCGCGCACGAGTTACTCTCGATCGCACGGCTTGATCTATTTTTGCCTATCGTACTGGACCAAATGAATAGCGGTGATCGTCCAAGTAGATCGGCCAAAATATCATCCCAGTTTTTCGGCCTAACGCCCCTTCGGGTCAAAGTGCCCTGTCGTTGTAGGTGTATTTTATCTTTTGTCCGTTGGTTGGCGAATAGCAGAATGTCTTGTTAAAAAGCCAAGCAGCATACTATTAATTGCACCCGGCTGCTCCCACATCATCGCATGACCTGCATTTGGTAAAATGATTAATTCAGCGTTCGGGATCTCTCGGGCGATGATCTCCGAGTATCGACGAGGCTTAAGAATATCGTCCTCCCCCACTACCACCAGACAGGGAGCTTCGATCTTGTTGAGTTGGTCCGTGATATCAAGATGCGAAAAACATAGAAGTAGCTCGAGGAAGGCGTCATAATCAAGCTTTTCATAGCGTTTTCTGGCTTCTTTCAGAATTGGTTTGTTGTGCTCGATCCACGATCCAGAGAATATCAATGGATAAGAGGCAAGGAATAAATGCTCCGGATCTCTGGCGCGCACACCCAGGATCCAACTATCGGTCATGCCTCTTAGAACCGGGTCAAGGTAACTTACGGC